>ERZ1031137.100-NODE-100-length-19343-cov-21.868156_pt1 | contig 19343 bp, 16 predicted proteins | sample MGYA00517293_ERZ1031137 | MGnify/ENA primary metagenome ERZ1031137 (study PRJEB33718, sample SAMN03159763) | human skin metagenome | collected 2014-05-20 | study: EMG produced TPA metagenomics assembly of the PRJNA266117 data set (Human skin bacterial metagenome...
GCGATAAAGCGTGGCTTGTCACGCACGAGGTCGCGTACCCACCTGTGGAATTCCACGTCGGCAAAACTGTAGGTCGGCTCTTTGGTCTCCATGCTCCCACCGTAGCGGTTACTAATTTTGCTTGTCGACGCCCCGTGGTAGCCCTCAGTTCTCTCCGGTCCCCCTCAGTTCCCCGTCGTAGCATACTTCCTTGGAACTCAAGTGGGGCACATACGAACAGAACCAGCACGGGGCCGCATGCGAAGCCCAGCAGGCCGTACAAGCCGAGCTGGCCGAAGCAAGCCGGGCAGGCCGAAGCAAGCCGATTCCACGGGCGGACTCACAACAAAAACACACCGCACTGCGTAAAGCAACGCGGTGTGTGTGCAAAGGGTCGCTGCGAACTTCGCTGCCTATGCTGCTGCGAATTTCACTGCATATTACTGCATCTTAAAAGGTCCGCACCCTAGCGATTAGTGAGCGGTCTCGTCCAGCGGGTTCTTGACCCAGCTCATGAGGTCACGCAGTTGAGCACCGGTCTTCTCGATCGGGTGCTCGGCGATCTTGGCGCGACGAGCTTCAAGATCCTTGTTGCCACCCTCAATGTTCTTGAGGAGCTGGCCGACAAAGGTGCCGTCCTGGATGTCCTTAAGGACGTCCTTCATCTTCTGCTTGACGGACTCATCGATGATGCGCGGGCCGGAGAGGTAGCCGCCGTACTCGGCGGTGTCGGAGATGGAGTAGTTCATGTTGCCGATGCCACCTTCATAGATGAGGTCAACGATGAGCTTCATCTCGTGCAGCACCTCGAAGTAGGCCATCTCCGGCTCGTAGCCGGCCTCGGTGAGAACCTCAAAGCCGGTCATGATGAGGCCTTCCAGACCACCACACAGGACGGCCTGCTCGCCGAACAGGTCGGTCTCCGTCTCGTCCTTGAAGGTGGTGGGGATAACGCCGGCGCGGGCGCCACCGATAGCAGCCGCGTAGCTCAGAGCGAGGTCGCGACCGTTGCCCTCCGGATCCTGCTCAACAGCGATGAGCATGGGAACACCCTTGCCATCAACGAACTGGCGACGGACGAGGTGGCCCGGGCTCTTCGGGGCAACCATGCCCACGGTGATGGACGGATCTGGCTTGATGAGGTCGAAGTGGATGTTCAGACCGTGGCCGAAGAAGATGGCGTCGCCGGGGTTGAGGTTCGGCGCGATGTCATTCTTGTAGATCTCCGCCTGGGAGGTATCGGGAGCCAGGATGGCAACGACATCGGCCCACTTGGCAGCCTCGGCGTTGGACATAACGGTAAAGCCGGCTTCCTTGGCCTTAGCGGCGGACTTAGAGCCTTCGCGCAGACCGACAACGACCTCAACGCCGGAATCGCGGAGGCACTTTGCGTGTGCGTGTCCCTGGGAGCCGTAGCCGATGACGGCAACCTTGCGGCCTTGGATGATGGTCAGATCAGCGTCGTCGTCGTAGAGAACTTCGATAGCCATTGTGTGTCAGTGTCCTTTCACGGATTGTGTTGGGGCTGGTAGTAGCCCCGAGTAGTAGTTGTAGTTTAGCTTTGTGGACGCAGTGATGGGGGCATCATCGTCCGTGGCCCACGGCCGAGGACGATTTGTCCGCATTGGATGAGCTCCAGTATGCCGAAGGGCTCCAGAACGTCGAGGAGGGCTTTGAGCTTTGCTTCTCCACCAGTAGCCTCGATGATGACGGAATCACGTGCCACGTCGATGACCCGAGCGCGAAACAGCTTGGCTGCATCCACCACCTGTGGCCGATTCGACGTGTCTGTGGACACCTTCACCATGAGGTAGCCACGTGCGATTGAGGATTCCTCTTCAAAACGCACAACCTTGATCACGTTGATGAGCTTGTTGAGCTGTTTTGTGATCTGTTCAATATGTACCGCATCAGCCCACACAACAACAGTGATGCGGTTGAAACCGGGCACTTCTGTTTTTGCTGAGTTGATGGAGTGCATGGAGTACCCACGCCTAGTGAACATTCCCGAGACGCGGGACATGATGCCGTCGACGTCCTCCACGAGCACGGAGAGCGTGTGCATCGATTTTTCGCGGTTAGGCATTGTTCTCCTCCTCGTCATAGGTGAAGTAGCTCACCTTGGGTGCCGGCCCAGGTGCAGCCAGATCGGAGTGATCCGAACTGTGTGCTTGCAGGGCGGCATCGATAGCGGTGAACCGTTCGGCGGCCGAATCTTCGTCGAAAAGCGGGCGCAAACCGCGGGCATATTCGATGTCGGAGTTCGACGCACCGGCGGCGACCATCGGCCACACCTGCGCGTTTTCAGAAACGATGAAGTCAATGACCACAGGACGGTCGTTGATCTCCTGCGCCTTCTTAATGGCAGGAACAACATCTTCTTCCCGCTCCACACGGATGCCCACACAGCCGAGGGCCTCAGCGAGAAGCAGGAAATCCGGGATGTAGGCACCCTTGTCACCCAGGTGCGTGTTGGAGTAGCGCTCCTCGTAGAAGAGGGACTGCCACTGCCGCACCATACCCAAGTTGCCGTTATTAATAATGGCAACCTTGAGCGGGAATCCCTCGACAGCGGCGGTGGCCAGCTCCTGATTCGTCATCTGGAAGCAACCGTCACCGTCGATGGCCCACACCTGCATGTCCGGGTGGGCGGCCTTCGCCCCGAGGGCAGCGGGAATGCAGTACCCCATGGTGCCGAGACCACCCGAGTTCAGCCACGTACGTGGCTTGTCGAACTCGAGGAACTGGGCCGACCACATCTGGTGCTGCCCCACTCCCGCAACGTAGATCGCGTCAGAGCCCACAACCTCTGCGATCTTCTTCAGAACAAACTGCGGATCGATCTCGTCGCCTTCCGATGCCTCGTAACCCAAGGGGAACGTCGAGCACAGGTTGTTGAGGTACGCCATCCACTTGTTCAACGCGAGCTTTTCGTACCCCGCACCGCGGTACGCGTCAAGGAGGGCGCGCAGCACCTCTGCCGCATCCCCCACGATCGGCACATCGGCTTCCTTGATCTTGGAGATCTCGGCGGGATCGATATCAGCGTGGATGATCTTCGCATGCGGGGCGAAGGCCTCGACATCACCGGTGACGCGATCGTCGAAACGCGTACCGATGGCGATGACGAGATCCGAACGCTGGAGCGCCGCGTTGGCGGGAACAGTACCGTGCATGCCTGGCATCCCCATGTTGAGAGGATGGTGCTTCGGCACGGCTCCCAACGCCATGAGGGTGGTGACGAGGGGAATGCCTGTATATTCCGCAAACTGGAGGAGCTCCGCGTGCGCGTTCGCCTTGATCACGCCACCGCCGATATACAACACCGGCTGCTTGGCAGCAGCGATGAGCTCAACGGCTTCGGCGATCTGACGCTTGTGCGGTTCGGTCACCGGGTGGTAACCGGGGAGATTCATTTCTGGCGGCCAGCGAAATTCCAGCGTTGCGTTCTGGACATCTTTGGGGATATCCACGAGAACCGGGCCGGGGCGACCCGTGGAGGCGATGTGGAAAGCCTCCGCAATCATGCGGGGAACATCCTCAGCACACTGCGCCATCATGTTGTGTTTGGTCACCGGCATCGTGATTCCGCGGGTGTCCGCCTCCTGGAAAGCATCGGTACCGAGGAAACCACGGCCGACCTGACCAGTAATGGCGACGATGGGAACCGAATCGAGGTTCGCATCCGCGAGTGCGGTCACGATGTTTGTTGCACCAGGCCCAGAGGTGGCGATGCACACGCCAACCTTGCCGCTGGCTGTTGCGTATCCTTCCGCTGCATGTCCGGCACCCTGCTCGTGACGGACCAGCACGTGGCGGATTTTCTCGGAGCTGTAAAGAGGGTCGTACAGCGGCAGTACGGCGCCACCGGGAATGCCGAAAATTGTGTCTACGCCGAGTTCTTCTAGAGACCTCACGACTGCTTCTGCGCCAGTCATCATGATCGGCTTGCTGGATTTTTCCTGCCCGAACGAAGCTTTGCTCTTGAGCTTCTTAGGCAGGCTGGCTGGAGTTGGGGGTTTGCCTTTAGTCACAACCGTGTATCCTTTCCCTTTCATTTTGGGCCGCGGGCCTTGGGGGCTTGGGGGCATCGTGGTGGAATTGTGTCTGCGGCGGCTATGGGTGAACCGGGCGCGTTGTCGTGGGTGTGGGTGACCCTGACTCGATATGACAAGGCCCCCGCCTTCGGAACCGTGGTTCGGTGCGAAGACGGGGGCGATAAAAGCTTGTGTGGCTTTTTCCTACGACGAAATTGGTAGCGCCCGCGGTCTCCACCGCTCGGTAATCACTACCACAAGAAGTCGAAGGTTTGTCATGGCTGGAACTTTATAACGGGCACCCCCTTACCGCAACTGCGCCACCCCCAAAATTGGGACAGTCGTTTCATATATTGGGATTTGCAAGGTTGTGAACCACACACCCAATACCGAGCCAATGCCCGAAATGCCATAGAATGGACTGCATGCCAAAAACGAATGCGTCCACCGCCGCCACCAGGTTCACCCCCTCCAAAGGTCACCTCGCGGCAGCGGTATTTTTCCTGTTCTTTATTTTCATCGCTGCGGGCAAGGATTTGTGGGTCTATGTTTTTGTCATCATCCCGGCACTTCTCGTGTGGTGGGCACTCCGCTCCTCTACCGCCGTCGACCCGGAGAAGGGAATCACCGCTCGCTACGCCTTTAAAGGGTCGCAATCGATGACGTGGGACGAGTTTGACAAGTTACGCTTTGAAAAGTCACGCACCGTGGCCGTAGCCAAGGATGAGCGTTCGTTCCCCCTCCCCGCAGTCACCTTCAATAGCATTCCCGAATTCGCCGCTGCATCCGGAGGACGCATCCCCGACGTGTACACCGAGGGCTACGAGGCAGCAAAGGACAAGGTTCGTGTGGTGTCAAAGGATGGCCACGAGGTGCTCGTCTCCAAGGAAGAGGCCGAAGAGATCGAAAAGAAGGTCGCCGAAGATCTCGACCGAAAGCGCGCAGCACACAAGCGCAAGCACTAGCGCGAGCACGCGTTCACCCCACCCGCGTGATCCAGGATTCCTCCTGGCACGTGGGTTTTTCCTACCCCTCCCCCGCTTCACTTCCCGTCATATGGAATACGGAAGCCGTATTTTGAAATTTTTTGTGGGCAAAGCGACTAAGGTAAATTAACCACAATCTGTATTGGCCGTGATTCCCGCCGGATACGGTGGTAGAAGGCGACACATACAGCATTGGTTTCGTACTACTGGTCACTTTCAGGCATAAGAAGGAGCGCATCATGATTCCACTTCGCTCAAAGGTCACAACCATGGGCAGGCAGGCAGCTGGCGCACGGGCACTATGGCGGGCAACGGGCACCGCCGCCGAGGACTTTGGTAAGCCGATTGTGGCCATTGTTAACTCATACACGCAATTCGTCCCCGGACACGTCCATTTGAAAAACGTCGGTGAAATCGTTGCCGAGGCCGTCCGCGAGGCCGGTGGTGTGCCGAAGGAGTTCAACACCATCGCCGTCGATGACGGCATCGCCATGGGCCACGGTGGCATGCTGTACTCGCTCCCTTCCCGCGAGATCATCGCGGACTCCGTGGAGTATATGGTTAACGCGCATACCGCCGATGCCATGGTGTGCATCTCCAACTGCGACAAGATCACCCCGGGCATGCTCAACGCCGCACTGCGGCTCAACATCCCCGCCGTGTTCGTCTCCGGTGGCCCGATGGAGGCAGGAAAAGCCATCGTTGTAGACGGTCAGGCCAAGTCCCACTCCAATCTCATCGATGCCATCCAGTACTCCGCCGATGACAACGTGAGCGACGACGAGCTCGGCACCATCGTCGAATCCGCGTGCCCCACCTGTGGCTCCTGCTCCGGCATGTTCACCGCCAACTCGATGAACTGCCTAACCGAGGCCCTCGGCCTGTCACTGCCGGGCAATGGCACCACACTCGCTACACATTCTGCACGCCGTGAGCTCTTCTCCCGCGCTGGCCGCACCGTAGTGGAGCTGTGCAAGCGCTACTACGGCGAGGAGGACAAATCCGTACTTCCGCGCTCCATTGCCACGCGGGATGCGTTCCGCAACGCCATGGCTCTGGACATGGCCATGGGCGGATCCTCCAACACCATCCTGCACACCCTGGCAGCAGCGCTGGAAGGCCAGGTGGACTTCACACTCCACGACATCGACGAGCTCTCCTACGTCATCCCCTGTATCTCCAAGATTGCGCCGAACGGCACCACCCACGTCGAAGACGTGCACCGTGCTGGTGGTATCCCCGCCATCCTCGGCGAACTCCACCGCGCAGGCATGCTGAACGAAGACGTCCACTCCGTGATCTACAACGATCTGGACACCTGGCTGAACGAGTGGGACATCCGCGGCGGCAAGGCCACTGACGAAGCCATCGAGCTCTTCCACGCAGGCCCCGGTGGCGAGCGCACAAACGTGGCCTTCTCCCAGTCCACAACCTGGGACGAGCTGGATACCGACCCCGTCAACGGCGTTATCCACGATGTCCAGCACCCCTTCACCTCCGACGGCGGCCTCGTCATTTTGCGTGGCAACCTCGCCCCGGATGGCGCAGTGTTAAAATCTGCGGGCGTGGACGAGGAACTGTGGGAGTTCTCCGGCCCCGCACGCGTGGTGGATAGCCAGGAGGCAGCCGTCTCCATGATCTTGAACCACGAGGTCCAGCCTGGTGACTGCGTGGTGATCCGCTACGAGGGGCCGTCGGGAGGCCCGGGAATGCAGGAAATGCTGCACCCGACAAGCTTCCTCAAAGGCGCGGGCTTGGGTAAGTCCTGTGCGCTCATCACCGATGGACGCTTCTCCGGCGGAACGTCCGGATTGTCCATCGGCCACATCTCCCCGGAGGCTGCCCACGGTGGCCTCATAGGACTGATCGAAAACGGGGACACGGTGACGATCTCCGTGCACAACCGCACACTCACCCTCGATGTGGATGCCAACGAGCTCGAACGCCGTCGCCAGCAAATGGAAGCCTCCGAGCACCCCTGGACGCCACAGCGCAACCGCGTCGTGTCTAAGGCGCTCCAGGCATACGCCAAGCTTGCCACCTCTGCCGATAAGGGTGCAGTCCGCGCGCTTTAGGTATTTGTTGGATGCGCACCGGTGAATGCACCGGTGCACATCTGCGTGTGCGATTATTAGATGAGTCGAGACGAAAGGCGCACATGCACAACCAGGTGGCAGATAGGCACTCATCCTTTTACCCCACAGCACTCATTGCCGTGGGGCTTGTCGCAGGCCTCGCAGTGATGTGGCAGCAAATCCGCATGAACGATGAGCCCATTGACATGGCCATTTATATCGAGGGCGTGCGCACGTTCGTCCGTGGCGGCGAGGTGTACTCGCAACCGATGCAGGTGGGGACAGTGCTGCTGCCGTTCATCTACCCGCCTTTTGGCGCGCTGGTCATGGTGCCACTTTCGTTCCTCAGCGTGAAGCTCGCCGGTGACATTATGATCGGCTCCTCGGCCGTGTTGTTGCTCGCCTGCCTGTACTTCATAGCGCGCGCAATCCTTACCCCGGCAGGTGTCTCGCCCGCAATGCAGCACGTCCTTGTGGCGGTTACGTGGCCGGCAGCCATGCTGTTGGAACCTATTGTTCTCAACTCGTCCTTCGCGCAGATCAATATCATCATCATGGGTCTCGTGGTGCTTGATCTCGTCCCCCGTCGGCGCTTTCTCCCCCAGGGCACTCTCATTGGTATCGCGGTGGCGATCAAGCTCACCCCGCTCGTTATGCTTTATTTCTTCCTCCTAAAGAAGAACATTCGAGCGATCCTCGTCAGCTTCGCTTCAACGATCATCGCTACCCTCATTGCTGCAGCGGTGCGGTGGGATGTCACCGTCGAGTATTTCTCTCACACACTTCTTGGCTTGGGCTCGGGCGAGGATGCGGGTGTGAACACGGCATACCAGTCCAACTCATCTTTCAAGGGGATGATCATGCGCTGGTTCAGCTCCGAAGCGGCGCTAGACGCGCACTCGAGTCTCGTCAACATTCTCTGGCTGGTGTTGTCGTTCACCGCGATCGGTCTCGTTGGTTGGCTGATGGTAGCCCTCATCCGCCGTGGGCTCGACGTGGATGCGTGGCTGTGCAATGCCATCCTCATGCTGCTCATCTCCCCCATTTCCTGGTCGCACCACTGGGTGTGGGTGGCCTTCATCATCCCCGTCTTCGCCTGGCGCTGGTACACGAGCTTCGGGCGCCCGGTAGCTCTCGGGATTGTCCTCGGCGTGTGGACTGTACTTATGGTGACCAATCCGCCGAAGTGGTGGTTCGGCGATGCCATCGATTTGTACTCTTTGCCCTGGTGGCAGACGTTCCTCGTGTCCGACTACGTCTGGCTCGCCCTGGCCACGCTGGCGCTTTATGCTCTTGCTTGTCGATGCCTCCCCGTGCGGTCGGCACAAAAAAGCCCCGCCGAGGCGGGGCAGGAAACGGCTCTACGCTAGCGGGTTAATCCCGGCGCCGAACCACCAGAGCGCTCCGGCTCCAACGAGTCCGAGGATGAGCCAAATCCAACTCGATGCCAGTGGCCTGCGAGCCCAGCTGCGGGAGAAGTCGAGAGCGATTTTGCCCGGCCCCGTAAACTGCAACGCCAAGGCAATTCCCAAAACGAGCACGGCCAGTGTCACTGCTGGAGAGACGGAGAACAGGCTTGTCGAGTCATTTTGTACAAACGCGTGAACCGCATTAAAGCCCGTGGCTACAAGCGCGAGGGCTGCAGCGACCGGGGTGAGAAGGCCGAGAACAAGGAACACGCCGGCAGTCAGTTCCAGCGCGGGAACAGCGATAGCCAAAGCGGTGGGAAGATCGTAGGCGCTGAAGGCTTCTTTCATTCCTGCAAGTCCTCCCTCACCACCGAGGTTGAAGAACACCTTGATGGCCTCGAAGATGAGGAATCCACCAAATACGAGACGAAGCAGGAACAACCCAAAGTCAATCGTTCCGCGTCGTGCGTCCTCGACAGCATGCTCCGGTTCGTCGATTGCGGATGCCTGCACATAGGACGTTTCTGCCGGGGTGGTCGAATACGCTGGTGCGCTCGACGTATCTGCGGCGAAGGTCGGTGCCGCCACCGCTTCCGTTGGTGCAAAATCCGCGTCCGGAGACTCGGATGCAGAAAAGACGGCGGTGGCGGAACTTTCGTTCTGCGCGGGGCTAATGACCTGGGGCTTCGCGCGTCCAGAGCGCGTAAATGCCGTGGTCTTTTGGTCATCCGGTGCGCTAAAAACCTCGGTCTTGCCGTCGTACGTGGGCACTTCGGATTCGAAATCTACAGGGCTTGCTTTATCTGGGGTACTCTTCTTATCCACGCCTTTAGCCTAAAGGACTTCCCACCGGCTATGGCGCTTTTCACATTCCGGGCGCGCCGTCGCATTTTGTTGACGTGTACACTATATGGCGGAACAAGATTACACATGAACAACAAAGACGATTGGGCAGGCGACGCCCAGAACAGGACCAACAACGAGAAGGGCGAGTTCGTCCGCGATACCAACTACATCGACGACCGCATTGTCAACACCGTCGAACCAGGATCGGATCCGGTAGAGCAACAGGATGGGACGTACGCCTGGCCTGTAGAAAAGGGGCGCTACCGCCTCATTGCTGCGCGCGCGTGCCCCTGGGCACACCGCACCATTATCGCTCGCAGGCTCTACGGCCTGGAAGATGCAATCTCCCTCGGCTTAGCAGGCCCCACACACGACAAACGCTCGTGGACTTTCGACGTTGACCCCGATGGCGTGGACCCCGTGCTGCAGATTCCCCGTCTCCAGGACGCCTATTTTGCGCGCTTCCCCGATTACCCGCGCGGGATTACCGTGCCCGCCATCGTCGAGGTATCCAGCGGCCAGGCGGTGACAAACAAATACTCGGATATCACCATTGACTTCGGTGAGCAGTGGAAGGAATTCCACCGCCCTGGCGCGCCGGACCTATACCCTGAAGAGCTGCGCGAAGAAATGAAGCCCGTGATGAAATACATCCTCACCGAAGTGAATAACGGCGTGTACCGCTGCGGGTTTGCCATCAGCCAAGCAGCCTACGAGGATGCACACGACCGCTTGTGGACTGCACTTTACTGCCTAGAGGAGCGCTTGGCGGATCGCCGCTACCTCATGGGTGAACAAATCACAGAGGCAGACATCCGGCTGTTTACCACGCTTATTCGCTTCGATGCCGTCTACCACTCCCACTTCAAGGCGAGCCGAAACAAGATCACGGAGATGCCGAATCTGTGGGGCTACCTGCGCGACCTCTTCCAAACCCCGGGTTTCGGCGACACGTGCGACTTCACCGAGATGAAGCAGCACTACTACATCGTCCACAAGGAAATTAACCCGACGCAGATTGTCCCCGTTGGCCCTGATCTGTCCGGACTCATTACGCCACACGAGCGAGAGAGCCTCGGCGGCTCCCCCTTTGCCCCAGGTACCTCACTTCCCGGCGACATCGCGACATCGGAACGCGTGAAGAACCCGGAGCCGTGGCAGGCCGAGTTCTTCGGCTGGAATTAACTAGAGCGAGGGAACTCCGGGGATATTGGCGCGCGCTGCCCGCGTTACCGCAGCCGTGAGCAGCTCGAGCAGGGGCGACTCGAGCCGCCAGTGCTGCCAGTACAAATCCGAACTGGAAACAAGATCATCCAATCGCACTGCAACACCCTTCTCGATCATCTCCTTTGCCTGCGTATCGACGACAATCGCCCACCCGAGTCCCGCCTCGATGGAATGGAGGAAAGCCTCCATCGAGGGCACAACAGATACGCGGCGGTGCTTGGGCGGATCGTCGAGGCGCCCAACAAGGTCCCGGTCTTGCAGATAGTCCCGCGGGCCAAAACGCAGAGCCGGCATCCCCGCCCAATCAATGGCACCGTCATGCGTGTATTTTTCCGCCAACCACGGTGCCGCAACCGCTACGTAGTGCATCGTGCCGAGAAGCACCGCATCACACCCGGACACAGGTTTTGATTCACGCGTGACAGCGCCCAGGCAATCACCACTACGGAGAAGCTCCAACGAGTGCGACTCGTCTTCCAGGCGCATCATGATGGAAGCAGAATCCCACTGCGAGACCTCCCGAAGCACAGGAGGAAACCACGTGGCGAGGGAATCAGCGTTAATGGCCACGTTCAGTGGAACGCTAGCAAGGCGCTGGTCAAGCGCTGCTTCCGTCTCCGCCTGCAACAGGGCGACGCGCCGAGCTGCCTGGGCAATGACCTCGCCGGCCTCCGTCGGTGAGACAGGCGTTTCGCGACGCACGAGCACCCGACCAGTCGAATGCTCTAGCGCCTTAATTCGCTGACTCACAGCCGGCGCGCTAATCCCAAGTGCCGTAGCAGCACGTTCAAAGCTTCCCTCATCAATGATCGCGAGGAGGGTTTCCATCTGCTCTAGCTTCATTCTTCAAACCTCATTCTTCCACAGTTGTTAAGCGTCTTTTATGGTACCCGAAAATTTATCATTTTACTTATTTGGGTTCGTGTCTCAGAATGAATCTGTGAACGTTTTCTTTGCTGGACTGCTATTTAACCTTTCCCTGATCCTGGCACTCGGGCCTCAGAACGCGCTCATCCTCAAGTATGGGTTGCGGCGCCAAGCCATCACACTCGTTATCGCCGTGTGCGCACTGTGCGACATCACGCTCATCACCCTCAGTGGTATTGGTGTGGGTGTCATCTTGGAAAAGGCACCCATCGTTTTGGAGATCCTCCGTTACGGTGGCTTCCTCTACCTGCTGTGGTTTGCTTTCACCTGCTTCCGCGATGCCATCCATCCCAAGACCATTGAGACGGAAACGGTCTCCACGAGCGAGCCACACACGGTGGAGGTTTCCGCGGAGGGTGGCTCCACGGCAACCTTGACCAAGACGCGTCGACGCACCTTCCAGGATATGAAGGGACCGGCTATCGCAGCTTTTGTGGTCAGCGTGGTCAACCCCGCTGCATGGGTCGACCTGTTCGTTGTCATCGGCTCGATTTCTTCCAGCTACGGACCGGACAAGTGGTCGTTCCTCCTCGGAACGATGGCCGCAGCCTTCGTCTGGTTCCCAGCCTTCGGCTACGGCGCTGCGGCCCTGTCCAAGCCGCTGTCCAGCCCCAAGGTGTGGCGCTGCATCAACACCGGCATTGGCCTGTTCATGGTATTCATGGCCTTCCGCGTGCTGTTCATGTAAGAACCTAGCCGAACAAACCTAGCTGAACACCTAGTGATCGGCTGATTTCGACTTCGTTGCCGCACCCCAAATATTGATGCCAGCATCGCTTGTCACCCGGTCGATCGTGTCCAACTCCTCCTGCGAGAACTCCAGGTTGTGCAACGTGTCCAGGTTCTGGTCGAGCTGCTCCACGGAGGATGCACCGATGAGTGCACTCGTAACGGTCTTCTCACCGTAATCACCTTGCTTCCGAAGCACCCATGCCAAAGCGAGCTGTGCGACGGTTTGACCACGGTTGTCAGCAATCTTCTTCAGTTCCCGCACCATGTCCAGGTTGTGCTCACTCAGCATGTCGGCACTCAATGACTTGTGGCTGGCAGCGCGGGAGTCTTCGGGAATGCCATGCAGGTAGCGGTCAGTCAGCAGGCCTTGGGCAAGTGGCGAAAAGGCGATGACGCCCATGCCGTTGTCTGCAGCCGCGGTAAGGAGGTTATCTCCGCTTTCGTCCGGCTCCTCCACCCAGCGGTTCACAATGGAGTAGCTCGGCTGATGGATGAGTAGCGGGTAACCTTCCTCTCGCATAATTTCTGCTGCCTCAGACGTAAGGTCTGCGGAGTAGGAGGAAATCCCCACATACAGGGCCTTGCCGGATGCCACGATATCGCGGAGTGCATACATCGTTTCCTCCAGCGGAGTATCCGGGTCTGGACGGTGGTGATAGAAGATATCCACGTAATCCAGCCCGAGACGCTTGAGGGACGCATCAAGGGAGGCCATGAGGTACTTCCGCGAACCGCCGAAACCGTACGGCCCCAGCTGCATGCGCCAGCCTGCCTTCGATGAAATGATGAGCTCGTCGCGGTGGGAGGAAAAGTCCTGTCGGAGGATCTCCCCCACGTTGGTTTCCGCAGAGCCTGCCGGCGGCCCGTAGTTGTTGGCGAGGTCGAAGTGGGTGACACCACGGTCGAACGCACGGCGCATGATGGCGCGCTGGGTTTCGCGTGGCTTGTCATCACCGAAGTTGTGCCAGAAGCCGAGGGAAATCGCGGGGAGCATGAGGCCCGAGTGTCCAACGTGCCTGTACTCCATGGACTCGTATCTTTCAGATCGTGGAGTGTACATGTCCCCGAGTGTAACCACGTTTACTTATCGTCGTCGGTGTATTCCTCTGGATAACGCTCCTTGAAGTACTCCTCGGAGGAGAATTCCACCTCATCGTCAGAATCAAGACGGTCTGCTTCCTCCTGTTCAATCGCGCGGTAGAGCTCCTTATCCTCGACATTCGACGCACGCACCTCGCTGCGCAGCTTCCGCCGCTGCTTGGAGGTGAAGCGGGCGCGTGGATCCAACCGGCGAGCGACAAGCCTGCGGATCTTTTCTCGCCTCGTCCCTTCTTCGGTGATCTCCGGCCGCGTCGCCACCCAGGAGATAACAAGCGTGACAATGAGGAGGATCCCCACATAGCCGACAATCGGGTACAGCCAGTTCACCAACGTGGCAAACGGAATGAAGGAGAAAAGGAAGCCGATGAGGGTCGAGCCGATCATGAACGTACGGAACCGTTCCGGCTTCTTTGCGCTCAAGCGCTTGGACAGCGCGTAGAACATGGCGATAGCCGTATTGAAGATCATGGCGTAGATGACAACCGCCATGACGGTTCCCAGCACCGGATGGATCTTCGATACAAGGGCAAGCGTCGGCATATCGTAGGCGCTGGCCTCGCCAATGTTGAAGTACAGCGAAAGCACAAGGCCAAGAAGGCAGACGCTGTACAGTGCGCCACCGATGAGGCCACCGATTCCTGCGGCCTTCGGATCCGCACTGTTGCCGCCCATGATGAGCGACATGGAAATGCCAATCATGAGGCACATTCCGACGTAGTTTGCGGAGGCAACCCACCAGCTTGGGATGAGCTGCCCGGGCTCCACGCTTGCGGCCTGCTGGTCGAGAACCTCGATGGTGTCTGCGGGACTGAACGCATAGGTGGCAAAAAGAATGACCATAAACACCAACAGGAACGGCGTGATCATGCCAATGACGTTGGAAACTTTATCCACGTCAAGGAAGCCCGCGGCGATGACGAGCACCACCATGAGCACCGAGCCAACCACTGTTGGCAGACCAAATTGCTGGTTCAGGTTACTTCCAGCGCCTGCGAGCATGACGAAACCTGTGGCAAAAAGGGTAAGCATGATGGCCACATCAAACACCTTGGCCAACAGCGGGCTGGCGATGTACGCCACGACTGGCATGTGTTCCTTAGATTGGAAGTAGGACCCGAACTGTAGGGTCACCATCCCACAGACCATCATGATGAGTCCGGAGATCACTGCAGCCCAAATTCCCCAGTGTCCGAATGCTCCGAAGTACTGCAGAATTTCCTGCCCTGAGGCGAACCCTGCGCCAACGAGAACGCCGAGAAAAGCCATGGAAATAGTCAATGCACGCTTGAGCATTATCGCTCCTTTTCATTTAGGCTCATATTTGCATAATATGCAATTCAGACTGCGCATTCTCTGAAATGTAAGCGTTTCCAGCAAATTGCAATGGAACCGTAACCTTGGGATATAAAAAACTCGCCTGCGAATGCAGGCGAGTTCTCAGAGAAAGCTGAGTAAGGAGCTAGGACAGCTTCTTAGCAATGAGCTGGTTTACCGTCTTCGGGTCAGCCTTGCCCTTTGTAGCCTTCATCACGGCACCGACAATGGCACCAGTGACCTTCTTATTACCGGAACGGTACTTCTCGACAATGTCCGGGTTTGCAGCAATTGCCTCGTCCACTGCCTTTTCGATGGCTTCGTCGTCTCGCACGACCTCGAGTCCACGCTGTGCCACAACCCCGTCCACATCGCCCTCGCCGGCGAGAACGCCGTCGATAGCCGTACGACCCAGCTTGTTAGTGAGCTTGCCCTCGCGGACGAGCTCTGCCACGCGAGCAACCTGCTGCGGGGTGATGGACAGATCTTCGAGCTCCACCTCGGATTCCTTCGCCTTCTGTGCCAGGTAGGACGTCCACCAGGAACGAGCCTCATCAGCCTTAGCACCAGCTTCGGTGGTCTGAACGATGAGCTCCAGCGCGCCTGCGTTCACAAGGTCGCGCATCTCAGCATCGGAGACACCCCATTCCTTCTGCAGGCGGTCGCGCTTCACCCAGGGCAGCTCCGGGAGCGTCGCGCGGATTTCCTCGACGCGCTCCTTGGACACAATGACCGGAGGAAGATCCGGATCGTTGAAGTAACGGTAATCCGATGAGGTCTCCTTCGGACGCCCCTTCTTCGTGGAACCATCGGTCTCCTGGTAGTGGCGGGTCTCCTGAATGATCTCTTCGCCGGCCTCGATAGCAGCGGCCTGGCGCATCATCTCGTAACGCACGGCCTGCTCGACGGAGCGCACGGAGTTGATGTTCTTCGTTTCTGTACGGGTACCGAACTCGGTGGCCCCCTTACGCATGAGGGAGAGGTTAGCGTCGCAGCGCATAGAGCCCTGATCCATGCGTGCGTCGGAGACACCAAGCGCCTTCACGAGGTCACGTAGAGCTGCGACGTAGCAGCGGGCGACTTCGGGGGCACGCTCGCCGGCACCTTCGATGGGCTTAGTCACGATCTCAATGAGCGGGACACCCGCGCGGTTGACGTCCACGAGCGAGTGGGTAGCGCCCGCGATGCGGCCGTCTGCACCACCGATGTGGGTGAGCTTGGCGGTGTCTTCCTCCATGTGCGCGCGCTCAATTTCGACGCGCCAGGTGGTGCCGTCATCGAGCTGAACATCGAGGTAGCCGTCGTAAGCAATCGGCTCATCGTACTGGGAGATCTGGTAATTCTTCGGCTGATCCGGGTAGAAGTAGTTCTTCCGGGCGAAGCGGGAGTATTCGGCAATCTTGCAGTTCAAGGCAAGGCCAATTTTGATTGCCCACTCGACACCGGTCTCATTGACAACGGGGAGCGCACCGGGCAGACCCAAACACGTAGGGTCGGTGTGCGTGTTCGGCGGAGCGCCGAAATCGGCGGAGCTGGACGAAAACATCTTGGTTTCTGTCTGCAGCTCCACGTGTACCTCGAGGCCCATAACCGGGTCGAAAGTCTCCAAAACCTCGTCAAAATCCTTGAGATCAGTATCCTGGTACGTCATAAGGCTCTAGTCTATAGCGTCGACAACTTGTTGGTGCCCTCGCCTACCCGTTTCGCCACTACAGGGGTCTCCTCCGAGGTTGCACACGCAGGTCGTGCGACCAGACGCGTGACGAGCCACGGCGCGTCGTGAAAAATCTTCCTATTTTTCGCTTTCCGCACCCGTAATACCTTTGAGTAGCTGTGGGCAATTGGAGATCACACCGTCGACACCCCAGTTAGCTAGTTGGTTCGCTCGCTCGGGTGAGTCCACTGTCCAGGCGTTGATGCCAAAGCCTGCAGCGTGGAATGCCTCGACTCGTTCACGCGTGAGGTAGCTATCTTCTGGGTGGATGTACTCGGCACCGACGAGTTCCAGAATCGACTTCCAATCGTCATACAAAGCAACTGTCTCGTACAGGCAGCCAACCGGAAGCTTTGGCGCGCGCTGTTTGAAAATCGACAACAGTACGTGGTTAAAGGAGGAGACGATGACCTTCCGTGCAGGATCGAGCTTCTCCAGTTCGACGATGACGTTATCGATGAGAGTCAAGGTCTGAGTCTTGCCTTGCTCATTTGATTTTATTTCAATGTTCGCGTTGAGCTCCTTCTCATTCATAAAGCGCACGAGGGCACTCAGAGTGGGAATCCGCTCACCTGCAAAGTCCGGGGAAAACCAGCTACCGGCGTCGATGGAAGCGAGATCTGCAACTTCCAGGTCGTAATACAGGCCAGCGTGATCCGTCGTACGGTCCAGGGACGTGTCATGCATGACGATAGGGGTCCCATCCCCCAGGATATCCACGTCCGTCTCGATCCAATTGATGCCGTGATCGAGAGCGGCTTGAAAAGCGCTAAATGTATTTTCTGGCGCGAGTGTTTTTGCGCCACGGTGAGCGATGAGAGTGCAGCGAGACATGGGCCATTTCTCCTTTTCTTTTGGGACTTGTTCTAAAGTTCTCCACGGTGCTCGCACGTTGTCCGAACTGCGATAGCACTGTGTAAGTAGTGCCAGTGCGAACCAGTTTGAATCACCGGAGGCGCGTACCTCGAGCGCAACACGATGTTTTCTGTGGCTGCTGGTGGCTGCGACGCGGTGTCGCCCACGTCGCCGACAACCTAGTCCACCACCCAGTCCACCACGTCGGTGAGAATTTTTTTCCAGTCCGAACGCTACAGTAAGACAGGTAACTTTGCTGGGTAAGCAAAGTGGAAGGATTCTGCTCAAATGGTGTCGCAGGTCCATGTAGGACTGCGTCCTGCACGCCCAACCAATGTGCCATGTAACAAGAAAGACGAGGAAGAGGACATGCCGACAGTGACAGTAACGCCAGCTGGTCCTGAAAATGTTGACGCGCTTCAGCAGCTATCCATCGACACATTCACCGAAACCTTCGGTCGTCTTTACCCGGCTGCTGATCTCGACTACTTTCTTACGACGACGTACTCGACCGAGGCGCTCGTTTCCCTCTTACGCAGTAGGAAACACTCGGTGTGGATCGCCCGCAACGGCCAGGTGGCCGTGGGCTATGTCCTCGTCGGTCCCTGTGGTCTTCCCCACCCCGATGTCACAGAGGGCGACGGCGAACTCAAGCGCTTGTATATCCGGGGCACACACCAAGGCAGCGGCCTAGGCGGTGTGCTCATGAAGCTGGGCATGGACTGGTTGGATCATCACTATGCCACCCAGTGGCTCGGGGTCTGGTCACAAAACCTCGGCGCGCAGCGGTTTTATTCCCGGTTCGGATTCCACAAAGCAGGAGAATACCGCTTCAAAGTCGGCGATCAGCGCGACCACGAGTTCATTTTCCGGCGGGGTTAACCACCGGAGGCTTAGCCCACGTGCCTGCACCGCGCCTCGGGACGATGTCCTCGCCACGAGTAACGGTAGCGAACTGGATGGTGCGGTAATCGTCGGCTTCCCACGCCAGCGCGAGAGTGTCATCATCAAGTGGCGCTGCTACGGAGTAAGCCGTGGCACCGGTATCGATGGGAATTGCCGGCCCCCACGTTGCCCCCTCATCGGTGGAAAAGTGGAGGCTCAAGCGCCCGCGTTCCCGTGGGTGGTCGCACATGCTCGCCACAATTAGGCCGCCCCACCTGCACAGGCCACCGTTGCACGCCGGATCTGTCAGCGCCGGCACGGGTTTTGGGGAAGCAAACGTGAGGCCATCGCGTGACAGTGCTTGTCGACGCGCCGGGGTCGCCCGCGCGTGCATGAGGATGTCTCCGTTTGCAAGCTCAACCACCTTGTTTTCGTCGCAGTCCGGGCCGATGAGCTCACCTGCGCGCCAGGTCTGTCCCCCGTCATCGCTGCGGGCAGCCAGCGCGAAGTTGTCCTCCCCCACGCGGGCGACAAAGGTCTGGATGAGCCCTCCGTCGGACAGCGCAAGACCATTGCCAGAGGAGGCAAACATGCCGCCTACCGTTTCCGGACGCAGGTCGTCCACCCGGTGGTGCTCCCACGTCATCCCGTCGTCCCGCGAACGAGACAGCCAGAGCTCAAGCCCGGGTTTTCCAGGCGTGGCGCTGAAGTAGGATTCCCCTGTTGACCCGACGTACCAGCACAGGATGTCGCCGCCATGACGTGTCGACGTACACACGAGGGAGGCATCCCCGAAACCATGCCCCGGTTCGTGGCGGCGCAGCGCACGCGGAGCCGACCACGTCTTTCCGCCGTCATCACTGTGTCGCAACGCCATATCAAAATCTGCCGGCAAATCCCGCCAGTCTTCTCGCACGTCGTACGCCAGAAGGATGCGACCAGATCCTGTCACGCACAGAGCAGGGATCCGGTAGATCGGCGAGGAAAAGGCCGAACCGGGAAATGGTTCACCGGCCGTCGCGATCGTCACAGTTTGCACTCGTCACCTCACACATAGATTGGTCTTACCTCATCCACGATGACATAACACAAGAGTTTTGTCGATGCTTTCTCCGTCATACAGGCACGAAAAAGCCGCCCCTAGGGGCGGCTTCAGGAGCACGTCCACGCTGGATGGTGCTCGTACTTTTCTGTTTATTACTCTTCTCTCTGTCTCTTATACACATCTCCGAGCCCACGAGACTCCTGAGCATCTC
>ERZ1031137.103-NODE-103-length-19004-cov-22.326877_pt1 | contig 19004 bp, 15 predicted proteins | sample MGYA00517293_ERZ1031137 | MGnify/ENA primary metagenome ERZ1031137 (study PRJEB33718, sample SAMN03159763) | human skin metagenome | collected 2014-05-20 | study: EMG produced TPA metagenomics assembly of the PRJNA266117 data set (Human skin bacterial metagenome...
CCCCGCGACTGTCACCCGACAGATGCATCCCCACGCGCCGGGTCCTTCGCCACCTTCCTTCTCTTCCCCTCCCCTCTTCTACCCCCACTTCCGGAACGCGCTTTCCCACCGGTGGACAGAACGTCAGTGCTGGCGCACAGTGGAAGCGTCACGGCACTCACCACGCTCGTGGCACACATTCAACGGTGCTGGCACCAGCACCCCGGGGACTTACGTGGGGGTTATCCATGAATCGTCAAGCACTCACGCACTCACTGCGCGTGACAATCCGCTTTGCCGTAGGCCACACACAGGACACACCTGTCGACGTCGACGTCGCTGTTCCTGCCGGTGCACGGCTTGCCGACGTCCTACCCGAGGTCTGCGATGTCGCTGGCATCAGCCCACCGGTCAGCCCGTGGGAGGCCCGCACACCGGCGGGAAGCCTCATCCCCACAGCGACACCGCTGGCCTGGTCGCATGTCCGGCCTGGAAGCATCATCACCATCCGCGATCTCTCCCGCGACACCGAGCCCCTCGTCACAAGTGATACGGAGGCGCTCACACAGGTGCGCCGGGCGCGCGGCGGCACAGGCTACGCGGCGGTTGCCTGCGCCACCGGGTTTTTCATGATCATCCTGCTCCTGGCCGCCCACCCCGTGGGGCTGACCGTGGCAACGGTTGCCTGCCTCGCCCTCGGTGCCGGCATGCGCCTAACGTGGAAGGAGGCGATCCACCCGACGATTATCACCACGGTGAGTATCGGGACAAGCATCCTCGCTTTTCTTGCGGGACTCCAATGGACCTACTGGTTTGCCGGCGAACCGGAAAGCGACAGTCTCATCACACCGCTTGGCCTGGTGACCGCCGGCGGCAGCCTGCTCCTCGTCACCGCCATCACCCACAGCACACTCCGCCCGCCGCGCACCGTCACCGTCACCCTCATTACCGTGGGTGTGGGCACGTGCGCGTGGGCGGGGCTGGCAGGTGGTGCCACCACCGTCGGCCTGGCACCCACCATCACCGGCAACACACCACCACCGTTTATCGCACCGTCCATCACGGCGGCTGCACCCCTGAGTGCTCTTATCGCGCTGACCGTGGTCATCTACGGCCCGCTCGTCGCGCTTCGCATCGCGGGGATCACCATTCCCACCGTCCCGTCCGCCGGTGCCGACCTCGCCACAACAGATGTATCCGCGCAGGTCTACACCGGTGCCACCAGGAGGGCGCGCCGGGCAACCGGAGTGTTCGACGGCATCGTCACCGGTGCCTGCCTCCTCGGCGGAGGAGCGAGCCTTGTCACCGCCCTAGGTACCCAGCCTGCCCACTTCCGCCTCCTCTTCGCCACCGTCCTCGTGGCCTGCCTTGCCATGCAGGCCACCCGGCACGCCTCCGCTGTGGGTGCGTGGGCCGTGTGGCTGTGGTCTATGTCGACGGCCATCAGTGCAGCCTGTGCCGTGTTTATCCACCCCGGCGCGACGCAACCGAGCCCCGCCACCATCGGCATCGCCGTCGCACTTGCCACGGTGTTCGTCGCCTCGGGACTGTGGGCCCCTCGCGTAGCCAACATGCCTCCCACCACCATCGCAGCCCTGGAGAAGCTGGAAAGCGCATGCGTCATCATCGCGCTTCCCCTCGGACTGCACCTGGCCGGTGTGTTTGCAGCCATTCGGGGGCTGGGCTGATGCGCGCCCGTCGCCTTGCTGCCCTCACCATCACCACGGCTTTCGTGCTGGGTGCCGCGCCCGCCACCGCCCAGGACACCACCGAGCCGCCTGCCGAACCGACCGCGTCAACGCCTGTGTGTCCTGGTGGGGATCCTCTCCCCGTCCCCGCAGGCCCTGCCGATGTCGCCCGCGCCAGCGCGCTGTCCGCATCCTTGCACGAGGCTCACCGCTTCGCCACCGGCGCCGGGGTCACCGTCGCTGTCATCGACACGGGAGTGACCCCGCACCCGCTCCTCCCCGAGCTTGTCGACGCAGGCAGCTTCCTGGAACCGCCGTATTCTTCCTCCGGCGCGCTCACCGACTGCGAGGGCCACGGCACCGCCGTCGCCAGCATCATCGGGCTACGCACCCCGACGGACACAGGCTCCGACCGGGAACGCCCCGTCGGAGTCGCCCCCGGCGTGCGAATCATCGCCATCAAACAATCCGAGACGAAAAACGGTGGCACCCTGGATAGCCTCGGTCACGCCATTGACCGGGCCCTCGATGAGCACGCCGACGTCATTAACCTCTCCGTGTCCTCTTGCCTTCCCAACTCTGCCACACTCGCGCCCGGAGTGCTGCAGGAGGCAGTCGAGCGGGCGGAACGCGAGGGAACAGTCATCGTCGCGGCCGCGGGGAATATCACCGCCGATTGCCCCGCCGATTCTGTCAGCTACCCCGCCCACTTCCCCACCGTTATTGCCGTGAGCGCTTTGAATACCCCGGCGACGGTGGCCGAGTACTCACTCGGCCTCAGCGGGAAGCACCCCGTTGGCGCGCCGGGCTCCATCACGGTGTCTGCGTCCACCGGCGGGCAGGGCTACGCGACGGCTACAGACAAGACGGAGTTTCGTGGCACGAGCTTTGCGGCACCCGTCGTCACCGGCTTTGTCGCGCTACTCAAGGAACGTTATCCCCGCGCCACACCGACAGAGCTGCGTGCCATGGTCTATTCCTCCGCGCATCCGGTGACGGGGGCACTTGATGTTGAGGGGAGCGTCGACAAGCTACAAGGAGCAGAACCACGCGCACGCCGCGCGGACACCGTCTCCCCAGAAACACCGGGTAAGACAGCGGGGTGGGAGCCACTCACAGTGCTCGTGGCCGTGGCTGTCGCCGGGCTTATGGGAGCAGCGGCGCGGAGGCCTGCTCGACGCTGAGCTCCGCACCGCGGGGCAAAAGGGCAACCACCGGCCAGGGGGCAGGAGTCGCGCGCTCGACGCCGAGTGCCGGTGCGGAGGCTGCGGGAACCGGGAAATACGTCCCTGTCTCACCAACGATGACCGCGCCGTCACCAACCGTGACCGCCATACCACCCGGGCGCGTGGCCGAAAACCGGGTGGCCACGCTCGTCCCCGCAATCCCGATCCCCGGCGGCAGGGACCGCTCCGCGGGAAACACCCCGACGGCGGGCGGGTCCAGCGACACACCCGCAGGACCCGCTGTGGGGAACAAGCCCCACGCACGATCAGACGCGAGGCCCGTCGCATGCTGCGTAACACACACCGTATCGGCCGGACTAACCGGCACAAACATGCCCTTCTCCGCGAGCAGTGGCACATCCTCCTCGGCCAGCGCCTGCCCCCGCAGCTCCTCCGGCGACACCTCCTGCATCCCCACACCGAGTTCCCGGAGAATCTCCGACTGAAACGCCGTGAGCGGGGTCAACCCCGACCCACGATCAAGCCACAACCCATCGCCGGCACGGAGAACCTGCGCCGAGGACAACGCGCGCACCCCATCGATGGGAGGAAGCTCCGGCAGAATATCGAGGACCTCCGCCGGAGGCTCCCACGCGCCCGCCGCCTGCGGGATCCCCAGATGGCGGCGCACCGTCGCACCCACCGCCGACTCCGCCGGGGGCAGCTTCCGCCTCCCCGCCGCCGACACAAGATACTCATCGCCTCCCACCCGGGCGAGAAGGAACTCCCCCGGCGCGGTCACCGGAGGATCAGCAAGCCCCTCCGTCACGTGCGTCTCCCCCGGCCCCGACGTGCATGCCGACCACGTCGACTCTGAGCCTGGATCCCCCGTGGCAAGCATCCCCGGGGCGCCGGGAATGCCCACCGGGGGACCGAACTGAGCGTGGGCGAGGACCTCATCCGCCCCACGAACAGGATCTACCGGACTACCTGCGATAAGACGCGCAGAAGTGAGGTTGAGCACCGGATGGTACGTCTCCCCCACCCGGACGTACAGGCCACCAGATTCCGCCCGCACGATCGGGGCATCGCCCGGATCCGCGCGCGGTTTGAACATCGCCATCGCCCCCGCGCCCAGCGCAAACAGCGCGCAAGCGATAAGGCCCAAGACGAGGCTTCGGCGGAGCCTGGCGAGCGGATCGTGGATCATGCGGGCATCGGCAAAAATAAGCGCGTGCTCTGCCCTCCGGACCAAAAATTTATAACCTGAGACCTGCGGTTTCGTGGTTGGCGCGAGTATATGTGCCATGCGTTTCCCCCTCGATTTTTCCCCTGATTATTGGTGTTTTCTGGGTTCAGAATAACCCTGGGTGGCCGGGGCTGCAACGGGAACGCGAACGGTAGAGTGCGCCCTCACAAAACAACAGCTGGCGGGGTATAACGCAGCAACACTGCAGCGTTATACCCCGCCAAATGGCAGGAGGACTAGGGGGCGTCGGGCGGCGGCGGATCGTTATCCGGGATGCCGTCCGGGGTGAAATCACCAGGAACCGGGGTTGGCGCTGGACGGACCTCACCCTTGACCTGGGGCAGTTGGGATTTTTCCGGCATCGTTGCCTCCGGGCGGTGGTAATACGGCTGGTTGATTTCCTGCGCCGTCTGAGCAAGCCCCTTTTGTCCCTTCGTGGGGACAGGTAGGAGGGGTTCGGGTGAATCGCCGGATTCCCGCATCCTCGTAATTTCCCCGTCGGTGAACTTCTCGTTGACCACGTAGATGGTCACGTTGTGGTCGCGGTACACGTCCGTCACACCGGGCGAAAGGTCCAGCCCGGGGATCCATTCCTCGTGAGTCTTCTGGAAGTCCCAGAAGTTGAAGGGGCTGGTGATGATGTAGTTGACGTCGAGGTCCTTCGCAGCCTCGTCGACGGTGTTGCGCAGCGACGGGTCACCGAAGTTGCCGACTCCCAGGAGGTTGGGGTGGAAGTACAGCATCGTCGTGTCCGAGTCCGACATGGCGAAGGGCCAGTTGTAGTGGGTGAAGAATGCGGGCAGGCCGTTATAGGCATACATCCACCCGGAACCGTCGGCAGGATCGGAGAAGATCCGGTGCTCGTAAGCGTGCGGTTGCTCGGCAAGCCAACGCCAGGCCTTGAGGTCGTACTTGTTCACCATACGCTGGTCGCGTGAGTTGTTGACCGGCCAATCCAACTTGCCCTCGGTACTGTTATCAACCGCCACCCACAGCGCAGCACCGGCGATGAGCCCCACGATGGTGGAGAGGACGATGGACAGCATGGACAGGCGACGCACCGGACCGAGGCAGATGAGGCGTACGACGACCGCTATCGCCGCGCCCGCATACGCCACGAGGATGAGCGCCACCGGCATGATGAGGCGGTGGGCTGCGTTGTAGTGAAGCCCACTGATGAGCGCCGTGAAGTCTCCCCACGCGCCGGTGAACAGGTGCATGGAGCTGACCGTGGCGGCCAGGCTGAACACGTAGAAGAGCGGCCCCCACAGGTTTCCGCGCCAGATGAGGATGATGACCATGCCGGCCAACCCCACCCACAGCAGCGGGAAGGAATCGAATCCAATCTCATCGGTGTGTCGGGTAGCCATCTCGAAAGCCGTTTCCCAGGCCCTCGTCGCGCTGAGGGAATCCGAATCGTCGAAGCTGACTACTTCCTCGGTCTGCGAGGAACCAGCAATGATCTGGGGCAGCAGGATGAGTGCGCCTGCCAGCCCTGTGGCGGCGAGGAGGCCGAGATCACGAAGACGGTACCCGACACCCTGCTGCCAGGAACGCGGCGTATGCGATGGCTTCCACACCAACCGCGTCAGCCACCAGAGCAGGAGAAGGATGACAACGTGCGTGGCCGGTGCCGGGTGGGTTTGCACGAGTCCGGCGAAGGCGAGGGCAGTGGCGAAAGCGCGCTTGGGAACCGCCGGAACGGACATGAAGGCGGACACAACGATGCCGATCATGGCCACGGCTGCCAGGTACGGCCATGCGCCGACGTAGTAGCCAATCCAGTGCAGAACGGGAACCACACCGACGAGAACCGCTGCGAAGCCCGCAGCAAGCTGGCTTGTCAGCCCGCGGGTGCCGACAACACGCCACGCGAGCGCTGCGGCCGAGATCGGGAACAGGAGTCCGGGGAGTACCGCCGAGGCGACGTTGAGGGACGCAATGGGCGTTAGGTCCGCATACTGGCCGATGAGGTAGGCCGTCGAGTGCCAGGCGGTGGGATAGTACAGCGGGTGTGCCGTTTCGGTGTTCTGCAGGATCCCCATCGCCGTGGGTGAGGCAATACCTGTTTCTTCAATAAAGCGGACAACGGAGGCGTGCCAGTGCGCGTCCCAGCCTTGGTACACGTTTTCCAGCCCGCCCCACGAGCGCCCAATCGCGTCGAGTGTCCTGGCGATGATGAAGTAGGCACCAGCGGCAACACCGACAGCAGGCAGAAGCCAGCGCTGATCAGAAATCGATCCCGGGCGCCAGGCCGGATTGAGACGAACGAAGTCTGACGCGCGTCGGGCGGCACTCGCCGCAGGGATCACCGGCGGTTGCCCCACGTGCTGGCTCTCCGGGACAAGGGAGAAGTTTTTCGCCCGGTGACGTCTACCAAAGTAGAAGGCGCCCCGCCACAGCGCTGCGAAGACGGCGATGAGAACACAGAACCACGCCACGGAGGTGGAGGTGTAGGAAATTCCAAGCGGGTGGAAAACGGCGGCGGCAATGCCGTAGACCCCGACCGAAACGGGAACAGCGCACATGGCTGAGGTCGGCGTGCGCAGCCCCGAGATCCAGCTTATGAGAAGGCCAGGAATGACACAGACAGCGATTGCTATAAGCGCTGTTTCCACCACGTAGCCCCACATCCTTTGTTCGTTGTCCGTAAGTGATATCTATCTCTCGGACATCGTAGTCGGTCAACTGTGCCCACCACAGTAGGCGTGCCCACTAATTATTCCCCCAATGCACAAAGAAATTGCTTTGATTTTCTTATTTTTATTCCTTGCCACGTCGCTGGCATGTTCGCCCTGGTGCTACTCCACTTCGTCGGCGGTGCGCTTGCGGCGCGTCGCCTCCGCTCGGCTCGCCAGTTCGTCATTGCTGGGGTAATCCACCCCGGTGAGGGTGAGCCCACACGCCGGTGTCACGGGCACATCGGCGGCGCGCTCGGAAAGGGTCAGCAGATGTGGGGCGAAAGACAGGTCACGTCTGCCCTCCCCCACTGCAAGACATGCCCCGACGAGGGAGCGAACCATCGACCAACAGAATGCATCGGCACTGATGCGCGCCAGGTAGGTCTGTGGTTCCCGCGGTGTCGAAATATCTTCCCAGGTGAACGACTCGACCGTGCGGATAGTGGTGGCATGTGGCTTGTGCTTACACAGCGCTGCAAAGTCGTGCAGCCCGACAAAGGCCGATGCACATGCAGAAACCACGTCAATATCTACCGGCTTTTTCCAGGTCGCGGTATCAAACCGTCGTAACGGTAGTGGGCCGCCGGGGCGGGTGGTGACCCGGTACTCGTAGTGGCGACGCAGCGCCCCGAACCGTGCGTCGAAAGACTCCGGCGCAGCACTGACGGCGAGCAGCGAGATGTCATCGGGAAGCAGCTTGTTGAGGCGTCGCGTCAGCCGCGTCGGGTCGCCGTCAATGGAGCGCTGCTCGAGCCGATCGGCGGGGATCACCATGTTTGCGACCTGCCCCGTCGCGTGTACGCCTGCGTCTGTCCGCCCCGCGACGGTGAGCTGGTAGGAGCTGTCCAGACGAAGCACCAGGTGCAGCGCTTCTTCGATGGTCTGCTGCACCGTCCTCAGCCCGCCTTTTTGCGTCGCCCAGCCGTGGAAGTTTGTCCCGTCGTAGGTGATGTCGAAGCGGAGGTTTACAGTCATAAACACACAGTGTAGTGGGCGCCCGACCGCGCCCCGACCTTCGTGGTTCTACTTCGCCTTACAGGTCGATATCCCGAGTGCGCTGTAGATCGGGCACACACCGATTGCCGCCGTAGCACCCATCACCGCCGCCACAGCAAGCAACCCAATCTGCGCCACAGATTTCGGCTTGTCGACACCCAGCGCCAGCCCTGCAGCTCCTGCGGCAATTCCCCCGCGTACCACACGGTCGACCGCCGACTCATTCGCCTTCATAGTTCCTCCTCAGTAGAAGTAGTTTCTACCTTCAGTACATTCTCTTCCGCGATGTAGTTCCCCCATTTCCTCACATCATCAATGCTGACTGCGCAGCGCCTCAGCTACACCACAGCCTGTTGTGCTGCTTACACAACATTCCTTGAGTTTGCCCTGTAGCATATCTATTTGCCCACCACTTTCGGCTCACTGCATTGCCAATTCGATTACGGAGATTTTCATGCGGACGTTCAATGTTCCTCTTGCTCTTATTCCTCTTGTCGCCATCAGCGCTACTGCTCTTGTGGCTCCAGCCAACGCTGCCTCGGTTCGCATCGAAGGCGAAACCTGCAGGTACGCGTACAACGCATCGGAAATGAAATACTTCAACACCAGTGGGATCAGCCCTCGCGCCACCATGGATTGGAAAGAAGCACAGTCGTTCTATGCCTCTTCAACCAGCGAACTGGAACGGGATAGGCAGGGCTTAAAGAATCTCGAGGAGGACTACAAGAACGGTCTCTACCTCGATAAGAACAAGGACAAAAAGAAGGCAGAGCAGCAGTATCTCAGCGAAGTCAACGCTATCAAGGCGGACATCAAGGCTAAGGAAACACTGCAGACCGTGGCTCAGAAGTGCGCTGCCGGTGAGGATTTCAACGATCCGGATGCCCAGAATTTCCTTCCCGACCCGACAAACAACAACCAGGATTCAAAGCCTGGCACGGATTCCGCCCTCAGCACCGAAGATGGTGAACTAAATGGCGCGGGAATTGGTGTTGTTGTGGCCGGCGTCATCGCCGTGCTCATCGCTGTAGCTGCAGCCGCTTTCCCGCAGCTGCAGGCTATGCTTGGCTAAACGCTCCTCACTCTAACGCGCCTCTTTTGAGGCGCGTTTTTACTTCCACGAGCAAAGCGGAAGCCCCGCTTAAGCGGTGAGGGGAGGTGCGGGTGGGCGTCGACAAGCTAAAAAATCCCCCGCACACGTGGTGCGGGGGATGAAGAGAAAGAGAATTACTTCTCGTCCTCGGTGGCCTCTTCCTTAGCCTCGGCCTCAGCCTCAGCGTCGGTGGCGGGCTCAGCCTCGACCTCGGGGGCTTCCTCAGCCTTGGTCTCCTCGGCCTTCTCAGCCTTCTTGGAGGCTGCGGCGCGGGTTGCGCGCTCAGCTTCCTTGGAAACGGTGGGCTCGAGAACCAGGGAGATCTGGGAGATGGAAGCGCCGTCGCCCTTGCGCTGGCCGAGCTTCACGATGCGGGTGTAACCGCCCTCGCGGCCCTCGAACTGGGGGGCGAGCTCGTTGAACAGGTAGGTAACAACCTGCTTGTCAGCGATCTTCTTGAGAACGTTGCGACGATCAGCAACCGTGCCTGCCTTGGCCTTGGTGATGATCTTCTCTACGTACGGGCGCAGCAGTTTAGCCTTGGCGTCCGTCGTCTTGATTGCGCCGTGCTCGATCAGCTGCGCAGCCAGGTTAGCCAGAATGTGCTTCTGGTTCTGGGCAGAGCCACCGAGACGCGGTCCCTTCTTCGGGGTTGGCATAGGATTAACTCCTCGTGTTTGTGTAAGTTCAGATTGTCAAAGCGCGCGCCGACAAATTCGACCGCCCTTTTCCTTCTTATTCGTCTACGTCTGCGTCCGGATCGTGGTATCCACCAGACTCGGCGTCGTACCCCTCAACGGTGGTGACGTCGAAGTCTTCCGGAGCGTCCTTGAGGGTCAGGCCGAGCCCAGCGAGCTTAACCTTGACCTCGTTGATGGACTTCTGACCGAAGTTGCGGATATCCAGCAGGTCCGACTCGGTGCACTCTGCGAGCTCACCGACGGTGTGGATCTCCTGACGCTTCAGGCAGTTGTAGGAGCGAACGGAAAAGTCCAAATCCTCAATCGGCATGGAGTAGGAAGCGGTGTTGTCGCCCTCAACGGGGGAAGCACCAATTTCGATACCCTCTGCCGCTGTGTTCAGCTCGCGTGCGAGGCCGAACAGTTCCACGAGAGTCTTTCCGGCGGATGCCATAGCATCGCGGGCGGTAATGGAGTTCTTGGTCTCCACATCAATGACCAGCTTGTCAAAGTCGGTGCGCTGCTCAACACGCGTTGCCTCGACCTTGTAGCTGACCTTGAGAACCGGGGAGTAAATCTGGTCGACCGGGATCCGGCCGATCTCAGCAACATCGTTGTTCATGGCGGCGGGAACGTACCCACGGCCACGCTCAACGACGAGCTCCATGTTCAGACGGCCTTCGCTGTTCAGCGTTGCCAGGTGGAGATCCGGGTTGTGGATTTCCACGCCGGCCGGGGGCTGAATGTCTCCGGCCTTAACCTCGCCTGCGCCCTCCTTGTTGAGGTACATAACGACGGGCTCGTCCGAATCCGAGGACAGGACGATGCCTTTGACGTTGAGGACGATGTCGGAGACATCTTCCTTCACGCCCGTGATCGTGGTGAACTCGTGGAGAACACCATCGATCTTGATCGACGTCACGGCTGCGCCCGGGATGGACGACAGCAGCGTGCGACGAAGGGAGTTACCCAGGGTGTAGCCGAAGCCCGGCTCGAGCGGCTCAATGGTGAACCGGCTACGAGCGGAATCAATCGGCTCCTCAGTCAGTACTGGACGCTGTGAGATGAGCATGAAACTAATTTCTCCTTTGATGGGCGCCCGCTATATTGCGCCCTCGTGGCATAAAAAGGATTATGGGGTTCTAGTGTGCTCCAAGGATTACTTGGAGTAGAACTCGACGATCAGCTGCTCCTGCAGCGGAATGTCGATCTGAGCACGCTCGGGCAGCTGGTGCACGAGGATACGCAGAGTGGACGGAACGACCTGCAGCCAAGCAGGTACAACAGCGTCGACGAGGCCGTCCTGTGCCTCTTCGAACCACAGCATCTTCCGGGACTTCTCCTTGACATCGATGATGTCGTACTGGGAGACCTGGAAGGACGGAATGTTCGTCTTTACACCGTTAACCAGGAAGTGGCCGTGGGTGACCAGCTGGCGAGCCTGACGGCGGGTGCGTGCCAGACCTGCGCGGTAGATCACGTTGTCGAGACGCGACTCGAGGAGGATGACCAGGTTGTCACCGGTCTTGCCCTTGCGACGGGCAGCCTCTTCGTAGTAGCGGTGGAACTGCTTTTCCATGATGCCGTAGGTGAAGCGAGCCTTCTGCTTCTCCTGCAGCTGAATCAGGTACTCAGATTCCTTGATGCGAGCGCGGCCAGCCTGTCCCGGGGGGTAGGGGCGACGCTCGAACGCCATATCTCCACCAACCAGGTCGGTGCGGAGACGGCGAGATTTACGTGTGGCGGGGCCAGTGTAACGTGCCATAACTTATCCTTTCTCCTTTATTTAAACCCGGCGACGCTTGGGGGGACGGCAACCGTTGTGAGGCTGCGGCGTAACGTCCGACATCGAGGTGACCTCGAGGCCAGCTGCCTGGAGGGAGCGGATAGCGGTCTCACGACCTGAGCCCGGGCCCTTGACAAACACGTCAACCTTCTTCATACCGTGATCCATTGCCTTGCGGGCAGCGTTCTCGGCAGCCATCTGAGCCGCGAACGGGGTGGACTTACGGGAACCCTTGAAGCCAACGTGGCCAGAGGATGCCCAGGAAATCACAGCGCCCGACGGGTCCGTGATGGACACGATGGTGTTGTTAAACGTGGACTTGATGTATGCGTGGCCCTGAGCCACATTCTTCTTCTGAATCCGGCGACCAGTACGGCGGCCGGCACGAGACTTTGGAGGCATGTATTACTTCTTCTTTCCTGCGATCGTCTTCTTCGGGCCCTTGCGGGTACGAGCGTTGGTCTTGGTGCGCTGACCGTGAACAGGCAGGCCACGACGGTGGCGCATACCCTGGTAGCAACCAATTTCGATCTTGCGGCGGATGTCGGCAGCAACCTGACGACGCAGGTCGCCCTCGACCTTCCAGCTCGCCTCGATCACGTCACGGAGGGAAGCAATCTGCTCGTCCGTGAGGTTATCGGTGCGCAGGTCGGGAGAAATGCCGGTCTCTTCCAGCAGTTTCTTGGCTCGGGCAGGCCCGATGCCGTAAATGTAAGTCAGTGCAACTTCCATGCGCTTGTTGCGCGGAAGATCCACACCAGCTAGACGTGCCATAAGTGGAACGTACCTTTCCGGTTGTTGCGGTGGTTTTCTCCTTACTCATCCGTCCCTAACACAACGCTTTACCCGGGGCGGAACGCCGGGGAGTTGGGTTGTGGATTACGGACGGCTCCAGCCACCGTAGCCGGAGGTAAAGAAAGCTAGGGTTCGTTTTGCTCGTGCCACGACCCGCGCATCGTTTCGGCTGCGCGGGACACAGGTTGTTGGGGGCAACCGGTTTCCCAGCCTGGAGTAAGGAGGCTTACGTTATTACTTGTAGCGGTACACGATACGACCGCGGGTGAGGTCGTAGGGCGAAAGCTCTACAACGACACGGTCCTCGGGGAGGATGCGGATGTAGTGCTGGCGCATCTTGCCCGAGATGTGAGCAAGCACTTTGTGTCCGTTGTCAAGCTCGACACGGAACATTGCGTTGGGCAGAGGCTCGACAATGCGACCCTCAACTTCAATTGCGCCTTCCTTAGCCATATCCTCCACGTTTTCCGGCAACCAGACTCATCCCGACCACATGAGTAGCCGCTTTCAGTCCGCTGCCTGGTCAGACTTTATTAAAAGTCGTATCTGAGTATCACTGCATAGGCATCCCTCGTAAAGAGACACCAAGCTAGCACAATACACGTCACCCCCACGGTACGCAAGTACCCGCGTGTCCCCCGCTTTTCTGCCGTCATCTTAGCGCATAACAGCTACTGCACAGACTCGCGTGTGCACGAGCTGCTTTCCAACGCCTCGGTAGTCGCCGCGTCATCTACGCTTAATCTCGCTTCAGCATACGTCAAAGATCACTCCGAGATAGTTTGAAACGACAGATAAAGCTCTAAGGATGGCTTATCTCTCCGCACGCGCAGATTAATTACAGTGGCAGTTGTTTATATCTAATTGCGTTACTGCCCCACGAGTTTTATTTGCTCCAAAATTCCAGGAGTGCGACCTTGATTATATGTTTCAAAACAACGTTTCTTTGCAGCGATGACGACCTCAACGCGGCGAAGCGGCGCTACGAGGCACGGCTAGATTTAGTAAGGCAACGAGTCACAGTATTGCTAGCCAGCGAACAAGCCGTCTGCCAAAGCCGTGACCCCAACATTTCTACGTTTCGCTTCCTCGTTACCGAAATCAAACCGTGGGAGCATGTTTCTTGCCGAGGAACTCAATCAATACGGCGTTTATGAAATGGTCACTATCCTCGCAGTGCCGCCCACTGTCGACAGCGACGAGCTGTTTAGCTTTCAGGAACTTTTTGATATGAATTCGGAAGCGGACTGGCCAGTCCGCTTTCCTTGTACGTTCCGCTGGTTCAGGATGAGTGCATCAGGAAGAGAAGAGAACCATCTTGAAACAGTCTAAAAAATGTAAACGCCTTGGGTTTCGGCTCAGGCATGCACTAAACCTTTCTGTCACTTTTCACGCAAATTTATTTTCTTTGCAGCGCTTGAGCTAGAAGACCCCTGCACGGAACTAACCCCGTGCGTGCCACCTCGTTGACCGCTTTTGAAGTGGCAACGAAGTAGCGCGTATCCACAGCTAAGCCTGCGGTGCGGCGCATCCACGGCTGCGCCACACACGGGAATGGCCCCGTAGGCAGAGTTTCCCGCTACTTGGCAGAGGAGTGCACCATGACGGGGATCCCAAGGGAGACGGGACGCTTCTGGTCGGGGATATTCGATGACGCTGTACTGGATCCGCAGCCACAGGTGCGGGCATTGGCACCGCTAGCACTGGTCGGACCGGACGCGGAGGTCGCACCCGCACCCGGATCCTCGAAGTGGAAGTCGTGCTGCTTCTTCGCCGTGGCGATCATCAGCTTGATGCGGTTCAACTGGTTGACCTCGCTGGCACCGGCATCATAGTCGATGCCCACGATGTTGGCCTCGGGGTAGCGCACCCGCAGGGCACGGAACATACCCTTGCCAATGACGTGATTGGGCAGGCACGCAAATGGCTGCGCACAAATTATATTGGGGCACCCGTTTTCGATCATGTCCATCATGTCGGCTGTGAGATACCAGCCTTCGCCGGCGATGTTGCCCAGCGAGCACACATCCTGCACTTTCTCCGCCAGCTCCTGGATGGTGGGGCCGGGCTCAAACCGGGTGGAGATGGCAAGCGCCTTGCGGGCGACCTTCTCGTACTGCTGCATGCCCCACAACGCGAAGTCCGACAGGCGACGCTGGTTCGTCGTCATGGAGCCGACAACCGTCTCCTTGAAGTGGGAGTTGATGAGGCTCATGTGGAAGAACTGAGCCAGCGACGGCAGCTCCGCCTCGCAGCCCTCGGCTTCGATGGTGGCCACCGCGTGGTTGTTGGCATCCGGGTGGAACTGGACGAGGATCTCGCCCACCAGGCCGACGCGTGGCTTGCGCGGGATCTGCTGTAGCTCCACGACATCGAAGTCCGCGACGATGGCGCGGATGAGGGCACCGAACCCGAGAGGCTTCTTTAGCGCAGGCACGAAGTGCCTACCTGTGAACCAGTCGCGGCTGATGCGGTCCCATTTCTCGTATAGGCGGTCGACGTTGCCGTCGATCTGGTACGGGCGGGTGCGCAGCAGCAACTTCTGTAGGACGTCGCCCACGGTGACGGCCTGGAAGGCCTTGTGCAACATCTTCGGCCTGATGGAGAAACCGGGGTTGGATTCAATCCCCTGAGCAGACAGTGCGATGACAGGAACCTGGGGGTACCCAGCGTCGACAAGCCCCTTGCGGAGCAGCCCAGCGTAGTTGGTCGCGCGACACTGACCACCGGTTTGGGTGATGCCCACGGCGGTGCGGTCCGGGTCGGCGGTGCCGTTTAAGAACTGGCTGATGAGCTGGCCGATGACGACGATGGCCGGGTAGCAGGAATCGTTGTTCACATACTTGAGGCCCACCTCGATGTCATCGTCGGTAGCCTTCTCCAGCAGGCGCACGTTGTAGCCGGCGGTGCGCAGAACCGGCGCGAACAGGCGCATGTGAATGGGCGCGAGCTGCGGCATGAGGATCTCGTAGCCCTCGCGCTGCATGTCCTTGGTGTACGGAACGCGGGCGTGAACGTGACCGGCGGCGCGGTAGGTCTCCTCCCCTTTCTCACCGAGGGTCTTCGTCGTGTCGATGTGCACCGACTGACGCTCGCTGACGCTTGCGCGCGAGCCAGCACCGTCGTCCGTGCCGGAGCTTGCGCGCGCCTGGGAGCGCTCATCCACCGCAGCCACGAGCGAGCGGAGGCGAATGGTAGCCGCGCCCAGGTTGCTGACCTCGTCAATCTTCAGCGAGGTGTAGACCTCGCCCTCACCTTCGAGGATTTCCTGCACCTGATCGGAGGTGATGGCGTCGAGACCACAACCGAACGAGATGAGCTGCACGAGCTCCAGTTCAGGGGTGCCGGACACGGTGCCGGCGGCCTCATATAGACGAGAGTGGAAGGACCACTGGTCACGCACGCGCAGGGGCCGCTCGAGGTGGCCCTGGGGCAGGCAGTCCTCGGTGAGAACCGCGTGCCCTAGCCCCTGGATAACCTCGGGAATGCCGTGGTTGATTTCGGGATCGAGGTGGTAGGGGCGACCGGCGAGAACGATGCCACAGATGCCGTGTTCACGCACGTAATCGAGGGCTTCGCGCCCCTTTTCCTGAATCTCCGCGTGGTAGGCCCCCATTTCCTCCCAGCCGGCCTCGCAGGCAGCGCGGGCCTCCTCCTCCGTGACACCCCACGGCTCGAAGACCTCTGCCAGACGAGCGGGCAGGAGTTCCTTGTTGTGGAGGGACACGAACGGAGATAGGAAGGTGGCTTTACCCTCGGTGATGCTCTCCATGTTGTTGCGGATGACCTCGGGATAGGTGGCCACGATCGGGCAGTTGAACGTGTTTTCCTGGCCCTTGGCGGAATCGTCATTGAAGGTGACGCACGGGTAGAAGATCGTCTTCACACCCTTGTCCAGGAGGTTATTGATGTGCCCGTGGACGAGCTTCGCCGGGTAACAAACGTTCTCACTGGGGATGGTTTCCATGCCCTCTTCGAACAACTCGTGGTTGGAGCGGGTAGAAATCATAACGCGGAACTTCAGCGCGGAGAGCACCGTGAACCAGAAAGGGTAGTCCTCGTACATGTTGAGTACGCGGGGAATGCCGATATCGCCACGCGTGGCCTTCTTCTCCGTCAGGCGCCGGTAGCCGAAGGTACGCTTGTACTTCCAGTCATACATGTTGGGGATCGGCGACTTGGCAGGCACCCGCTCGAGGGAGGCACCGCGCTCGCACCGGTTGCCAGACACGTGCCGCTCCCCTGTGGAGAACGTGGAAATGGTCATCGTGCAGTGGTTTTGGCACAGCCGGCACGTCTTGCGGCTCGTCTCCACGGTCAGCTCGCTGAGCTCCTCGGTGCTGAGCAGGCTGGATGTTGCGCCCGGCTGCGCGTGCTTCTTGGCCGTGAGCGCCGCACCGTAGGCACCCATGAGCCCGGCGATGTTGGGGCGCACGACCTCCCGACCGGACAGCTTCTCAAAGGCGCGCAGTACCGCGTCGTTCAAGAACGTTCCGCCCTGCACGACGACGGTGTCGCCCAGTTCATCGGCGCTGCGTAGCTTCATCACCTTGTACAAGGCATTGCGCACGACGGAGTAGCTCAGCCCCGCGGAGATGTCGCCCACGTCGGCACCATCTTTCTGCGCCTGCTTGACCGACGAGTTCATAAACACCGTGCAGCGGGTGCCCAGGTCGACGGGGTGGGGTGCCTTGACGGCGGCCTCGGCAAACTGCTCCACGTCTGTGCCCATGGTGTGGGCAAAGGTCTGTAGAAAGGAGCCACAGCCGGACGAGCAGGCCTCGTTGACGGAGATGGAGTCCACCGTTCCGTTCTTGATCTTCAGGAACTTCATGTCCTGCCCGCCGATATCGATAACACTGGTCACGCCCGGCGCGAGGAACTCGGCTGCGCGGTAGTGGGCCATCGTCTCGATTTCGCCCTCATCCACGCCAAGGGCAGTCTGGACGAGCGATTCGCCGTAGCCGGTAGAGCAGCTGCGCGCGATGGTGGCCGTGGGTGGCAGCACCGTGCGCAGGTGGGTGACGATCGCCGTCGCTGCGGCCACGGGGTCGCCTTCGTTGGAGGCGTAGTGGCTGAAGACGATGGAGTCATCTTCGTCGATGAGCACCGACTTGATGGTGGTGGAGCCGGCATCGATGCCCAGGTAGAAGGTATCTCCGGTGGCCTCTGCGATGCCCTTTTGATCGACGTGGGCACGGTTGTGGCGCTCGAGGAACTCCTCGTAGTCACCCTTGGTTTCAAACAGGGCAGGCAGCCTGCGGGTGGTCGCGCCGATGGAGCCCGCGCTTTCTAGCTTGTCGACGATCTCCTGCAGCGTCTGCTTGGAATCTCGCTCCGCCAGGAGGGCTGCGCCATAGGCCACGTACAGTTGGCTGTTGTCCGGGGAAATGAACTGGTCTACCTTGTCAAGGATGCGTCGATACGCCTCCCGAAGCTCGGGCAGGAAGTGCAAGGGCCCGCCGAGGAAAAGCACGGTGCCACGAATTGGCCGACCATTGGCCAGGCCCGCGACCGTCTGCGTGGCGACGGACTGGAAAACCGAGGCGGCAAGATCCTCGTGTGGCACGCCCTGGTTGATGAGTGGCTGGATATCGGACTTGGCGAACACGCCACAGCGGCTAGCAATGGGATACAGCTGGGTGGAATCCTCGGCGAGCTCGTTCAGCCCCGCCGCGTCCGTTTTCAGCAGGGTAGCCATCTGGTCAATAAAGGCACCGGTACCACCTGCACAGGAACCGTTCATGCGCTGCTCGGGCGTGGGCTTGAGGTAGGTGAGCTTGGCATCTTCGCCGCCGAGCTCAATGATGACGTCGGCCTCCGGATAGGTGCGCTCCGTGGCCTCCGTCTCGGCGATAACCTCCTGGACAAACGTTGCGCCGACGTGTTCGGCGATGGACAGCCCGCCAGAGCCGGTCACTGCGACGGCAGTACGGATATTGGAATGGTCGGTAGCGATGTCTTGCACTAAACGAGTGAGCTCGCGACGCACATCAGCGTTGTGGCGACGGTAATCCTCGAAGGCACGGGTTCCATCTGGACGAAGCAGCACAGCCTTCACCGTGGTGGACCCCACATCGATGCCCAAGCGGTACATGTCGTCGTTCTGTGCCATGCTCTTCGCACTCCTCATATGCATTTAGCTGCCCCACACAGAAGGGGATGTTGTAATGTGCACCACTTTAAGGGTTTGCCGACAAAATTTCTATGCTGTTGAAATTAGAATTGTTTCCACCTGCTACCAGTAGTGAGTTCACACTCATGATGGGGGCACCCGTTGAAAATATTCACCTATGGAAGGAACTCCACATGACAGGCCCCAAGGCCGCCCGCGGAGAAATCAAGGCCACCATTCTCACCGCCGCGCGCGAACTTTTCTCTACCCGGGACTACCCCGACGTCACCGTCCGCGCAATCGCCAAACGCGCCGGCTGCGACGCAGGCATGATCTCCTACTACTTCGGCTCCAAGGTGGGAGCGTTCCGCGCCGCCATGTCACTCCCCCAAGACCCCGTTGAGGTGGTCGCCACCGCCTTCGGCGACGGCGGCACCGGCGAACGCGTCCTCGGCGAAGTCCTCCGCTTCTGGGAGGAAAGCTTCGCCACCACCAACGTCCAGCTCCTCGTCCGTTCCCTCCTAGAAAACGAGAAGACCCTTGCCGTCTTCCGTGAGTGGCTTGACCGCACTCTCTTCACCACCCTCGCCCACCAGCTTGGCACACCCGATGCGAAGCTCCGCATCCAGTTCGCCGCCGGCCAAATCGTCGGGCTGTGCGTGTTGCGGTTCATCTACAAGTCCGAGCCCCTCGCCTCCATGCCCGCCTCTGTCCTCGTCCGCCAGCTCGGCCCCATCATCGATATTCACCTGTTCGGCCCGATCATCCCGCGCACC
>ERZ1031137.104-NODE-104-length-18891-cov-11.769537_pt1 | contig 18891 bp, 15 predicted proteins | sample MGYA00517293_ERZ1031137 | MGnify/ENA primary metagenome ERZ1031137 (study PRJEB33718, sample SAMN03159763) | human skin metagenome | collected 2014-05-20 | study: EMG produced TPA metagenomics assembly of the PRJNA266117 data set (Human skin bacterial metagenome...
GGTGTGTGGTCTGGGGTTATGGTGGCATGCGGACACACTTTTCTTTACTTAACCCTCTAGCACGGCACGTCCACCGCAGCGATGCGGTGGGGTTGGATCGTGAGGCTCTCCCCGGTGGATTCGAGCACCGCGGAGATGGTGGAGGGGGTCATCATCACGATGGAGATCCAGTCATGGCTGGTGGCACCCGCATAGTCCACGTAGTGCAGGCGCACCTGTGTGCCCGCGGTATAGGCGCGGCGCAGCTCGGACATGATCTCCCGCGGCGAGCGGAAGGTCCGGGTGTCCGAGGCCTTCGTGCCGTCCGCCGGGTCCACGGCGATGGCCTGGTCGTGGGCGCGGCGAAAACCCTCCACGGCGCCGTCGATCTCCGAGGCGATCTCGGTGGAGTCCCCAGTGATGTCCATGATGTTGCGCTGGGGAGTATCCACGCGAGACGGGACACGAGCCGAGTGGGGTTCGGTGGCGGAGCCCTGCTGGAATGCCCTGGTGGCGTCGTCAATCAAATACCGCAGGGACTGGGGAACGGACGAGAGACCGCCGGGGGACATGCGATCCAGGAAGGCCTCGATGTCCTTCCATGGGGCGTCATAGCGCTTCGGCCCGATCAGGCTGAATACGTCGCCTTCGCGGCCGTCCTCGCGCACCAGGGTGGCGGTGAGCCCCAGACGGCGGCGAGACTGCAGGTCGGAGGTCATGCGGAACACCGGGGCAGGCAGCAGGTGAACCTCGTCGTAAATGATTAAGCCCCAGTCGCGGGAGTCGAACAGCTCCAGCGCCCGGTATTCGCCCTTCGACTTGCGCGTGACCACTTGGTAGGTGGCGATGGTCACGGGGCGGATCTCCTTCTTCTCTCCGGAGTATTCGCCGATTTCATCCTCCGTCAGGGAGGTGCGGCGCACTAGCTCGTCCTTCCACTGCCTGCCCGCGACGGTGTTCGTCACCAGGATCAGGGTGGTGGCCTTTGCCTTGGCCATCGAGGCCGCGCCGACCATCGTCTTGCCCGCACCACATGGCAGCACTACCACGCCCGAGCCGCCTTCCCAGAAGCTATCGGCCGCCATCTCCTGGTAGTCGCGCAGCTGCCATTCTTCGTGTTCCTGCGACAGCTCGATGGGGTGTGCCTCGCCGTCGACGTATCCCGCCAGGTCCTCTGCGGGCCAGCCGACCTTCAGCAGTTCCTGCTTGAGCCTGCCGCGCTCGGAAGGGTGCACAACGATCGAGTCCTCGTCGATCTCTGCGCCCAACATGGGCTTGATCTTTTTGTGACGCCGGATCTCCGTCAGCACAGCCCTGTCCGTCGTCTCTAGCACGAGCCCGTGCGCTGGGTGCTTGATGAGCTTCAGCCGCCCGTAGCGATCCATCGTGTCGGCAATGTCGATGAGCAGCGGCTGCGGGGCGGGGAACCGCGAGTAGGTTTCCAGCACGTCCATGATCTGCTCCGCGTCGTGCCCTGCCGCGCGGGCGTTCCACAGCGCCAGCGGGGTGATGCGGTAGGTGTGCACGTGCTCCGGCGCGCGCTCCAGCTCCGCGAACGGTGCCAGCGCGGTGCGCGCCTCCTGCGCCTGTTCGTGGTCGATTTCCAGCAGCACGGTCTTATCCGACTGCACAATGAGCGGTCCGTTTCCAATGCCCACGCTGTGTGTCACTTCCTTTTTGTTTATCGACGCCACCGCGACGGTGTTGCTCAAGCCAAAGACATCATTTTACGCTGCAGTGGTGCGAACTCGTGCTCCACTATGCTGAGACCCATGATTGCTCAGACGGGAAATCTGCGCCAATGGCAGTATTTCGTGGCTTTAGCGGAGACCGGTAGTTTTACAGCGGCGGCAGCGCGACTGGGAGTGAGTCAGCCGCCTGTCTCCAATGCCATTAAGCGCTTAGAAGCTGGTGTAGGTACACCGCTATTTATCCGAGGGGCGGGGGAAGTGAAACTAACCGAGGCAGGGTTGACCTTGCTTCCATATGCCCGGGTGATTAATCGCGATCTTCAGACTATGCATTCGATGATTGACGGTATCCGAAGTGGTGCGCAAAGCGGGTTTCGTTTGGCCATCAGTAGTGCGCTTCCAAGCGAGATAGGATCGCGTATTGCAGCAAAGGCACAGCAGCATGATGGAGTAGTTTTGTCGTCACTGCCTTCTGTTGAGATTCTTGCCCGTGTTGAAGAAGGCGCTATTCATGCGGGGCTTGTTCAAGCTCCGGTTCCCTTGGGTACTCACCGCAGTGCGAGGCAGTTTTCTCTGTCACGTGATCTAGTGGTGCCGCCGGGGTATTCAAGGTTGGATAAGACCTTGTCTCAATTGAATCTGCTGGTGGAGAACCTGAATGACAATTCAAGTGCAGCCAGTGGTTTGGCGAGAGAGCTATTTCGGTCGGGTGTGTCTTGCGAAATTAATGATTCAGAGGATGCTCTAGGTAGGGGCTTATTGATTGGAAGAGGGGAGGGGATGTCTTTGGTATTTCGCGGTTTTCACCAGTTTGACAATGCTATTGAGCTTCCTTCCCGTTTCGATTTTTCCGTGGATGTAGTGGTTCGCCGAGGTGGGATGGACAATGGCGCCGAGGCCATGGCGGTCGCCGAAAGAATTTGTCGAAGGATTAACCAATGACTGCACGGATGGAGATGGCCCTGGAAAACGTGTTGACGCGGTCGGGGTGTGAGGGATGGTGGTGTGCATCGCGACTGCACGATGGGGTGACTATCGGACGCAAACAAGACGAGAAAATTACGGTGGCATCCTTATATAAAATCCGGCTCCTCCACCTCACTTTGGAAGCGATTCAACGAGGTGATCTGGATCCTCGTCTTCGTGTTGACGTTGCACCGTCCAAAGGAACTTACGAAGGGTATGGGTTCGCTGCCTTTGATGACGCAGTGAACGTGAGTCTCCGAGACTTAATGAAACAAGTCGCATCGGTGTCAGATAACGTGGCCGCCCACGAGATTTTGCGTCTACTGCCTGCGTGGGCTCGAGAAGCATTTCTTAAACGGTTTCCACCTCATTATGACTTGCAAGATCGGAATAGCTTAGTGACGGCGGAGAAACAATTGCGTCAATATGTTCAATCCCAAGGGGGGAGTAGTACAGATATAGCGTTTTCTGCAGTCTCTTCGTTGGCGGAAATAACTAATGACTTGGAACAGGTTTGGAAAGACGATAGTGCAGCGGTACGTCGATCTATGTGTGAACTCTTGGGGTTGCAGGTGTGGCGTCACCGTGTTCCTTCAGGCTTTCCTCCAAGCGGCGTTGATATCTATGGAAAAACGGGCACTGTAGGACTTCTCCATGGTGAAGCTTCGATTATCCAGGTTGAGGGCGAGGAGCCCATTGTGGTGTCCATCATGCTGAAACAGGTGGTGCCAGAACAAGCAATGAGTACTCACGATGGTGCTATTGGCGAAGTGGCTAGACTGCTCGTGGACGCTCTTCGTTAGAATTTCTGCCACTTGAATACACACTTCTACCATCGCCTATATGTGAATGAAATGAGACAATTGCATTATGTGATATTGGTGGCATCCAATGCGTCTCACTTAATGTCACTCCCATGATGACTAAGCACAATCGTTTCCGTCAGTCGGTGATTGCACTCTGTTCGCTCTCCGCAGTGATGTTGAGCAGCTGTTCAGCTCTACCGTGGGAATCAGACTCAGACGTATTTCTCAAAGCTTTCAACGCGGGAGATGACAGCAAGGCTGCACGGTATCTGGATCATCCAGACCCGGAGCGCGCCCTTCATGAATTTCGGCAGTCACTTCATGGTGTGAAGGTCAACATCGAAAAATCTGATATTTCCAATGGAAAGCAGAATACTCATGTGACTTGGTCCAAAGATGGTGTGGAGTTGGAGAGCAATGGTCGGCTCGTCCTTAGTGGACAGGATGGTAAGCCTCAATGGTTGCCTTCGATCTTCGAAGCTCAGTTGAGCGATGATTCCGCACTCTTTTTTGCTGAAGATAAACAGTACGATCTTCCAATTAAAGATCGCTTGGGCAATGAATATATGACCTGGACGAAAGTTATTCAGGTACGAGGTCGCAAAGATATAGCCTCTAGAGCGCAGGAATTGGCCCAGATTTTTGCACCAGTGTCTCCCACAACGACTAAGGAGTGGATCGAGCAGACCTTGGGAGAGTCTCAGGATGAAGACACCGTGCTCCTCACTTTGAGGCAGGAAGAATTCCGGAAGATACAAGAGCAACTTAGGACCTTTGAGGGAATTTCCACTGTGGAGCAGGGGCGTCTCTTAAGCGTGTCCAAAACTCTTAACTCTCCGCTGGATGCTGAATTGAACAAATATTGGGAGTCAGTGCTCGATGCTAATTCAGGATGGTCGATACGCGCTGAGAGTTCACAAGGTATGACGACGGTAGCCTCTGAGCCGCCTCGCCGAGTTCAGCCAATCGCAACCACTCTGGATAACACACTGCAAAGCGCAGCAAAACAAGCAGTGGACAGTGAGCAACGTGCCGCAGTTCTAGTCGTGCTCAATCCTAGAACAGGAGGTGTCCTTGCCGTTGCACAAAATGACAAGGCAAATAACCAAGGGCCAATCGCACTCACCGGGCTATTCCCACCGGGATCGACGTTCAAAACTGTGACCACAGCGGCGGCACTAGAGGCAGGGGCAGTCAGCATGGATGAGGAACTACCTTGTCCTAGCAATATCACCGTCGCTGGACGCAAGATTCCCAACGATCATGACTTCGATCTAGGTAGCGTTCGACTGGAAGAAGCTTTCGCCCAATCATGTAACACAACCCAAGCGGTCATTTCGGATCGTTTGGGAGAAGATGATCTGCAACGGACTGCTTTAGAACTCGGAATTGGCTCCGACTTCGACGTACCAGGGATGACCACACTTACTGGTTCGGTGCCGCGGACACCGGCTGGACCTCCTCGTGTGGAGGCTTCTATTGGACAGGGCGAGGTTCTAGCTAGTCCATTTGGGATTGCGCTCATGCAATCGACTGTCGCTAACGGCGGCTTGCTTGTTCCTCCACAGCTCATTCAAGGCGAACAGACAGTAGTGAATAAACAGGCAGACCAGCATGTCAGCGATACAACTATTCAAAGCCTCCGGACGATGATGAAATCAACAATTGACCACGGTTCAGCTAGGTCGTTGAGTGATCTTAGTGCACTTGGCGGAAAGACTGGTACAGCAGAAATTGATGGCAAGCTTTCCAATGGCTGGTTCGCTGGAACGACAGGGGAATTGGCGATTGCGTCCCTTGTAATCGAAGGAGATTCTTCTCAGCCAGCTGTGGAAATGGCCGGGCGTTTCCTTCGCTCGCCGGATGTTCAGAAATTCTCTGGAATTCAATAAACTTGCGTCATAACCTCTAGCACGGGTTAAGTAAAGAAAAGTGCGTCTTTCCCCCGGGGGAGGGGGGAGAGAATTTTTCCCGGGTGTTCGTCCGGTGGCGTCGTGGTTATTTGACCCAGCCTTTGGCGACTTACCCCAATGCGAGTTACTGACTGCGTTTATGTCAAAAATGGCCTGAAAAATGGCTTGAAAGTGTCATAAACTCGCACAGTTTCACATTTGCAGCCCGTCTTTTGAAGTTGTCAGGTTTGCTGCTTAACCAAAAACGCCCGACCGTCGGCGCATCTACTGCACAGAACGATCGGGCGTGAAAAGGTTTATGGCTATCTAGCCCCAGCCGCCTATTTACTTCTTGCGAGCCTGACCCGGCTTCGGAGCCGGCTTGGACGGCTTGGAAGAGATCTTCTTAGCGTCGTCAGCGTTCTTCTTCTCGGTCTTGACCTCGTCGACCTTGATTTGAGCCTGCTTGGAAGCCTCTGCGGCCTTCTCCTCAGTGGTCTCCTTGGCCTCAGCAGCCTTGTCCTTGGCCTCGTCGGCCTTGTCGGCTGCCTTGCCCTTTACCTCTTCAGCCTTGTCCTTAGCCTCAGAAGCCTTCTCTTCAACGGTCTCCTTGACCTCTGCGGCCTTCTCTTCGACCTTGTGCTTAACTTCCTGGGCCTTCTGCTGGTACGGAGCTGGGTCAACCGGGAGCTTGTCGTCCTTGCGCAGCTTCCAAACGATGACACCGACGATTGCTGCAACAACAGCGAAGACCAGGGAAGCGGTTGCGATGCGACCGTTCTTGGCGCGCTGCTCTTCCTTACCGGTTACCTTGTCGATAGCCTTCTGGGTACGCACCTCGAGGTCCTTGCGAGCCTTCTTGGCCTTCTTTTCAGCCTTCTTAGCCTCGCAGCGAGCCTTGCAACGGGTCTTCTTGCCCTTGCGCTTAGCGTCCTTCTCGGCCTGCTTCGCAGCCTTCTTAGCCTGCTTCTTGGTCTCCTTGGACTTCTTCTCAACCTTGCCGGTCAGTTCTTCGGCCTGCTCAGCGAGCTGATCGCGGGCGTCGGAAACCTTTTCCTTAACGTCTTCCGCCCAATTGGTTGCTGCGTCCTTTGCTGCCTCGTTCTGTGCAGCTGCCACCTTCTTAGCCTCCTGCATCGTGTCGTAGAGCTCTGCAGCCTTCTTGTCCCGGTAATCCGAGTAGCTGTCGTAAGCGGACTTCAGTCCCTTGACAGCCAGCGAGATTGCGTTGGGGTTCATGACTCTCCTTTATTAGTGCGTCGCCAACAGGCATCGCCTTTAATTCTCAATCAATGATTAATACTGCTGCGGCGCCAGTGCCTCTGAGACCAAGATGCTTCTAAGTCCAAGAGCTAGGGCCCAGTTAGGCCTAGCGCCGAAATATTTGCAGCAGGCTCACATTCCAGCTTAGGCACTATTTGGCCTCCATGGGGGTCAACGAAGAACTCTTTTCCTTATCTTGAGAAACATTTTCGCTGGTTTCTGCCACGGAGAAACTCACCAGTAGGAGCAATTGGCCACCAAGGTCGGTATCCTAAGGAACGTGACTATTAAGACTGCTACTGCAACTGTGCACACCAACCATGGCGATATCGTGATTGATCTGTTCGGCAACCACGCGCCGAATACCGTCGACAACTTCATCGGCCTGGCAGAAGGCACCAAGGAGTACAAGGGGCAGAACGCCTCTGGCACCGAGTCCGGCCCGTTCTACGATGAGGCCATCTTCCACCGCATCATCGCTGGATTCATGATTCAGGGTGGTGACCCGCTGGGCACCGGCACCGGCGGCCCGGGCTACATGTTCGACGATGAGATTCACCCGGAGCTCCAGTTCGATCGTCCGTACCTGCTCGCTATGGCAAACGCCGGCAAGCGCGGCGGCCGTGGTACCAACGGTTCCCAGTTCTTCATCACCGTTGTTCCGACCCCGCACCTCAATGGCGCTCACACCATCTTCGGTGAGGTCGCTGATGATGCCTCGAAGAAGGTTGTCGACGAGATCGCTCGTGTGGCTACCGATCACTGGGATCGCCCGCTGGAGCCGGTCGTGATTACCTCCATCGACATCGAGAAGTAATCCGCTAGCTTCTACGCTCTTTAACCCGTCCGGTTGTTCCGGGCGGGTTTTTCATGCCCATTTTCGCTTTACGACGGCCCGTAACTTCAATGTTGTGTTTAGGGGTAGTGGGGGTAGTAGCACATCGTGTTGATTCTCCACATGTCCACAGCCCTGTGGAAAAAATACTCCACTGTTCACCTAGGTGAACACGGGCCAAGAAGCACGTTACGGGTTCCAATTTTCACAAATTACAACAATTCACAGTTGTCCACAGACTTGTGCACATGTGTGGATAATTCCATTCTTGTAATTTACGAACCAGCGTTCGAAAGTGGTCGAACTCCGCAGAATATTGGAGTTACGCACAACTTGACTTGCAACTATGTTACTTGTTCACAGAGTTATCCACAGGCTGTGGATACTGTGGACACAGGGGATAGAACCAAAGTTGTCATGCTTTACGGTTTCTGTCACGTAACCCGTGAGAAATTTGGGACGAAATCTCTCCACAGTTATCCACAAATTACATGATTGTTACACAGGTTTCTGTGGATAACTTTTTTGCGCGATCAGTAGGAGGGAAATCCTCATTCGTCGAAAAACGTGTGGGAAACGGGTGTATTGACGGGGGTGAATTGACCTGGGTTTTTAGGTATGAAAAAAAGGCGCATCCAAAAGTGGATGCGCCTGAGGGGGTGCGATGTATTAGAGCTGACTAACGCCAACCCATAGTCATCAGCAGACCAACAATGAAAAGACCAAAGCCGATGACGTAGTTCCATGCGTTCAAAGTCACCATGAACGGAATATGCGGACCCGCGATGTAGTTGACCAGCAGCCAGCCCAAACCAATCAGCATGAACCCGAACATCAGCACCTTGTACCACACCGGCGTCTGAGTGCTGTTGATTTTGACCGGGGTACGGCTGACGGAGGAGCCACCGGATTGTGGTGAATTAGTGCTTTCGATCTTTGCCTTAGGCATAGCGCTTTAAACTCCTTAGGTTGTGGTCAGCAGGTTGCGATCAGCGCGGTATCTACACTCCCGCGGTATATGCATAATTGTAAACTTTGCATCCGAACTTACCAGTGAAGTTCGCAGGCAGTAGAATCCCCAGTTATGCAGATTCTCGTCGTCGATAACTATGACAGCTTCGTATTCAATCTGGTCCAGTACATAGGCCAGCTCGGCGAAACGGTTACTGTCTGGCGCAATGATGATGCGCGTCTCCGCGATGTTGACGACGTCGTAAAGCAATTTGATGCAATCCTACTGTCGCCCGGTCCCGGTGAGCCGTCTAATGCGGGGTGGACAGAGGACATTATTCGCGCGGTGAGCAGGCAGGACGAGCCGACACCGGTGTTGGGTGTGTGCTTGGGTCACCAGGCGATTGGTGAGGTCTTTGGTGCGCAGGTCGTGCGTGCCGACGAGCTGTTGCACGGCAAGACCTCCCCGGTCACTCATGACGGCACGGGTGTTCTGGCCGATGTGCCCAGTCCTTTTATTGCCACGCGCTACCACTCGTTGACGGTGGATCCGAAGACACTGCCGGAGGAACTCATTGCCACGGCATTCACGGATTCGGGCATGCTGATGGCGATGCGCCACCGCGACCTGCCGATTCACGGCGTGCAGTACCACCCGGAGTCAGTACTCACCCAGTACGGGCACCGCATGCTGGTCAATTGGCTGCGGCTGGCCGGCGGTGAGTACACCGAGGAACTCCTGGCGGAGTTGGAAGAGCAGCAGGCCGTGTACCAGCGCGCCTTCTCAGACGTGCTGGCACACTAGCCGCTAGTTAGGCAGCAGATCCGGCAGCCTTATGGGAGGTTCCGGAGCAGGCCGTTCCTCTGAAGAGCTCTCCGGGGCAACCCCCAGCCGGTAGACGCGCAGGGTGACCTCGCCGTCCTTGTTGACCTTGGAGCCGGCCGACGGGTCGGCCTTCTCCACGTGGTCGACCTTGGACAGATCCAGCGTGGTGACTTCCTCGGTGCGGATAGTTCCCTCGAAGCCGGCATTGGTGAGTGCCTTCTCCGCATCGCTGCGAGTCTGGCCCTCAACTCGTGGCATCTTAATTTGGTTGCCGCGCGAAACGTGCAGCTCGACAGTCGTTCCGACGGTGAGCTCCGTGCCCTTCTGGGGAACCTCAACAACGGTTCCCTGTTCCTCAGTGGAGTCAACCTCCACCACCTCGACAACGAAACCAGCGGATTCGAGGGTCGTGCGGGCGGAATCCAACCTCTGACCAGTGACATCCGGAACAGTCTTGGTCTCGATACCGGAGGAGACAGTCAAAGTTACACGGGTTCCCTTCGACACCTGAGAACCGGCAGCTGGAGACTGCTCGATGACATTGCCGCGCGGAACGTCCTCACTCGGTTCCTCTTGCAGCTTTGGATTGACGACAAGCCCCGCCTCCTCGAGCAGGCGGCGAGCTTCCTCGGCCTGTTTGTCGCGCACATCCGGCACATTGGTCAACTCTGGGCCCGAAGATACGCGCAGCTTGATACGAGATCCCTGCGGCAACCCCGATCCCACACCCGGTTCGGTGGCAATCACCGTGTCTCGGGGCACATCTGGGTTCGGCTCGTCGACGCGGTTGACCACGAAACCAGCCTGCTCGAGAACCTGCGTTGCCTCATTGACATTTAGACCCTCGACCTGCGGAATGGCAACGGTCTCGACCTCGGTGGACGAGTTGAAGAGCTGGTAGGCACCATAGCCGACACCGCCGAGAGCGACCAGCGCAGCAGCCGCCAGTGCGACAGTCTTTCCTGCGCCACCCTTCTTTTTCTCAGGCTCGTCAGTGTTAGCGATCTGAGCAGGGGCTTCCGGCTGGGCAGCCGCTCTCTCCGGTTCCGGAGCCGGAGCAGGGACAGCGGCCGGAGCCGGAGCCGGAGTTGCCTGCTGCGCAGGGGTCACCCGGGTCTCAGCATCCGATGGAGCTGCCGGAAGGAATTCGGTGGTCTTCGCGTCGTCGTCATGCGCGCCGTGGTGTGCCAGCGCCAACGGATCCTCGCCGCGTGCAAGACGACGCAAATCCTGGGCGAAGTCCTCTGCAGAGTCGTAGCGCTCCATCGGATCCTTGGCCATCGCGGTCAGAAGCACCGCGTCGAGGGCCTGAGCCGTGTTCGGGTCGGTGTTGAGCTTCCCCGAAGGCCGCGGCGGCTGATCCTGAACGTGCTGGTAAGCGACAGAAAGAGGGGTTTCGCCGGTGAACGGCGGGGCGCCCGTGACGGCCTCGAAAAGTACGCAGCCGACAGCGTAAATATCGGAACGGGCATCAGCGGTCTTACCGCGCGCCTGCTCCGGCGAGAGGTATTGCGCGGTACCCAGCACCGCCGCAGTCTGCGTCATCGTGGTGGAATCACCGAGCGCGCGAGCGATGCCGAAGTCCATCACCTTCACCTTGCCGGTGTTGGTCAGCATGATGTTCGCCGGCTTGATGTCACGGTGAATAATGCCCGCATGGTGCGATGCCGTCAGCGCATCACACACCGATGCCATAATCGACGCGGCTTTCTTCGGGTCGAGCCGCCCCTCACGACGAACAAGATCACGCAGGGTCTCGCCCTGAATCAGCTCCATGACAATGAAAGGCACGCGCCCCATCGGGCTATCCGTCTCGCCGGTGTCGTACACCGACACGATCGACGGGTGATTCAGCAGCGCTGAGTTTTTCGCTTCACGACGGAACCTTGCGAGGAAGTTCTCATCCCTGGCAAGGTCGGCCCTCATCATCTTGACCGCGACAGAGCGACCGAGAACAGTATCTTCAGCGCGGTAGACATCGGACATGCCGCCAACGCCAATGAGCTCGCCGAGCCGATAACGGCCGGAGAGGAGATCGTCATTGCCAGACATTGTTCGTCAGTCCCTTCGGAAGGATTTCCACCAAAACATCTTGTACCTGAATATTACTGTGCATCTGGAGTCCCCAAGGTATTACCGGAGTCATTTCCCAAGGGCAATTGAATACCGGGTAGACCACCGCCACTGGAGTCGTCGCCACTGTCGTCGCCACTGTCGTTGCCCGAATCCTGAGTCGGTTCGGACGTATCCGGAGCGGTCTCGCTGGTGTCCTGCTCAGTGGAGCTGTCAGAGGCACCGTCATTGTTGCCGCCGTAGTTTTCACCAGAGTTGCCGCCGTCGTTATTTCCCCAGTTACCGGAATTGTCGCCCGACCAACCGTAACCAGAACCGTCGTTGGGGTCGGTGTTTTCCTCTGTGGTCTGCTGCTGTGACTGGTTCGGAATGTACTGCTCCAAGTTCGGAATGGTTGGCAGTGAACCGGTAGTCGACAGCGAATAGACGACCGCGATAGCACCGGCCAGCAACACTAGCAGCACCAACAGCACAATGCTGCCGCAGCCACAACCGCAGCCGCTGCGCTTCTTTGCCGGCTTACGCTGTCGGGCGGGTTGCTGCGGTGGCCGCTGCGGTTGCTGCGGTGGCTGCGACACCGGCATGGGCGGTCGCGTCATGGCACCGAGTTCGGTGGTCGCCGGGTTGGCAGCGTTGGATTGACGGTGCACCGTTGGGGTCACACCACGCGGCTGTGGTGGGCGGTGCCCCGCGCGCACTCGCAAAACAGCCTGTGCCAGCTCACGGCCATCGGCATAGCGACGCTGCGGATCCTTGCGCAGCATAATGCCGATAAGTTCGCGGATATGCGGATTGACCGTCGGCGCCAACGCAGGTGGTGCCTCGTTGATGTGTGCCACGGCAACCGCGACGGTGGAGTCGCCCTGGAAGGGCCGGGCGCCGGCCACCATTTCGTAGGCGACACAGCCAAGCGAGTAGATGTCTGTCGCCGGACTCACCTGTTTGCCCTGTGCCTGCTCCGGTGAGACATACTGCGCGGTACCGACGACCATGCCGGTACGCGTCAGAGGCACCGCTTCAGCGGCTTTGGCAATGCCAAAGTCGGTAATCTTCACGGTGCCCTCCGGCGTCACCAGGAGGTTGCCCGGCTTAATGTCGCGGTGGACAAGGTTCGCAGCGTGAATTGCCGACAGGCCGTGTGCAGTCTGCTCTAGCACGTCGAGCATCAGGTGCTCTGGCAGGGTGCGACGTCGCTGCAGCACCTGCGACAGAGATTCGCCACGGATGTACTCCATGACGATGTAACACGCGCCGTGGCTGCCGATGTCGCCTTCCTCGTAGGTGACAATCTTCACCACGTTTGGGCTGTTGACGCTGCGCGCAGCGGCGGCTTCGTTCTGGAAACGCTGCCGGAACTCGTAGTTGTCCGAGTACTCCTGGTTCAGAAGTTTGATTGCAACCAGTTCGCCGCTGGTGGCGTCGTCGGCAAGCCAGACGGTGGACATGCCGCCACGGCCGAGCAGACGGCGAACGTGATATCGGTCGCCAACGATGTCTTGAACTTGGTGGGCATCCATGCTTATCGACCCGCCTGTTCGACCGCGTCAATGAGTGCACGGCCAATCGGGGCAGCAACGGAGGCGCCGGTAGCGCCCTGGCCCTGGCCGCCACCGTTTTCCACGACGACAGCCACGGCGACATCGGAGTCCGGCGCGAAGGCGATGTACCAGACGTGCGGTGCGTACTCGCCGCGGACAGCACCGTGTTCCGCGGTACCGGTCTTGGAGGCAATACGCGAACCGTTACCGCCCGAGTGCGACTCGGAGCCGCGCATCAGCTCAGTTACGGTCTCCGCGACCTCCGGCGAAATCGCCTCGCCGGCTTCAATCGGCTTAAAGGACTTGATTTCGGAGAGGTCGGCACCGCGCACCGATTTGATGATCTGGGGTTCCATGCGCACGCCGCCGTTGGCAATCGTGGCGGCGATGATGGCGTTGTCCAGCGGCGTGAAAGACACGTCGCGCTGACCAATGGAGGTCTGACCCAGCGAGGACTGATCCGGAATATCACCGACAGCGGAGGGCTGAATCGGCAGGCCCGCGTCATCGTGGGTCTCACCGATGCCGAATCGCTTAGCGACGTCCTTGAGCGCATCGGCCCCGTACTGCATACCGAGCTCAGCGAATGCCGTATTACAGGACTGCGCGAAAGCCTGGCGGAGAGTTGTAGTAGCCCCACCACAGGTCGAGCCACCGTAGTTCTCCAACGTAGTGGTGGTATCCGGCAGCGTAATCTGCGGTGCGCCAGTGACCGAGGTGTCCGGGGAAGCGCCTTGCTCCAGTGCCGTGACCGTGGTCAACACCTTGAAAGTGGAACCCGGCGGCAGCGGACGCTGAGTGGCGTGGTTGAGCAGCGGTGCGCCCTCATTGTTATTGAGGGACTGCCAGGTACTCTCGTCGCCGGCGGCGATGTCATTCGGGTTGAACGACGGTGTGGAGGCCATCGCGAGAATTTCACCCGTCGATGGGCGAATGGCGACGGCGGAGCCGACGTAGCCGCGTTCAGCGAGTTGTTGGTACGCAGTCCGCTGAGCGTTCGGCAACAGCGTCAGCTCCGTGGAGGCCCCAGAGGGTTCCTTGCCCGTGACCATGTCGAGGGCGCGGGAGGTAAACAGCGAAGGGTCGCTGCCGTTCAAGATCTCGTTCTGAGAGCGTTCGATACCGGCCGAGCCGTAGATGTCCGACAGGTATCCGACCACCGCGGCATATGCCTCCGGGTCGGTGTCGTAGCTGCGGTCATAGAAGCCGCTCTCGCCCTTGACCGAGTGGGCCAGAATGTCGCCGTCAGTGGTGATTTGGCCGCGAGGTTTGGACTTTTCCTCCAGGAACTGGCGGCTATTCAGCGGATTGTGGGCGTACTTATCCTGCTGGAAGCCCTGGATGTAGGTCAGGTTCGCCAGTAGAAGAACGAAGAGTCCGAGAACGACAACAAAGATTTGGCGAATGGTTTTATTCATCTACTGGTTCACCTCCTGAGATGCGTTGGCATTGTCGTTGAGGCCCGAAGGGCTGCTTTGAATGCCCCAGGGGCGGTTGGCCTCGTCAGAGACGCGCAGCACGATGGCCAACATGATGTAGCTGGCCAGCAGTGAGGAACCACCGGCTGACATGAACGGAGTAGTCAGACCTGTCAGCGGCATCAGCTTGGAAACACCGGCTGCAACCACGAACAGCTGAATGGCCATCGAGAATGCGACACCGGCCGCCAGCAGCTTGCCAAAGGAATCACGTACCGCCAAGCTCGCCGAAATACCGCGGGAAATCAGAATCGCGAACAGCAGGATGATGGCACTCAGACCGGTAAAACCTAGCTCTTCACCAAAGGCCGAGAGGATGAAGTCAGAGTGTGCCACCGGAATGTTCTGTGGGTAGCCCTGGCCCAGACCGGTGCCACCGATGCCACCCCAGCTCATGCCGAACAGACCCTGGGAGAGCTGATAGCCGCCCTCGTCGTAGGAGCCCAACGGATCCAGGAAATGCGTGACTCGCGCCTGAATCTTGTCCGAAACCATGTAGACACCGACAACGCCGACGGTCACCAGCACCATGCCGATGATCAGCCAGGAACCACGACCGGTGGCAGCGTAGAGCATTGCCAGCACAGTGCCGAAGAGCACCAGCGCCGGGCCAAAGTCATTCTGCAGAGCCATGATGACGGTAGCGATGCCCCAGATCAGCAGAATCGGACCCAGGTCGCGAACACGCGGGAAATCAATGCCCAGGAAACGCTTGCCCGCCACATTGAACAGCGAGCGCTTATTCACCAGCAGCTGAGCAAAGAAGATCAGCAGCATGACCTTGGCAAACTCACCCGGCTGCATGGAAAACGGGCCGATGGAAATCCAGATGCGGGCATCAGCATTAATCGACGACGGCCACACCAGCGGTAGCGCCAACAGAATCAAGCCGCCGAGACCCAGCAGATACGAGTACTGCGACAGCGAGTGATGGTTGCGCAGCAGGACAATCACGCCGATAAACAGTGCGACACTAAGTACGGTCCACATGATCTGGTTGCGCACCAACGAGGTGTCATTGGCCAGGTCGAGGCGGTGAATCATCACCAGCCCCAAGGCATTGAGCGTGGCTGCAACCGGCAGCATCACCTGATCGGCGTTGGGCGCCACAAAGGTCAGCGCGATATGCGCCACTGCAAAAATCACAAAGAATCCGCCAATGATGTAAAAGACATCTCCGGTCAGAGAGTTGCCCTGAGCCAGTTCCAGCGAAATTAGTGCCAAAAGCAACAATCCTGCCGACAGCAGCAGCAGGAGCATTTCCTTCATCCGAAGCTGTCGCTTCGTGGTAGTTTCACTCATTTTCGCACCTGCCTACAGTTGACTCCTGGCTTCGAGCCCAGCTTTTCATCCTTCTTGTCATCGTCGGAAACGGACAGACATACCGGCAGTGCCGACTCCGCCAAACGTCCAATCTGGTCGCTGACACCGTCGTAGGAATCAGCCGGCAGACCTTCCAACGAATTGCGTGCCGCCGGCGAGAGATCTTCCGGCGTCATGATGTGGCAGTCGACCTTCTCCTTCGCCGTCCCAGCCGGAGGAAGCTGAACTTTATTGTCATCGGTCAAACAGATGAACTGATGTGGCTCTTGCAGATCGAAGCCCAGCAAACTACCGGGCACGCCGTGCATCAGCTGCACCTGCCCGTCGACCACCGCGAGATGGTACATCGACTCCTTCTTCTGCCAGCCCCAAACACCAAGGCCGACCAACCCGGCCACCAGCACCAGCACCACAGAAATAACTAGCCACTTGCCCTTGGAAGCTTTCTTCTCCGGCGCCGAAGTCACTGCAATTTCCTGCGACTTCCGCGGGCGGAGTGCCGCCGCGCGTCCCGCTGACGTATTGGGGCGGGGGAGTTCCTCCTCCGCACTCTGCAGGGCACCGGCCAGGGCGGGCTCGTAAGGCGTGCGTGCCGACGAATCGACAACATCGGCAACCACCACGGTGATGTTATCCGGACCACCGGACTTCAACGCGTAGTCAATGAGCTTGGTAGCGGCCTCGTCCGGAGTGCCCTCCGAGAGCACATCCTTGATGGTGTCCGCGGACACTGGATCGGATAGACCATCCGAGCACAGCAGGTAGCGATCGCCCTCGTGAACATCGCGATAAGACAAAGTAGGCTCCACCGGGCGACCGGTGAGAGCCTTCAAAATCAGTGAGCGCTGAGGGTGAATTGCCGCTTCTTCTTCGGTGAGATTGCCCTCATCCACCAGGGACTGCACATAGGTGTCATCCCGGGTAATGCGGATGAGCTCTCCGTCGCGCAGCAGATAGCCACGCGAGTCACCGACATGGCACATGCCCAGGCGGGTGCCGTCGAAAAGCAGAGCAGTCAGCGTAGTGCCCATGCCTTGCGTAGAGGGGTTCTGCTCAATTTCATCCGCAATGGAGTTATTGCCCTCCATGCAGGCGCTGCGCAGGGACTCGAGCAAATCGGGGCCGGGCTGATCATTGTCCAGCCGAGAGACGGCCGCAATCATCAGCTGAGATGCGATTTCTCCGGCGGCGTGGCCACCCATGCCGTCGGCAAGCGCGAGCAGACGCGAACCCGCATAGGCGGAGTCCTCGTTGTTCTGTCGGATGAGGCCGCGGTCAGAGCGGGCCGTGTAATTCAGAGCAAGACTCATGGTTGCAACCTCAAAGTTGTACGGCCAATACGAAATTCCATACCCGAAGCCAGGCGTTCCGGCTGTTCCACGCGCTGGCCATTGAGGAATGTGCCATTGCGGGAGTCCAGATCCTCCAAGTACCAGATGCCGTCGCGGTTGATGACGCGAGCGTGCTGGCCCGAGGCGAAGTCATCGTTGAGGACGAAGGCATTCGACTCTGAACGGCCAATAGTGATGTCGCGTTGGTTGTTTAGGTTCATGCGCGAACCCGCCAGCGGCCCGGAGGTGACAAGGAGCTGATGTGGAGTCTGCGAGCGCTGGAAACGCTTGGCCGGAGCACTGCTGGCCTGCCGAAGTGGGCGCAGCGGAGCCGAGCCTGTTGTTTCTGTACGCAGGGTGCGAAGCGTCATCCAAATGAAAAACCACAGGACGACCAGCACGCCGATGCGCGAAAGCAGAAAAACGATAGCTTCCACGTCCGAGGAACCTCCTTATGTAGAGCTGGTGGGTCCGCAAACCGAACACACGGACGTAATTATTCCAGGAATGTGTCGGCAAACCTAGGGCAGTGGCATGTGAACCTGGTGAACCTCACTACTTAGCGGATCTGAATCAGCGGATCTGAACTTCGAGAACAGAATGTCCCAACGAGATTTCGTCGCCGTCGGCCAGCAGCCAGTTCTCAATGGGTTCGCCATTGACAATGGTGCCGTTGGTCGAATGCAAATCGACGAGCACAGCGTCCTGGCCATCCCACGTGATCTCGGCATGCTGGCGGGAAACACCAGTATCCGGGAGGCGGAAGTCGGAAGCGGTGCCGCGGCCGATGATGTTCGAACCATGGCGCACCTCAAATACGCGCGAGGAGCCGTCCTGCAACAGCAGGGTGACGGTCTTTTCCTGGGACTGGTCTTCACTCACGGCCGCGCTGCTCAGCTCAGTTGCCGCTTCCGGGTCGACCGCGGGGATGGGGCGGGAAGCGGTGGGGAACTGCTCAGCTTCCGGCTGCGGGTGGTAGGCGGCAGAGGTCTCTGCAGCTTGGGGTTCATCATCGCTTTGCGACGGGGCTGCGTCAGTGTTGGCATCATCTGCACTGTCGTCGAATGGGACGAACTCCGAGGTGCCCACGGTGTCCTCGGTGAAAGTGCTGGCCGTCTTCAACTGGCCGGTGTGGAGAGACTCCACTGCCTGCAGGTGGACGCTAATGGAACCGGTGAAGCCCCAGCCGTTGTTACGGCAGTAGCGCGTCATGCGGTCAGCCAACTGATTCGGCAGGTTGGGCTCGGACGCAGAAAGGTTCTTGTAGTCGGCAGCGCTGATGCCAATGCGGAAATCATTGGGTGCCAAGTACTGACCGTTGGCGTCCTGCATCAGGAAGTCTTCAATTTCCTGCTTCAGGCATTCTTCTAACTCATTCGGGACAACCTTGCCGCCGAACACGCGCGCAAAGCTGTTATCGAGCCCGCGCTGAAGCGAGCTATCGAGCTTGCGGATGCGTCCTAGGAAATCCATCTGACTAAAGAAATTCGCCTTCTCCCGCCAAACCGCGGCGGGTTACGTGAAAAAATGTGCACAAAAATTATCGATACTTAAGCAACAGTATAGAGCCCTACACCTTCAGTTAAGGGCTAGGAACTACTGAGGTTTATCAAATAGTGACGACGGTTGTGGAGGAAGTTGCTATTGCTAAGTGCTGAAAAGTGGTGGAAAACGCGCGCTGGCCTGGGGATTTGGTGGTGTATTAGCGCGGGGTGTTATAGTTCTATTCGTTCCCACGGGCGAGTGGCGGAATGGCAGACGCGCTGGCTTCAGGTGCCAGTGTCCTTTACGGACGTGGGGGTTCAAGTCCCCCTTCGCCCACAGCGAAGATCCTCGGAAGTGTAAAAGCTTCCGAGGATTTTTTGTTTGTGGGGTTGGGGTTTGGGGGTTAAGTAAAGAAAAGTGTGTCTTTTCCGGGCGTGTTGCGGTTATTTGATCC
>ERZ1031137.107-NODE-107-length-18726-cov-13.445825_pt1 | contig 18726 bp, 12 predicted proteins | sample MGYA00517293_ERZ1031137 | MGnify/ENA primary metagenome ERZ1031137 (study PRJEB33718, sample SAMN03159763) | human skin metagenome | collected 2014-05-20 | study: EMG produced TPA metagenomics assembly of the PRJNA266117 data set (Human skin bacterial metagenome...
CGTGACCGGTAATGGACCAATATTGCAATTGAAAGACGGGACATTTACCTTTCCGCTTCATGCGCTGCGTCCATAGCTAGGTCGGGGTTAAGCGCCTCGTTCGCTACAGGCGTACACCCAGCTGAACTGGGAAAACGTAAAAATTGGGGGAAGGAGGAAAATAAACCGGAGTGGGGAACGGTTAAGGTGGGTAGCAGTTAGATAAAGATAGAAGTACACGCGAAGGGGAAACATAAGTGTTCGAACGGTTTACAGACCGCGCCCGCCGAGTCATTGTGCTCGCGCAGGAAGAAGCGCGGATGCTCAACCACAATTACATTGGCACCGAGCACATCCTGCTCGGCCTCATCCACGAGGGCGAAGGCGTGGCCGCCAAGGCCCTGGAGTCCATGGGAATCTCGCTTGAGGACGTGCGCAAGGAAGTGGAAGAGCTCATCGGCCCCGGCTCCCAGCCACCGAGCGGGCACATCCCGTTTACGCCGCGTGCCAAGAAGGTGCTAGAGCTCTCCCTGCGTGAGGGCCTGCAGATGGGGCACAAGTACATCGGCACGGAGTTCCTGCTCCTCGGCCTCGTCCGCGAGGGCGAGGGGGTGGCAGCCCGCGTGCTGGTGAAGCTCGGCGCGGATCTGCCGCGTGTGCGCCAGACGGTTATTCAGCTTCTGTCCGGCTACGAAGGTCAGCAGGGCGACGAAACCCCGGAGGCCGGCGGGCTCGCCGGCGCGGGCGCTGCCCCCGGTAGTGGTGCCTTCGGTGGCCGCCAGATGGGTGGCCCTGGTGAGCGTTCCAATTCGCTGACGCTGGATAAGTTCGGTCGTAACCTCACGCAGCTGGCCAAGGACGGCAAGCTGGACCCGGTTGTGGGGCGTGAGAAGGAAATCGAGCGCATCATGCAGGTACTGTCTCGCCGCACGAAGAACAACCCGGTGCTTATTGGTGAGCCGGGTGTCGGCAAGACGGCCGTGGTCGAGGGCTTGGCGCTCGACATCGTTAATGGTCGTGTTCCGGAGACGTTGCGCGATAAGCAGCTGTACTCGCTGGATCTCGGCTCCCTCGTGGCGGGCTCCCGCTACCGTGGTGACTTTGAGGAGCGCCTGAAGAAGGTACTCAAGGAGATCAACCAGCGCGGCGATATAATCCTGTTCATCGATGAGATCCACACCATCGTTGGTGCCGGTGCCGCCGAGGGCGCGATCGACGCGGCCTCGCTGCTGAAGCCGAAGCTTGCCCGTGGCGAGCTGCAGACCATCGGCGCGACGACGCTGGATGAGTACCGCAAGCACATCGAAAAGGATGCCGCACTCGAGCGCCGTTTCCAGCCGGTCAACGTGCCGGAGCCGTCCGTCGAGGACACCATCCAGATCCTCAAGGGTCTGCGCGACCGCTACGAGGCACACCACCGCGTGTCTATCACCGACGGTGCGCTCGCTGCCGCCGCCAGCCTGTCTGATCGTTACATCAACGACCGTTTCCTCCCGGATAAGGCCGTTGACCTCATCGATGAGGCTGGTGCCCGCATGCGCATCAAGCGGATGACGGCGCCGGAGGGTCTGCGCGAGATCGACGAGCGGATTGCCAAGGTGCGCGGCGAGAAGGAAGCCGCCATTGACGCTCAGGACTTTGAAAAGGCTGCGGGTCTTCGCGATAACGAGCGCAAGCTCACCGAGGAGCGCGCCGAGAAGGAAAAGCAGTGGCGCAACGGTGAGCTGCAGGAAATCGCCGAGGTGGGCGAGGAGCAGATCGCCGAGGTGCTGGCCAACTGGACCGGCATCCCCGTGTTCAAGCTCACCGAGGAGGAGTCCTCGCGTCTCATCCACATGGAGGACGAGCTGCACAAGCGTATCATCGGCCAAGAAGATGCGGTCAAGGCGGTCTCGCGGGCTATTCGACGCACGCGTGCAGGCCTCAAGGATCCGAACCGTCCGTCCGGTTCCTTCATCTTCGCTGGTCCGTCCGGCGTCGGTAAGACGGAGCTGTCCAAGGCCCTCGCCGAGTTCCTGTTCGGTGACGATGATTCGCTCATCCAGATCGACATGGGCGAGTTCCACGACAAGTTCACGGCCTCGCGCCTGTTCGGTGCTCCCCCCGGATACGTCGGCTACGACGAGGGTGGTCAGCTCACCGAGAAGGTTCGTCGCAAGCCGTTTTCTGTTGTGCTTTTCGACGAGATTGAGAAGGCCCACAAGGAGATCTACAACACCTTGCTACAGGTCCTCGAAGAGGGCAGGCTTACCGACGGCCAGGGTCGCGTCGTGGACTTCAAGAACACCGTCTTGATCTTCACCTCGAACCTCGGCACGCAGGATATCTCCAAGGCTGTGGGCATGGGCTTCACCGCCAACAACGAGACGGACGACGATGCCAAGTACGAACGGATGAAGGACAAGGTCTCAGACGAGCTGAAGAAGCACTTCCGCCCCGAGTTCCTCAACCGTATCGATGAGATTGTGGTGTTCAAGCAGCTCACCCGCGAGCAGATCGTCCAGATGGTCGACCTCCTCACCGCACGCGTGGCCAAGATGCTCCGCGAGAAGGACATGGGCTTGGAGATCACCGACAAGGCCAAGCAGCTGCTGGCCAAGCGCGGTTTTGACCCGGTGCTCGGTGCCCGCCCGCTGCGCCGCACCATTCAGCGTGAGATCGAGGATGCGCTCTCCGAGAAGATCCTCTTTGGCGAGGTCGGTGCCGGCGAGATCGTCACCGTCGACGTCGACGGTTGGGACGGCGAGTCTGAGGACACGGACAAGGCCACTTTCACCTTCACGCCACGCCCGAAGCCGCTGCCGGGAGTGGAAGAAGCTGCAGAAGAGCCTGCTGAGAGCGAGGAGTAGTTGCGCTCAGATTGAGCGCGCTATGGTGCCGTCGCAGGCATGAATGATCTTGATGTTCAAGGCCGCCACAGCATTTGTGCTGTGGTGGCCTTTTGCGTGTGTCTACCTTGATCTCATACCGGTGGGGATGTGTAGCTTAGGTGTTATTGGAGAGAAGTACTCCAGCATAATAGCTAAAACCAAATAAAACCTTGCGACCTATTTTCCTGACCTCTTGACGGTGGTTATGAATGTGTGTATAAAGGGTTACGGAGGCAAAAACGGCACTCCACAGTTCTAGTTTCTAAGGAGAGACGCACATGGCACTTTTGACTATTGGAGATAAGTTCCCCGAGTTTAAGCTCACCGCACTCAAGGGTGGCGATCTGCACGACGTTAACGCCCAGAAGCCGGAGGATTACTTTGAGGAGATTTCCAACGACTCCTTCCGTGGGAAGTGGCTTGTATTCTTCTTCTACCCCAAGGACTTCACCTTCGTCTGCCCCACCGAGATCGCAGCCTTCGGTGAGCTGGATGAGGAGTTCCAGGATCGCGACGCGCAGATCATCGGTGGCTCCATCGATAACGAGTTCGCACACTTCCAGTGGCGCGCCACCCACAAGGATCTGAAGTCCATTCCGTTCCCCATGGTCTCCGATATCAAGCACGAGCTCATCCAGGCCCTCGGCGTGGAGAACGCTGACGGCGTTGCAGACCGCGCAACCTTCATCGTTGACCCGGACGGAATCATCCAGTTCGTTTCCGCTACCCCGGATGCTGTTGGCCGCAACGTTGACGAGGTCCTCCGTGTCCTCGACGCCCTCCAGTCCGAGGAAGTTTGTGCCTGCAACTGGGAGGCCAATGATCCCACCAAGAACATTGACAAGATGGATGTGCTGAAGGAAGAGCTGAAGTAACGCAATGGCAATTGATAACCTCAAGAACGCGCTGCCCGAGTACGCGAAGGATCTCAAGCTGAATCTCAGCTCGTTGACCCGTTCGAAGGAGTTGAGCGAGCAGCAGCTGTGGGGTTCCATGCTGGCGGCCGCTGCGGCAACGCGCAACGCCCAGGTGTTCAAGGAAATCCGCGAGGAGGCTTCGGAGCACCTGTCCGAGGAGGCTATGAACGCCGCCTCCATGTCCGCCTCCATCATGGGCATGAACAACGTGGCCTACCGCGCCCAGGAGTTCCTCCCGGACGAGTACGCCACCATCCGCATGGGCCTGCGCCAAAACGGCATGGCCAAGCCCGGAGTGGACAAGGTTGACTTTGAGCTGTGGAACATCGCCGTCTCCGTGATCAACGGCTGCGGTCGCTGCACCGCCGCCCACGAGCACACCGTTCGCGAGGAAGGCCTCAAGGAAGCCCAGGTATGGGAGGCCGTCAAGGTGGCCGCCACCCTCCAGGGTGTTGCCCAGGCACTGTTCATTGAGTCGACCAAGTAACGACTGCTTCACGTTCACTTCGTAATGTCTACGTCGCGGCTGGCGACGTCCCCCGTCCGTTAGGGCGGGGGTTTTCTTGTTTCTAGCTTCTCGACGCCTCGTGCGTGCGGTTTTTTGTAGCTCGCGCCCCACGTCTTCATCGCGCCGATGACGGGCTGAAGGCTGTGCCCCGGCTCGGTGAGTCGTTTGCCAGCTACGCCGACATGACACCGGCCGTGCTCGACGAGGAGGAAACAGGCATCCACGTGCGCGAGCGCATCAGCTACACCTCTATTTGCTTTTTCGTTGTGTCTAAATCCCGGAAAGCAACACCCTCGCGTGAAATGACCCCTCACCGACCAGTTAGACTCATTTCTTGAGCCTGTTTTCCAGGTCCTGACCTGAAAGGCAAAGGTCACCCGCTAGTGACGAGAAGGAAGAAAACTGATGAGCCAACTTGGATCATTTATTTGGGGTACAGCCGACATTCTGCGTGGTCCATACAAGGCCAGTCAGTATGGCAATGTCATCCTTCCAATGACCATCCTTCGTCGACTCGATTGTGTGCTCGCCGGTTCTCAAGACACCATCGAACCACTAGTTGCACGCTTTAGTGAGAATCCCGAGTTGTTGGCTGCACAGGTCCGACGGGCCACGGGTTTGCCCTTCTATAACACGAGCCCTTGGACACTCCATACCCTACTGGGGGATCCGAAGGGCCTTGAGGCTAATTTGAAACAGTACGTCAACGGTTTCTCGGACATCATGGATGTCTTTGAACGATTCAAGCTTGCCGATGAGATCAGCACAATGGCGGAAAAGAACATCCTTTATCTCGTGGTCGAGCGCTTCGCGAATATCGATTTACATCCCGATACCGTCAGTAACGCTGAGATGGGGGACCTCTACGAATACCTGATCCGTACCTTCAACGAATCATCCAACGAGGCGCCTGGTGAACACTTCACACCGCGTGACGCAATCCGGCTCCTTGTTGATCTCGTCTTCGCCGGAGACGACGAAGCGCTCTCCGTTCCCGGGACGATCCGCTCCATCTATGATCCCACGGTCGGTACAGGCGGAATGCTATCTATCGCGGAGGAACACCTCATCGGCAGTAGCGAAAAGCCGGGACTTAACCCACAAGCTCAGCTGCGTCTCTATGGCCAAGAAGTAAATGATCAGTCTTATGCGGTGTGTAAGTCCGACTTGCTAATTAAGGGATATGACCCCAGTAACATCCAGCTCGGAGACACCCTCGCCGACGATAAGTTTGCTGGTCAGACCTTTGACTACTGCATGTCGAACCCTCCCTACGGCGATGACTGGAAGGCCAGCCAAAGTGCCGTCCTAAACGAGCTGAAAGAACTCGGCGAATCGTCACGTTTTTACGCCGGTGGTGCGAAACCCAAGCAGAATGTTCCGTCTATCAGCGATGGGCAAATGCTCTTCCTCCAGCACGTGATCAGCAAGCTACGCCCCAAAGTAAAGGGTGGGGGCCGTGGCGGTATCGTCATGAACGGCTCACCGCTGTTCAACGGTGCAGCAGGATCTGGCCCGTCAAATATCCGCAAGTGGCTTCTTGAGCACGACCTCGTTGATGCGATTGTCGCGCTGCCAACCGACATGTTCTACAACACCGGCATCGCTACATACATCTGGATTGTGGACAATAACAAGCCAGAAGAACGCCAAGGCAAAGTCCAACTCATCGATGCAACCGAGTTCTACGCCAAAATGCGCAAGAAACTCGGCGATAAGGGCCGAGAGATCACTGAAACTAACCGTGCCACGATCGTGCAGCTCTACGCCGACTATGAGGAAAGTGAACTTTGCAAGATTATCCCAATCGAAGAATTCGCCTACTGGACTATCACCGTTGAGCGACCACAACGCGACGATGACGGAAAAATTATCACTAACACCCGCGGAAAGAAACAACCGGACACGAGCCTGCGTGATACCGAGCGCGTGCCCTTTACCTACAACGTCAACACCAAAGCCGACGAAGGGCGAAAGGAAACCATCAATGCGTACTTCGAAGCAGAAGTAAAACCATACGTGCCCGATGCCTGGGTCGACGAGAAGAAGACCAAGATCGGCTACGAAATCCCCTTCGCCCGCTATTTCTACCGCTACCAGCCACCCCGACCACTAGAAGACATTGACGCAGAACTTCAAGAGGTCAGCAGAGAGATCCTTGAGCTTCTCAACGAGGTAACTGATGATTGACATACCCCTTAAGCATGTTGCTGATGCCAATTGCGCGACCTTGTCGCAATCAACTAATCCGGAAACCCAATTCTTTTATTGCGATGTATCCACGGTCGAACATGGCAACTTGGCCGTCCCTGGATCGAGAATTGCGTTCTCGGATGCACCTTCCCGCGCTCGAAGGGTAGCGCAGGGAGGAGACGTTGTTATGTCTACTGTCCGGCCATATCTCAAAGCCGTTGCACAGGTCCCTAAGGGTATAAGTGACCTAGTGTTTTCAACTGGATTCGCTATCTTGACACCGCGACGGGATGTCATAATCTCCCGTTATTTGTATTGGGCTCTTCAGAGCGACCTCATCATCGCCGAAGCCACACGGTGGAGCAACGGTGTGTCCTATCCAGCAATCAACGTTGATGATCTTATGCGAATCAAGTTGCCCATTCCTGTACGTGAGACACAGGAAAAGCTCGCAGCCTACCTAGATGCGGAGACGGCGAAGATCGATCACCTCATAAGCAGGCAATCAGCGTGGAAAGATCTGATGACCGAGCATTTATTCTCGGTAACGTACCAGACCTTTAGTAAAGTGATCGATGGTGCCGAAATGAAACGCCTGAAATGGATACTTACAAAACTGCGTCGCCCTGTAACAAACGACGTGGAGGTGGTAACTGCATACGACGATGGCGAGGTTACCTTGAGATCAAATCGCCGTCTCGACGGATACTGGATGTCGAGCGATGAGTCAAATTACCAGGGTGTTCGACGTGGAGATTTCGTATTTCATGGTTTGGACGGGTATCGCGGGGCAGTCGGAATTTCTGATTCGGACGGTAAGATATCTCCTGCATGTCACGTGTGTGCGGTATCACCGGTGATACGAGCTGATTTCTTAGCGCTTTACCTTAGGTTTTTGGGAGATTCCGGGTATTTAAAGAGCCAATCCATGACAGTCCGTGGGGATTCAATGGACTTTAGAAATTGGCAGAAAGTTGCTGCGCTCGAGGTACCCGTTCCGAACTTGCGTATCCAGAGAAAATGCGTCGAAAAACTGGTTGACTTGAAACATCGAGTAAGTGCAATTGAAGAAACCTCAAACCGGATGATAACCCTGTTGCAGGCACGTCGTTCGGCAATGATTACAGCCGCTGTTACGGGCCAGATCGAAGTTTAAGGAGAACTGTGATGGGTGTTCAGCACGAGAAGAGTTTCGAGACGGAGATCTGCTCGTACCTCGGTGCGCATGGCTGGCTTTACGAGGAAGGCTTTGCTGGCTATGACCAGGAGTTGGCGCTTATACCAGAGGATGTGTTTGCTTGGTTACAGACAACACAGCCTGATCAGTGGGCGCGTGTTATTTCCGAGGATTTCTCGCCGCCGGAAGTGAACTCTGTAAAGAGTCTGATTCTTGATCGCCTCGTAAAAACCCTTGATCAGCCCCTCGAGCATGGTGGCGGAATGCTCTCAGTGCTGCGTGGCGGTTTCAGGAAGACACCCGCAAAGTTCGACATGTGCGCGTTCAAGCCTGCGACATCCATGAACCCAGTTGCGCAGCGCAATTACGAAAGCAACCGGTTGCGAGTGATGCGACAGGTCCATCACTCCAAGAAGCACCCGAAGGACGCCATTGACTTGGTGTTCTTCGTCAATGGATTGCCTGTTGCCACAGCTGAACTGAAGACCGATAACACCCAGTGCGTTGATGACGCAGTACGCCAATATTGCAAAGATCGAATACCACAAGGTGAGCCCCTGCTAAAGTTCGGTTCCCGAGCGCTAGTGCACTTTGCAGTATCAAACGACGAGATCCAGATGACCACGAAACTCGACGGTGCGAACACCGTGTTCTTGCCGTTCAACCTCGGGAACAACGGCGGTGCGGGTAACCCTGTGAACCCGAATGGCGCTGCGACTTCGTACCTGTGGGAGCGAGTGCTTCAGCGTGACAATTGGTTGCAGATTCTGGAGAGATTTGTAAATCTGCAGATCACCGAGAAGGTTGATCCAGTTACAGGCGCCCGCGAACGCAGCAAACAAATCATCTTCCCGCGTTTTCACCAGTGGGAAGCCGTAACAAACTTGTTAGAGACCACACAACAAGAAGGACCAGGGCAGAGGTACCTAATTCAGCACTCTGCAGGATCAGGGAAGACAAATTCAATTGCGTGGCTAGCACACGGGCTGGCCAACCTGCACAACAGTGACAACTCGAAGACGTTTGACTCAGTCGTTGTGGTCACTGACCGAACCGTGCTTGATGATCAACTCCAGAAGGCTATCAAGTCCATCGAGGGGACGAAGGGAGTTGTTGGCACCATCAACGCTGACGAGGTGAGAAAAGCCTCAGCTTCTTCCAAATCTGCGTTACTCGCCAAAGAGCTTACTAGTGGCAAATTAATCATCATTGTCACGTTGCAGACATTCCCGTTTGTGCTTGACACCCTTGCTGAGCAGGGCGGGCTCGCTGATCGAAAGTTTGCGGTGATTGCGGACGAAGCACACTCTTCTCAAACCGGAACGAGCGCCCAGAAGCTACGCCAAGTGCTGTCCCAAGCAGAGGTAGAAGCTCTCGAGGAAGGCGGCGAGGTCAGTGTGGAGGATGTACTTGCTGCAGAGATGACAGCACGGGCAAATACCCGCAACGTCTCCTTCTATGCCTTTACCGCTACTCCGAAGGGAAAGACTCTAGAAATGTTCGGACGTCCCGGTCCGGACGGTAAGCCGTTGCCTTTCCATGTGTACACCATGCAGCAGGCCATCGAAGAAGGCTTCATCCTGGACGTGCTGCGCAACTACACCACGTACAAGACTGCTTTCCAACTCGCACAAAGGGCCGGCGAAAACGCGGGCGAGGACGAACTGGTAGATGAGAGCACTGCGACGAAAGGCCTGATGCGCTGGGTGAGACTTCACCCCACGAACATTGCCCAGAAGGTACAGATCATCGTCGAACATTTCCGTGAAAATGTTGCCCGTCTGCTCGACGGAAATGCCAAGGCGATGGTGGTTACATCGAGCCGTGTGGCAGCACTGAAATACAAAATGGCGATTGATTCCTACATTGCAAAGCATGATTACGAGCTCGGCACCCTGGTCGCTTTCTCCGGGAGTTTGACCGACGAGCAAATTGAGGGCACGGTGCCCGGAGTGCAAGAGCCGTATACTGAGGCCAATATGAATCCCGGCTTGCGCGGGCGAAGTATCCCGCAGGCCTTCGCAGGCGACCAATACCAAGTGTTGATCGTGGCAAACAAATACCAAACCGGCTTCGATCAGCAGCTGCTGTGCGCGATGTATGTGGACAAGCGCCTTGATGGCATTGAGGCGGTCCAGACCCTGTCCCGGCTCAACCGCACCTTGCCTTCTTTGGGGAAGGACACTACCTTCATCCTGGATTTCGTCAACGACGCGGACACTATTCTGCAGTCGTTCCTGCCTTATTACCGAACCGCTGAGATCATCGAAACTACTGACCCCGATCTTGTGCACGATCTAGCGAGAAAGCTGGAAATTGCAGAAATATACACCCGGGATGAAGTAGAGACGTTTGCCCAGGCATTCATCATCGACAAGGCGCACGGGAAGCACACCGCTCCGCTGAAACGAGCGGCAGACAGGTTCAATGACCGCTATGTTGCTGGGAGCATGGATCACAACAAAGCCGAACTTGATGAGCTTGATCTGTTCCGCAAAGATGTCGGCTCCTTTGTACGACTCTATGATTTCTTGTCTCAGATCATTGACTATCAGGACACCGATCTTGAAAAACTGGCGCTTTTCCTTCGCCTGCTTAAGCCCCGCTTAACCGGACGCCAAACTCCCGAGGAAATCGATTTCACCAGCATTGAGTTGACTCACATTAAACAAACTCGAAAGAGTGAGGGCGCCATACCGCTCATGGGCGATGGAGAAAAGCTCAAGCCTATGGGGGTTGGTGGTGGACATTCGCGTGATCCACACATGGTAGCTTGGCGAGAAATCCTGGAAAACATTAATACGCTCTTTGAAGACGAAGACTTCGACCCGAGCTCCGTGGACTCGTGGATGCAAGGCGTGGTCACTATCCTTGTGCAGAACGATGAAATCCAGGATCAGGTCAAGGCGAACACTAAGGAGCAATTCCGGGAGTCGCAAACAATTGAGAATGCTGTCACTAACGCCGTGTTGGACCATCAAGACGCCCAGAGCCTGATCATGGACAAGTTCTTCGAAAGCGCCCACAGGAAAGACCAGATCATCAAGGAGATATCCGATCTTGTTTACCTTGAACTCCGTTATCAGGCTAAAAAGAATCAAATTGATATTGAAGTAGAATCAGAATCCCAACTTCTGTAGCGGTATGCATCCCGGAAAGCGGATGTCGAAAGCTAGGTATTGGTAAATCAGCCCTTAAGCTCTGTGGTTAGTTCTCGTGTGATCGGTTGGTAGCTAAATCAGGGTGATGATTTGGTGGTGATCACTGGGCTATGTATTTGTTGCCGGAGTGTAGCTCTTCAGGATTATCTCATCAGATAATGGGAGGGGAGTTGCGGTCATCTTTCTTAACTCCGCTCCCTGCATGCCTACGTCTTGCTAAGTTGAAATCATGAGTCGTGTGATGGCGGTGGCCGATGCTTTGAAGCTGGGGCGGGTGCGGGAAGAATCCCCGGCCTGGTCGCTGCTGGCGGCAACCAACGCGCCGGCGATACTTGCGGTGCTTGAAGAGGCGTTCCATGGCGATAACCGCACCTTGGCGGGAAGTGAGCTTTTGATGCAGGTCGATTCCATGCTGTTGGAGATCCGCGAACAGACGAAGATGGAACTGCCCAAATCAGCCGCAGCCTATGTGGGCGACTGGGTGAAGGCTGGCTACCTCGTGCGACGAAGCCCACAGGGGGAAACGGAAGAACTTTACGAGCTGTCCTCCAACGCGCACGTCGCCCTTGAGTACGTGGAGGAACTTGTCGCGCCACAGCGGGTTGTCACGGGCTCACGGCTGGGAATTTTGTACTCCAGCCTCACCGATCTCGCTGCGGATACCGACCCCGACGAGCAAGCTGCGATCGCCCGCCTGGAGGCGCAACGGGAGAGAATCGATGCACGCATTGCTGCCATTAGGGAACGCGGTGTAAACGTCGTTTCCGAGAACGAGGCGCTGGAACGGGCGCGGGAAGTCTTGACCTTGGCACGGGGGCTGCCCACGGACTTCGCGCGTATGCGCACCGACGTGGAGAAGGTGGACAGCGAGCTGCGGGAATCCATCGTGGAATCTGAAGTCAACGCCGGTGAGGTGCTGAACAGTGTGTTCCGTGGGGTCGACCTCATCGAGGATTCGGAAGCAGGTCGTGCCTTCCGCGGGTTCTACGAGGTGTTTCTCAATAGCGAGCGCTCCGCACAAATTGATGCGGTCATCGATGCCATCATGTCCCGTGATTTTGCGGCCAAGTTATCAATGGAAGAACGTGAGGAGCTGCGTGGGCTCATGCGGACCCTCGATGAATCTTCCGGCCAGGTACATGACTCGATGACGGGGCTGTCGCGCTCTTTGCGCAGGTTCGTGCAGTCGCGGGAGGCAGAGTCACAGCAGGCTCTCATTACAGCCATCAACGAGGCACAGACGCTCGCCATGAAAGTGGGCAAACAGGGCATTGCCGGCAGCGCGCGAATCGGTGTGGAGCTGGAGCTCACGGCCAGGCAACCGCAGTCGATCTCCTCGTGGCAGCTGTATGACCCGGCAGATTATCGGATCGAGGAGGACCTTGTCACGGCCGAGACCGGGTCCATCGATGTGGAGGCTCTGCTCGCGCGTATCCGAGAGACGGAAATTGATTGGCAGGAGCTCACCGCTAACGTCAACGCCGTGGTGGGGGAGCGGGGCGTTGCGACCATCGGGGAGGTGCTCGAGACTCGTCCCGCTACGCAAGGCCTCGCTAGCGTGGTGGGGCTCATCAAGCTGGGTGCGCGCCACGGGGAGCGTGCCAATGGAACCGAGCTTGTCAGGTGGAACTCGGGCACAGGTAAAGCGAGGCAAGCCCGCGTAAATCGGTGCGTTTTCACCGATCAGATTTCAGATACTTACCGTTCCCGCATCTTTGGAGGAAGCCATGGCTGACGATACCAAGCTTAGTGACTTTGACACGGGCACTCTCACCCTGGCGCAGCGTCGGGCGCTGGTGAAGCTCATCAAGGGGCCGTTTGTCTCCGCGTCTAATTCCGCGGACGCGGAGGATTTTCAAGTAATCAGCGAGTCCCGGAAAGAAATAGCCTCCCAGCTGGACAACGTGTTTCTCACGCTCATCGTGGATGACACGGCGGGCATCGCCTACACCAAGGTGTGGGACACAGATCTGGAAGGAATGCGCAAGCTCCTGCGCGCGAAGCCTCTCAACTTTGTGGAGACCATCACGATTCTCCACCTGCGCAGGCAGCTAGCAAAGGCGAACCCCAACGAGCGTACGATCGTCGATAAGACCGAGGTGTTCGAGGCTACAGCGCCTTACCAAACCGCGCAGGGCACCGACCACACCAAGCAGGCAAAGAACTTCGATTCCGCCTGGAATAACCTGGTGAAATCAAAAGTCGTGGCGCCCACACTCACGCCCAACCGCTTCGAGGTGTCGCAGGTGTTGCGCGTCGTGTTCTCCAGCGACGAGATCAAGGCCGTCACGAGGAGCTTCGAAGAAATGCTGGAGGAAACCGATGAGTAAACAGCCGATCGTCCCAGGCCAATTGCGCCTCACCACCCTCCAGGTGCACAATTGGGGCACCTTTAGCGGCCTCCACACGGTCCACGTAGCCCGCGAGGGGTTTCTCGTCTTTGGTCCCTCTGGTTCCGGCAAGTCCACGCTTATCGACGCAGTGAGCACCATCCTAGGTCCCTCCGGACGTCCCCGTTTCAACGCCGCAGCAACCGAATCCGGGAAGAAGTCCGGCCGCGACCTCGTCACCTATTGTCGCGGCGCATGGCAAAAGGAACACGATGCGGAACTCGATGATGTTACCCGCTCCTACCTGCGCCCCGGTGCCATCTGGAGTGGCGTGGGGTTGCACTTCAGTGATTCTAACGGCACCGAGTTCACGGCCATCCGCATCATGTGCCTGTCCGCCAAAGCATCCACGCCTGCAGACATCAAAAACCGCTTCCTTCTTTTGCCGGGGTTTGTGGATCTCAAGGAGTGCGAACCGCTAGGTCACGACCAGGCGCAGGAGGCGACCGCGAAGAAACTGTTCCCCGAGTGCATTGCCATGAACCGCAACCACGCTCCGTTCACCGCGGCTTTGCGTCGCCAGTTGGGAATCGCCGACGATAAGGCTCTCGAGCTCCTGCAGCGTACCCAATCGGCCAAAACGCTTGGAGATCTCAACCAGCTCATCCGCGAATTCATGCTGCCGGAGCCACCCACCTTCGGTATCGCCGATTCGGCAGCCGAGAACTTCGTGCAACTCAAAACTGCCTACGCCACCGTGGTGAAGGCCCGCGAGCAGATCGAGGCCTTGCGTCCGCTCCGAGCAAACGCGGCAAAGCGCGACGAGCTTCTCGCTGCCATCGACGCTCTCAATCTAGAGTTCGCTGCCATTCCCACCTACACCGCCAAGCGCCGGCTGCAATTCGAGCAGTCTGCTTTGCAGGAAAGCCAATCCATCTTCGATGAAGCCACCTGCGCACTCGCGCAGGTGAAAAACCGCATAGAGGAACTAGGTGCCCGGGAACAGGGGCTCAACTTGGCCATCAACGGGCAGCAGGGTGCAGGAATCGCGCAGGCGAAACTCCGGGTGAAGGAACTGAAGGCAGAGCTGGGGCGAGTACAAAAGAACTCGGCGCAATTCCACGCCTTCCTCTCGGATCTCACCACGGTGCGGCCCGCGAATAACGAGGATTTCATCAACTTGCGTGGCCAATTGCAAGACGAAATTGCCGTCCTAACAGACCACAAAGCCACCAACGCCAAGCGCTACGATGAAATACTTTCGCGGCTGCTCGAACTTAGAAAGACACTCGATCAGACCAAGAAGGAGCTAGACATCGCGCAAAAATACGCCTCATCCATGGATGCGCGGCTCCTCGCGGCGCGCAGGCTGATCTGTGACATCACGGGGATCGATGAAAAGGCACTGCCGTTTGTCGCGGACCTCATCCACATCGATCCCGCCGAGGTGAGGTGGCAGCCTGCTGCCGAGCGTGTCATGGGTGGATTTGCTCGCACGTTGCTTGTTCCCGACGAGTACTACGGTGAGGTCGTCCGCGCGGTGGATGCCACGCACCTGGGAACCAAGCTCACCTACATCCACTTCGACACCGTGCTGGAAGGGTACTCCCCGTCGCGATTTACAGCACGAACATTGGGTTCCAAGATCATCGTCGAGCCCGGTCGTTTCGAGGGGTGGATTCAATACCGTCTGTCCTCGGGGTTCGATCACCTGTGCGCGGAGAACGCGGACGAGTTCCGTCGCGCCGACCGTGCGGTGACAATGGCAGGCCAGATCCATGATAAGCAGCGGCACGTCAAGGACGATCGTTCCCGCATAGATGATCGCTCCCGCTGGGTGCTGTACGAGAATAACGAGGAGCGCATCGAGCTTCTCATCGAGCGCCAAAAGCGCACCCGCACCAAGCTGGAGGCGGAGGAGAGCGCGAGAAATCAGCTGCAGGAAAAGGAAGCTCGCGAGGCCGAGCAGATGGCCAGCGCCAAGCGTGTCTTGGAAACTGAAAGTTTTGCCGAGATTGATGAAGCCGGTGCGCAGAGGAACCTTAACATCGCGCAGGAGGACCTCGATCGACTCGTCGATTCCAATAAGGAGCTCGCCCGATTGGAAAGCGAGCTGCGGTCGGTTCATGCGGAGAAGAAGAAAGCAGAAAAAGTAAAGGAGGCACTTACCGAGAAGATCGGAGTGGCGCGCAAGGACGTGAAAGTTGCCTCAGATCAGATAAGGTTGCTGCGCATCGCACTCGAGGGCTTGGAACCATTAGGTCCTGAGGTGGAAAGCCGTGTGAAGGCTAGACTTCTAAGTTTCTCCCACTCCGTTCGTCGCGACAACATCGACCAGATCACTCGCGATGCGGAGAATCAGATCAACAAGGAGCGAAAACAGGCGGTAGATCGGTGCGCCTCCACCGAAACAAACATTCGCGGCGCGATGGACCGCTACCTTGTTCGGTGGCCGGAGCGCCAGGGTGACCTCGTGGCAGAGATGGCTGCGGTGGGCGATTTTCTCATGGAGCTAGACCGTTTGGAAGGAGACGATTTGCCTGCCTTTGAAAGCGACTTCCGCAAGAAGCTCTTTGGGGATACCAACCACCACCTGCAGCGGCTCCGCAAGGAGATCACGTCGGCGGCGAAGGTCATCCGCACCGAGATAGACAAGCTCAACCAGTCGCTTGCAGTGGTGGATTTCTACCCCGGGCGCACACTTCGGATTGAGGTCCGTGAATCAATGACGGCCTTGGCCCGAGACTTTTCGGACAAGCTCGCCCGCGCGGTCGATGGCACCCTGGAAAACGATGAGTCCCGCGCGCAGGAGCGTTTCGAGGCTTTGTCTGCTGTCATCGATGACATCGTCGTGTCCGATAACACCACCGCCAACCAGCGCAAGATGCGTCTCGATACTCGCTTCCATGTGGCGTTTTATGGCGTTGAGGTTGATGCTACTGGCAACCGTGGCGCGGTGTATGACTCCGCGGAAGGTCTCTCCGGCGGGCAAGCACAAAAACTCTCCAGTTTCTGCCTCGCTGCGGCCCTCCGCTTCCGTCTGACGGGGATGGGGGAATCCGCAAGCAAGGCGCGCAAGTCCCGCGTCGAAGTGGATGGCAAAGTCTATCCACGTTACGGCACGATCATTTTGGATGAGGCCTTCGACCGCGCCGACGCGGACTTCACCCGCACGTCGATGGAGGTCTTCGACCAATTTGGTTTCCACATGATCCTCGCCACGCCGGAAAAGCTCCTGCAACCGGTGGAGGATTATATCGGCGGTGTCCTCATGGTGGAGTGCAAGGATCGGCGCGCATCAACTACATCGTCCCTCACCATCGAGGAGGCGGAGCCTCTTGCGTGATGTTGCCTGGGCCCGTAAGCGCGCTCTCACGTTTTATAACAACAACTTTCAATCCTGGTTGGCAGGCGATTTCTCGCCGCTTTCGCTTAACCTGCAGCCACCGACGGCAAGGGATGTGGAAGCAGACGGTGGTGCGGCCTTCCGTGAGTGGAAAACAGGCTGGGATAAGCATTGGGCAGAGCCAACGTATGTGGATAAGCGGCTGGGGCTCTACGGAACGTACTCGGTTCCCGCCCGGTTGGATATCGCCAGCGCTGACATGGCAGCCCGATTAGCCGGGAAAACTACTCACTGGCAACGCCTGAACGAGATTGCTTGCGCCATTGCCTGTGGCACCGAAATCCCAGATGCCATCCCCGTTCTCGCCCGCAAGGTGAGCTCCTGGGAATGCTGGTCCGATCTCACAGTCACCCAGTTCAACGGTGTGGTGAGATGGCTAAAGACGCACGATGCGTCTGCCTACTTTCAACGAGAGCTGCCGATTCCGGGTGTAGACACCAAGTGGCTGGAGAAACACGGCGGGCTGGTAACGGCCCTTGTTGGAAAGCGAACTTTCCGCCCGCGTCCAACGATGGTGGAGCTCAAGAGCCTCGACGTGGATTTACCGGTACTCGGAGGGCTCTTCCATCTCTCGATGGAAAGCGATGATTTAGAGCGCGTCCCCGCAGGTTTTGTGCGCGTCATCATCGTGGAAAACTACACCACGTTCATCGCACTGCCACCGTTGCCAAACACCCTCGCCGTGTACGGTGGCGGCTTCTCCGTGACTGACAAGCTCGGCTTCATTGGGCCATACAAACCTGTGTTGTACTGGAGTGACCTCGATAGCGCAGGGTTTGCCATGCTCACCCGGGTTCGAGCCCACATCCCGCAGGTGCGCTCCGTCCTCATGGATCTGGATACCGCCAATCAACACCTGCCCTTCGCCGTGGAAGAGCCTCAACCCACCGCGGTACCAAGCAGGCTGCTTTCTCCCGACGAGCTTTCCACGTTGGAGTTTCTCCGCGAGCACTCCGGAGGCGCGTGCGCCCGTATCGAGCAGGAGCGGATCGGGTACCCGTGGGTGTGCGAGCACCTAGCCCTCGCAACAGAAAACCAGAATGACCAGCGATAGTTCGTAAATTCTGGCGGGCGCCTGTGGCTTAAGGGTGGGGAAAGTGCTGATACTATGGCCCCATGCGCTTGTGGTCTCTTCATCCTTCTCACCTTGATAGACAGGGTTTGCTCGCCTGCTGGCGGGAGGCGCTCCTCGCGCAGAAGGTGCTGGTTGGAGAGACTCGGGGATACCGCAACCACCCGCAGCTCATCCGGTTTAAGGAGCACCCGGACCCGCTGGCCGCCATCGGCTGCTACCTCGGCGGGGTACAGAAAGAGGCGACGGCGCGCGGTTACAATTTCGATGCCACCAAGATCCTTGTCCCCTGCGATGGCGCGCTGGAGAAAATCCCCGTCACCGATGGGCAGCTTGCCTACGAATGGGATCACCTGGGAGCGAAGCTGGCTCTTAGATCCCCAGAATTTGTGCGAGCGCCCCAGCCCACGGCCCATTTCCTCTTCGTGGTTGTGAGCGGCGGTATAGCCCCGTGGGAAGTGACGGGATAAAATACCTGCCATGGGTTTGAATTTCCGCCAGCGCAAAAAAACTGGCAAAGATAGCTGGATCAACATCTCCGGTTCGGGCGCGTCCTTTTCCAAGCGCGTTGGTCCCGTTACTTTCAACTCCCGCGGCGGGTTTTACATCAACCTGCCCGGCGGGATGAACTACCGGGGTCGCTGGAAGAAGTAGTTTCTTTTCCTGCGCGAACCATTTTTGCGCACGCTGTTTACAACGTGCGCGGGAGGCTGAATCGTCCGTCGGGTAGCTGCTCGGCGAGGCCGTCTTCGAGGAGGCTGTAGAGCGCCCGGGAGCGCTGTGCCTCGTCGGGCCAGGCGGTGTCAATGCTTGTCAGGGGCTCGTCGGCGTCGCGGAGAAGCGCCATGATCTTGCCGCGAACCTGGCGGTCGGTGCCCTCAAATTTCTGCACCCGCTTCTTCTTTTGGTGCATCTCCTCAGCCGTCGGCATCGGTTTGCCCGCACCGATCCACGCGCACTGTGGCTTGAGTGGGCACTCGTCGCATGTGGGGTTCGTCGCGGTGCAGATGAGTGCGCCGAGCTCCATGAGGGCGACGGAAAGCTCCGGTTTCGGAGACGAAAGCCGTGCTAGATCGGCCTTTCTTGCCGGTGGGGTGAGGTAGGTGGCGTCGA
>ERZ1031137.110-NODE-110-length-18256-cov-23.684138_pt1 | contig 18256 bp, 18 predicted proteins | sample MGYA00517293_ERZ1031137 | MGnify/ENA primary metagenome ERZ1031137 (study PRJEB33718, sample SAMN03159763) | human skin metagenome | collected 2014-05-20 | study: EMG produced TPA metagenomics assembly of the PRJNA266117 data set (Human skin bacterial metagenome...
ACAGCTTTGGCTTGTCGACGTTTCCCCGCCCCACGGAAGGGCGTTTCCTTGTACCATCCGCACCTCGCCGGTTTTTGCGGCAGAACACACAAACGTGATTGGGCAACCACAGGCCCTGGAGGTTTGGGAGGAGGCAAAAGCCCGCCCCTGCCTGAGTGCATGGGACGGGCTGTGTATATGAAAATGTCGTTGTGGCGTTCATACCTCCGAGCTCGGCTTTGCGCTTGTTTTTTCTGCACTGAGTGCCGGAGGGTCTGCTCACCGTTTATTGCTCAACAGGTTGTCATTAACCTGCCTTGGTGAATAATGCCTCCATGCGTTAATGCGTTGTTCTCGCGGTTAGTCGCGCTTTTCCGTACCAGTGGCATCGCCACCAAGAGTCGTATCGTGACCAGTCTCCGGAGTCTCGGGAGCTTCGATAAACGCGTTATCAGCAGCAGCAGCGGGAGTATCGTCGATCTTCTTTACGATGGCAATCTTTTCCCACCTGGTGATGCACCCGGGAGCGATTTCGAGTTCAACCTCGTCTTCATCGACGAGGTGAACAAGACCGTGCAGACCAGCCGTGGTGACTACGTGATCGCCGGAAACGAGCTGCCCCTGCATCGTGCGCAGCTCCTCCATCTGCTTCTTCTGCTTACGCTGCATAAGGAACATGGGTGCTGCAAAGATGACCAGAATAATAAGAAGAAAAATGAGATCCATAAAACGAATTGTTCCAGAAAACTCTTGTCAACGAAAAACGTGGGACACCCGGTGCAGTACGCAGACACCGGATGACCGTGAACACCACTCTGATTTTCAGAGAGATTCGGTGGCTTCTCACATGGAAGTTGCATAGAGGTAACGCAGAGAAGTCCCGTGGCTACGGAGGAAAACGTCCACTGCCGCGACCTCAAATACAACTACGGTAGACGCCAGACATTACATACTGGACACACAGTCCAGAAAGATACTGAACAGTAGATGGGCATACTGGCGCGGGGCATAGTGCACGCGCTACCCGGCTAAAAAAGGCCAACGGTGCCTTCTGGCGGCGTTAACCCCAGGTGCTGCCACGCAGAGGCCGTAGCGACACGGCCTCGGCCGGTGCGGGAAATGAGCCCTGCACGCACGAGATAAGGTTCACACACCTCTTCTACCGTTGAGGGCTCCTCCCCCACAGCAATGGCCAGAGTGGACACACCAACCGGGCCACCACCGTGGCCCTTGATGAGTGCATTGAGCACAGCCCTGTCGAGGCGATCGAGCCCCTTCTCATCAACATCGAAAACGAGCAATGCAGCCTTCGCTGATTCAACATCGATATGGCCGTCCGCATGCACCTCGGCGTAGTCGCGCACGCGTCGCAAAAGGCGGTTCGCAATACGCGGCGTGCCACGCGATCTGCTGGCAATCTCCGCGGCGGCTTCCTTATCGATCTCGACTCCGAGAATCGTGGCTGCGCGAAGTACGACAGCGGTGAGATCCTTCGGCGAGTAAAACTCCATATGCGCGGTGAAGCCAAACCTGTCCCGCAATGGGCCGGTAAGCATGCCGGAGCGGGTGGTCGCGCCCACGAGAGTAAACGGCGCAAGCTCTAAGGGGATGGAGGTAGCACCAGGCCCCTTGCCCACGATCACATCGATGCGAAAGTCTTCCATCGCCATGTACAGCATTTCTTCTGCTGGCCGGGCGATGCGGTGAATCTCGTCAATGAAGAGGACATCGCCCTCCATGAGGTTGGACAGCATGGCGGCAAGGTCGCCGGCGCGCTCCAGCGCAGGGCCCGATGTCATCCGCAGCGATGTCCCGAGCTCTTGGGCGATAATCATGGCCATGGTCGTCTTACCCAGACCGGGAGGACCAGACAGGAGAACGTGATCGGGGGCGGAACCGCGCTTCTTCGCGCCTTCAAGGACGAGACGCAACTGCTTGCGTACCTTGTCCTGGCCAATGAATTCATCAATGGACTTAGGGCGAAGGCTCACCTCAAGGTCATGATCGGTTTCCTGGGGCTCAGGACTGACGGCTGCAGACTCCGGATTTCGCCCCAGGCCGGTTCCTCCGGCGGGTGTGGCACTATCTTCCGGGAGTACGAATTCCGTCTTTTCTACATTGGCCATGACACTAGCCCCCTTTCCTTTTCGACCTTACCGTTTTGGACTGTCACTTACGGCTCACTGATGATTGCGCTGCGACACAAACCCGAGCTACTTCTTCTTACCCAGGTATTGGAGTGCGTGGCGCAGATTGGTACCCGTGTCCGCACCAGGATTGTTCTCCTCCGCCCAGGCTGCTGCTTGATTAGCCATGTCGTCGGTAAAGCCGAGTTGGACGAGTGCTGCAACCACGGTGGCGGAGCCTCCAGTAACCGGAGCTTCTGAAGTGGTGGAAGCAGCAGCCGTTGTGTCGATGTATTCGTTTAGCTTTCCATCGAGGACAGCTGTCATCTTCGCTGCCATGCGAGCACCGACACCGGGGATTTTCTGCAGTGTCTTCTTATCGTCATTAGCTACGGCAACAGCAATTTCCGAAGGCGAGTACGTATTAAGGCAGGCCAGGGCGAGCTTCGGTCCAAGCCCCTGTACCCCCTGAAGTTGAGAAAACATCGTCCGCTCCGAATCGTGGGCGAACCCGTAGAGCGTCAACACCTTCTCCCCAATCACCATGGTGGTAAGTACCCTGCCGGTCTCCCCCAGTGGGAGCTCCGCAAGTGTGGTGGCAGTGGCAAGGAATTCATAACCGACGCCACCACACTCAATGACACCGCTCGTCAGCGTTTTGGCGATAACTTCACCGTGAAGCGACGCGATCATCTGTACTGCTACTCCTTCTGCGCTTTTCTTCTGTGCACCGCACAGCTCGTTGTACGCACTATCATTTTCCGTTATTTAGCTTAGCTAGGCTTGGTTGATGTCATGGTTCGCACCGACGTGGAGGCTCTCCACTGGCGCAGTAGTCAATGCCTCGGCCTTGTCTGACTCGACCTTGTCTGATTCGTGCCGAGGTCGCGGATCGTTTCGCCAGTCACCTGCGGAGTTGGAACCACACGCGGGTGATAGGTGGTGTTCATACCTTTCGGCCCCGTGGCACGATCAGGATCGATGCCCATCTTGCGCAACTGCTCCTTGGCCTTTTCCTCCCGCAGAATCTGCGGGGCGCGCCAACAATGCGTAATCGCGATGGCGAGGGCATCGGCAGCATCCGCGGGCTTGGGAGGATTCTCCAACCCTAAGATCCTCGTCACCATTGCCGTCATCTGCTTCTTATCCGCCCGGCCATTGCCGGTGATTGCTTTTTTCACCTGCGACGGTGTGTACTCGTGGACCGCTAGCCCCGCCTGCGAGGCCGCGAGAATGAGTACGCCTACGGCGTGGGCGGTGTGCAACACGGTGGAAACCTCACCACGCTCAAAGAGACGTTCCATGGCAACCACGTCAGGGTTATATTCCGAAATCCATTCGGTAATGGCTTCGTACAATTCCTTGAGGCGATCGCCCATAGAAGACTTGTACGGTGTCCGCGCGACACCTACCGCTACGGGGATGACAGTGCGGCCCTTACCAGCCTGGACGATGGAGAGGCCACAACGAGTGAGACCAGGGTCAATTCCCAGTACCCTCAGCCCTACTGTTGAATCCATCGTCGCCAGCTCTTTCTAACGCGTTCGAATTTACGTTCCCCCATAAGGTAGCACACACGGCCCACATCGGAGCCGGACAGCGACACTTGAGGTGGCGAAATTGATAGCTACCGATGAGCAGTCTCCCGCTTCGCTGAGGCTCGGGCTCTATATTCAAATCCTCTTTGCGTTCAAGTCTTTATGTGCAGCCGGGAACCGTTCCACAGAGTCCGTGTAAAACAGGCAAAAGCCACCAACCTCTAAAGGTTGATCCTCTAAAGGTTGGTGGCTAGGTCAGCTACTACTAGGTGACGGGACTAGTCCTCGTCTTCGAGCTGTGCAGCGACATCCTCGGGGATATCCATATTCGTGTAGACGTTCTGGACATCGTCGGACTCTTCGAGGATATCGATGAGCTTGAGGATCTTCTTGGCCGTTGCGAGATCGGCGGCGTTTTCCACGGAAGCGCGGAACTCGGAGTCGGTGTCCTCAACCTCAATATCCGCAGCCTGGAGCGCTTCCTTCACAGCGGTGGAATCGGAGGCATCGGAAACGACCTCGAACATGTCACCCAGGTCATTGACCTGCTCGGCTCCGGCATCGAGAACTGCCAGAAGAACATCGTCCTCGGTCAGCTCCCCCTTCTTGACCGTGCTTACGCCCTTGCGGGAGAACATATAGCTCACGGCACCGCTGTCCGCCATGTTGCCACCGTTCTTCGTCATACGCGTACGCACCTCGGTAGCGGCGCGGTTACGGTTATCCGTCAGGCACTCGATGAGCATGGCGACACCGTTGGGGCCGTAGCCCTCGTACATCACCGTCTGCCAGTCTGCGCCGCCGGCTTCCTCGCCGGAGCCACGCTTGCGGGCGCGCTCGATGTTGTCGTTCGGAACAGAGGCCTTCTTGGCCTTGCGGATCATGTCATCCAGGGTCGGGTTCGCAGCGGGATCGCCGCCACCAGTACGTGCAGCTACCTCGATGTTCTTGATGAGCTTGGCAAATTCTTTGCCTCGCTTAGCATCGTTGGCGGCCTTCTTATGCTTCGTGGTTGCCCATTTTGAGTGACCCGACATAGACCAGGATCCTTTCCGTTACTTCAACTGAACGTAGTTATTATACGAGTGCATTGTGCGCTCGTTCATACACCCCACCCCGCACACTGTGCGCGAGCCGATTTTTCAACCGGAAGTGGGGTATCCACACGCCCCCGCCCACGGGTGTCCCCGCGCAAGTACAGAGATCCGCCGAGGAGCGTGCGACTGTCGCCACCATCCTACCCGGAATCCAACATCCGCTGGTAGGAAGACAGCTACACCGTGTCGCAATGTATCGCATCGCAATGTATCGCGGTGCTCTGCAATCTACTGCCATTTACCGCAATTTTCTGTGGTCTCCTGTTACGTAGGTTGCGGTACGTTGACCCGGGCAACGCTGCCACATGGTCCGTGGTCTGTGCTCCATGGTTTTTGGTCCATAGTTTGTGGTCCGTGAAGTTGCAACGACTGCGCGGTGCTACCAAACAGTGTCGGTGCGGCTAAGCAGTGTAGGTAAAACCAGCGTCCTCACACATGCGCAGGAACAGCTCGTGTACCTCAGTAACCCCGCTGACCTCCGGGTGGAAGGAGGTAGCCAGAACGTTTGCCTGGCGGACTCCGACGATTCGACCCTCCGGCTCTCTGCACAGAACCTCCACATCGGCAGAGACCTCCTCCACGATGGGTGCACGGATAAACGTTGCGTGGACGGGCTCGTCGATTCCCGTAAACGCAAGGTCAGCTTCAAAAGAATCCCTCTGCCGGCCAAACGCGTTGCGCCTAACGGCGATGTCCAGTGCGCTCAGCCAGATTGCATCCGGCCGCGTATCGAGCACCTCGGAGGCCAAAAGAATCATGCCCGCGCACGTCCCGTACGCGGGAAGCCCAGCTTCCAGCGCTTCCTTCAGCAACGTGTCCATTCCCGACAAGGTGAGGAGCCTGGACATCGTCGTGGACTCGCCACCGGGCAGGATAAGACCGTTGATGCCCTCAAGGTGGGCGGCGCGACGAACAAGAATCACCTCAAGATCACCCCAGGTCGAGTCGGAGTTATCCCGATAATTCTCGGCCACCTGCCGGATTGTGCGTTCATGCTCAGCTACTCCGCCTTGAACAGCGAGGATGCCAATCTTCATGGGTCTATCCCTTCAAGTTCGTCATGGGAACCGGTGAGGTCCCGTCCTTAAGAAAGCGGGTTAGACCCTCTTGTGTGGCTATGGCCACGAGGTTTCCCGCCGAGTCAAAAATTTTACCCTGCGTCAAGGCACGGCCATTAGCGGCACTGGGAGAAACCTGGTCATAGAGCAGCCATTCGTCCGCACGGAACGGGCGCAGAAACCACATTGCGTGATCGAGGGACGCCTCCTGCACATCGACGTGCGGGTGCGGGACGAGCGCAGACTGCAGCAGCGTCATATCGGACATGTACGTCAGCGTGCAGATATGGAACGTTTCATCGTCGGGAAGCTTGTCCTTTGCCCGAAACCAGACGACTTGCTGCGACGGCGTGTAGGGGTTGTGCTGGTAACGCTCCGGGGGAACAACACGAATGTCCCAGTCACTCCACTCTTCCAGGAGCGCGCGGTAGGTGTCATTCATTGATTCCAGGGGGCCTTCCGGGAGCTCATCAGCAGACGGAACTGTGCGCATCCGGTCAGCGTGCTCAATCCCAGAATCACCGCGACGGTGGAAGCTCGCCTGCATGATGAAGATGGGCTTGCCTTCCTGGACAGCCTTTACCTGCCGGGAAACGAAACTCCGACCATCGCGGATGCGTTCCACGAGGAATACTGTTTGCAGCTCGGCCTTGCCCGGGCGGATGAAATAACCATGCAGGGAATGAACGGTATGATCGGAGTCCACCGTCTGCGTTGCCGCGACAAGGGTCTGGGCCGCAATCTGGCCACCAAAAGTGCGGATAAAGTGCGATTCCACGATCGGACCAACAAAGATATCTGTATCGATGCGGTCCAGGTCCAGTGTTTTTTCGATCTTAGACTTCATGGGCACCTCCGTGAGCGGAATAGATTAGTTTACGTACAAATGTACCTACAGCGTCCACCGTCGCAGCGGTCGGTGGTTGTGCAGGGACATGAATGAACGCAAACCTGCGCAGATGCCCGTAGCCGAGCGCGGTCGTCGTGTTACAAATGTACAGGCCAGCATCATTCGAGATGGCCAGTCCGGCTTCTCGTGCGCATTGCACCACATCTTCTGGCGAGCTCACGGCATATTCCAGCCCTGCGTCGCCCGTGACGGCAGGAGGCGGCGTTGGGCCGTCGTAGAGGACTCGCACACACGACCCTGCTCTTCTACGCGCTTTTTCTACAGGGGGCTGCCCTGTGGATTGTGTAACGCTCCAATCCACCTGCTGCAGAAGCTCTCCTTCGTCCATTGGCAGCAACGACGAGGCGAGCGGTCGATTGAAGTACTCCCCCGTGTTATCCGTTCCGTGCTGCCACAAGCGTCCGGCGACCTCTAAGCGGGCTCGCTGTGCTACGGCTGCCTCCCCGATGCTGACAACGGTCTCCTCACGGTGGTGCGCAATAAAGGGGCCGATCGCGTCAAATTCCACGGGGAGTTGCACAGCGTGAATCTGTATGCCTTCGCGTGCAAGGTCATCGGCGACACGGTGAGCAACCTGCCACGACGCGTTGTCCTCTCGCCCTCCGAATGGCTCAAAGCCAGTTATAACCGTCACGCTCCACCCTTCAGTCAAACTTCCGTACCGTGGCGTGCATACGCCGACTCGCAGCGACCTAAACGTCGAAAAGCAAAACAACAACCTGTCGCCTATGCCACGCCCGAAAGCAAACGCCTATCATCTTCTTCGATGTTAACCCACCCGAGAAGACGCCAGAGCATGCCCGCAGCTTTGGGGGTGCTGGGGTTCTAAACGGCGACAACCGCCTTTCTGCGTAGCACAGACCACTGTAGGAACGTGCCAGCCGAAAGGCGGTTGAAAGGTAAGTCGAATGACTCGCGTGAGGGGCTGTTACCAGCCACGATCTGCCAGGCGGTGATCCTTCGGCAGATCATCAACGTTGATGCCCACCATCGCCTCGCCGAGGGAACGCGACACATTGGCGATCGTGTCCGGATCGTCGTAGTTCTGCGTAGCCTGAACAATCGCCTTGGCACGCTTTTCCGGATCGCCTGACTTGAAGATACCGGAACCGACGAATACACCCTCGGCACCAAGCTGCATCATCATCGCGGCGTCTGCGGGGGTAGCGATGCCACCAGCGGTGAACAGCACGACAGGGAGCTTGCCGTTTTCAGCAACCTCGCGGACCAGCGCGTACGGTGCGCCGAGTTCCTTCGCCGCCACGTACAGCTCGTCCTCAGCCATGGAGGACAGGCGGTTGATCTCCGCACGAATCGTCCGCATGTGGGTGACAGCGTTGGAGACATCACCCGTGCCGGCCTCGCCCTTCGAGCGAATCATGGCAGCGCCCTCGTTGATGCGGCGCAGAGCCTCACCGAGGTTGGTTGCACCACACACAAACGGGACGGTGAACTGGAACTTGTCGATGTGGTTCTTGTAGTCGGCCGGGGTCAAAACCTCGGACTCATCGATGAAATCGACACCCAACGACTGCAGGACCTGTGCCTCAACAAAGTGACCGATCCGAGCCTTTGCCATGACCGGGATCGACACGGCATCGATGATGCCATCGATCATGTCCGGGTCACTCATGCGAGAGACACCACCCTCGGCGCGGATGTCTGCGGGGACGCGCTCGAGCGCCATCACGGCCGTGGCTCCCGCATCCTCGGCGATCTTTGCCTGCTCAGGGTTGACAACGTCCATGATGACGCCACCCTTGAGCATCTCGGCGAGACCGCGCTTCACGCGTGCCGTTCCGTGTTCAGTTTGAGCCTGATTCTCAGACACTAGATCTCCTTCTTTCGTAATCATCTTGAGACCGGAATCTTTAACTAATCATAACCGGTCGGTAATCTGCTGGTTAAAAAATGGTTAAGAAGTTCAAAAGGGTGCCCCCTTCTCCACACTTCTCTTAAACTCAGGCACGCCTATGGACTCTGATGGCTTAAAAATATGCAGGTATCGGCGCATTTCCCGCCAGCCAGAAAAGCTTCACCAGAGGACGATGACGAATATGCCGCGTGTCCGCCACCGCCTGGTTATAGAACCTGGTGGCCAAATGCACCCGAACATTAGCATCCGAGAGGGCAACGACATGTTGGTGGTTCCCGCTTACCTGCGTGCCGTGCTCGTGAGCTTCACCGTTGGCATCTGCCTGTCCAGCAACCGATCCGGGGAGTGCATCATCGAGGCCGAGGAAGAGATCGTTAAACAGTCCGCTATTCGTCCCGTTTTCGCGGACAGCACAGATAAGCTCCGTTTCGGCCTTCCTACGGGCATCGAAATTGTCGTAGCTGAGCTCAATGTCCTCCAGGCTGCTCGCCTGCTGAACAAGCTCCGGGAACAATGCTGCGATGACAGCGGCGCGCCGGTTGAGCGCTCCTTCCAGGGAGTCGCGTGCACGGTCAGTGCGGATGTGAAGGCGGTTGAGACGTTGGGCTGTGAAGTAGCACCACAGGAAGACAGCAGTGAGGATGACTCCCACCAGGAGGACGGCTACATGGCTCATGACGTCTTCTTCCTCCCAAGCAGCCGGACAGACCAGGGCCACGTGTGCCCCTTGGTGGGGTGCGCGCACGTCACGGTCGTACCGTCCGCGACCGTTTCGTACACCGTCAGGACCTTCCGGGCGACGACGGACCAATCGTACTGCTCAGCATTCACGGTGCCCTTTGCCTGCAGGGCCGCTACTTTTTCGTCGTGCTGCAATAATTCCTTGATCGCCCGGGCAAGATCGGCGCTATTCCCATTGGCAAACGTCACACCGGAATCGCCAAGCACTGCCCTGAACGCAGGAATGTCTGAGGCGATGACGGCACACCCCGCAGCCATTGCTTCGACGAGAATGATGCCGAAGCTTTCGCCGCCGGTGTTCGGCGCCACGAAAATGCTCGCTTCACCTAGCAGCCGCGCCTTTTCCTCGTCTGTCGCCCTGCCGTGATAGGTCACCGTGCTCGTCGACGTGCGTGGTTTACCTCCGCCGATAACATCGAGGTGGTATTCGCCGCCATCCTGATCCGCAAGCTGTTCCAGGGCGCCGAGCAAAATGTCGAGGCCTTTGCGGGGCTCATCCAGGCGGCCAACAAACGCAATCCGTCGTGGCGTGGTTCGGTGTGCGTACCGGGAAAATGCCGACACATGGATGCCATTGGGAATCGCCACCGGGTCACCGCCCAGTTGCTCCACCTGCCACCGCCGTGCCGTATCGGACACGGCAATGCCCCCGCCGATCTTCTCCAGAAGCGGGGTGAGGAAGGTTGCTTGTGCCACCTTGAGCAGCAAGGATTTTTCTGCTGAGGCGTGGTAGGTGGCGACAATGGGGCCCTCAGCGAGCCGGAGCGCCTCCATGGAGTAGCTGGGTGAATTGGGCTCATGGATGTGCAACACATCGAAGTGCCCCTCGGTGATAAACCTACGCGTTGTACGGGTAACAGCTGGGCCGAAGGCGATCCTCGCTACGGACCCGTTGTAGGGAACAGCGATGGATGCACCACCGCGGACAACAAAGGGCGGAATATCCGGTGTCGTCGTTGCGCATGGCCCGAGTACGCGAACATCGTGCCCGGCGGCAATGAGTGTGTGAGCCAGCTCGAGCACGTGATTTTGGACCCCGCCTGGTTCATCAAAGGAATAGGGGCAAACAATTCCAACGCGCATGATTGCACTAACTCTACTCACCTTTTGCCCTCACCGAATTCCAATGACCGACTCTCCCCCGCCCAGACCAGGTTGTGGCACGATGCGACGGACCGCAGGTTCCGTGGATAGCCACCATGCGCCGCCAGGGCGGTTCCACTCGGCCACACAGCGCGACACGCGCGCTCACGTGTGCCATGCACACTGCGGTCTCCGCGTCCTGGTGGCTGCTCAGCGGTCAGCAACCCAAATGGGCTGGAGCATGTGCCAGTCAGTGGGATGCGCGCCGACGGTTTCCTCGAATTCGTTGGCGATGCGCTGGGCGGTCTCCTCCACCGTGGTGACCTCAATGGCCGGGCGCAGCGACAGGCCCCAGCCGCTATCAGTGAAGTACACATCTGCGACGTGCAACGGCACACCCGCCCGTTGTGCAAGGACGGCAGGTCCCACCGGAAATGTCGATTTCTCACCGAAGAAGGTGACGGTTACGCCGTGTCCCTTCAGGTCGCGCTCCCCCATCATCGCGACGACGGCACCGGCCCGCACATCGTCTTCCAAGTGCCCCATGGGGTGCTCGTCGTGCGGGTAGACGGTGAACCCGAGATTCTCCCTGTACGCAACGAAAGCCTGGTAGAGCTCGTCTGGCCGCAGATGCTCGGCAACAGTAGAAAGTCCGCCTACCTCACGTACCAAGGCCACGCCGGCGAGATCCCAATTCCCGCTATGCGTCAGGGTGATGACAGCACCACGAGAAGGATCAAGATTATCGATTCCATCGATGTTGAGTGCGTCCGGAACCACCCTGTCGAGGGCGAAGGCCTCATACCAATAGCGCGCATATGACGCGAGGCCATCCCGAATTTCCTCGAGCGTCGGTGTCCTCCCCAGAACGCGCGTGAGGTTTTTCGCGAGCTGTTTGTTATACCCCACGGTGTGCGCAGCCCTCCGGAAAAGCCCACGCCCCCATGCCTCGGGCAGGTGTTTGACCACGCCCCAGCCAAGGACATAGCCCGCAGCTACCCATTCACGGCGCAACAGTAGTCGCCCAAAAAGTGGCAGCAGCGCGGTTGTTCCTCGATTCCTCTTCATCTGTATCAACCTAGCAGCGTCCGTGTGGCAGTGGCATCCCTTATTCCGCCGTGCCACCAGCGTGGAGGAATAAGGAGCCTCACAAACCTCAGGGCACACGCGTGCCATACAAGCCTCACTCACTATCCACGTGGAACTGAATAAGCCCCCTTCTCCTCCTCGTACAGGCGAAGGGGGCATAGGTGGCGAAAGATATTTCTAGGCACCCGCGGGCGGGGAGCTCAGCTCCTTGGCCAACGGATCACGGGAAGCCATGATCAGTCGTTGAATGACGGTCCACACTGAGCCAACGGCGAGAACCCACATGCCGACCTCGAAGCCCCACGGGACTCCGAAGCCTGCGAGGGCGATGCCGAGGTAGCCGATGATGAGCCGCTCAGGACGCTCGACGAGTCCCCCGACCATGGTGAACCCGCTCGCCTCTCCACGCGCCTTCACGTAGCTGGTGACTTGGCTGCACACGAGCACGACGAAAGTGGCAGCCACCGTCGCGCGATCCGTACCGGCAACAAACACTTCCCACCAGATGATGGCGGAGAACAGCGCACCGTCTGTGATGCGGTCACATGAGGCATCAAGCGTGGAGCCAAATCGTGTTCCACCGCCACTGCGACGCGCCATCGTCCCATCGATCATGTCGAAGGCCGAGAAGAGTCCGGAAATGACGGCAGCTGCGACGAGATGTCCCAGCGGAATGAGGATCACCGCGGTGAGAGTAGTGACAACTGCCCCCACAATGGTCACCGTGTTGGGGGTTAGGCCGATTTTGAGTGCAAAATCGGCTACCGGCCCCACCACAACACGGGCAGGTTTGCGACCGTGAACACTGAGCACGGTTACTCCTCTCCTAGGACAACATCTCCGGGAGCCCAGTCCGCGTCGTGCCATACACGCGCGAGGATATCCCGGGTCTGTTGCAGGGTCTGCGGAAGGACCTTCGTGGCATCGATGATGGTCATGAAGTTGGAATCACCGGACCAGCGGGGCACGACGTGGAGGTGGAGGTGCTCACCGACGGAACCGCCGGAGGCTCGCCCCAGGTTGAATCCCACGTTGAGCGCGTCCGGAGAACTGACCGTCTTGATCACACGTATAGCCACGCGTGCCCAGTCCATAAGCTCCCTGTACTCGTCGATGGTGAGCTCCTCGAGATCCGCCACTTTGCGGTACGGGACGAGAAGCAAGTGCCCGGCGTTGTACGGGAACTTATTTATGACCGCGTAGCACGTGGTGCCACGGGCGACGATGAGGCCTTCACGGTCTTCCATTTCCGGAATAACCACGAAAGGATCGCTCACCTTCTTTCGGTCATCGCTGACAATGTAGCTCTGCCGGTAGGGCGTCCACAGGCGCTCCAACCGGTCAGGGCTGCATCCTTTTTCACCACTAGTCAAGGCTGATGGTGTCCTTACTGGGCTGCTCGTTCTTGCGGGAACGAACCCACGACGTGATGATGTCCACTGCCTTATCCGCCGGGACACCGTTGACCTGGGAGCCATCGAGGAAGCGGAAGCTTACTGCCCCAGCTTCCTGATCGCGGGCACCAGCAAGCAACATGAACGGAACCTTGCCCGTCGTGTGGTTGCGGATCTTCTTCTGCATGCGGTCGTCAGAGGTATCCACCTCAGCACGGATACCCTGCGCCTTCAACTTGCCGATGATCCCCTCGAGGTAATCGACGAACTCGTCAGCCACCGGGATACCGGTGACCTGGTGCGGGGCGAGCCATACGGGGAACGCACCAGCGTAGTGCTCAAGGAGCACGCCAAAGAAGCGCTCGATGGAGCCGAACAGTGCGCGGTGGATCATGATCGGGCGACGCTTGGAGCCATCCGATGCGGTGTACTCAAGTTCAAACCGCTCAGGCAGGTTGAAGTCAAGCTGCACGGTGGACATCTGCCACGTACGGCCGATGGCATCGCGAGCCTGGACGGAAATCTTCGGGCCGTAGAAGGCGGCACCAGCCGGGTCCGGAACGAGTTCCAGGCCAGAGGCCTTGGCAACGCGCTCGAGGATGGTCGTGGACTTCTCCCAGATCTCTTCGGAGCCCACGAACTTGTTGGGATCCTTGGTGGAAAGCTCGAGGTAGAAATCGTTGAGACCGTAATCCTTCAGCAGGCTGAGGATGAAGTTCAGCACTCCGGTCAGCTCGTCTTCCAGCTGCTCTTCGGTGCAGTAGATGTGAGCATCGTCCTGCGTGAAGCCACGGGCACGGGTGAGGCCGTGGACCACGCCGGACTTTTCGTAGCGATACACCGTACCGAACTCGAACAGGCGCAGCGGCAACTCACGGTAGGAACGGCCACGGGATGCGTAAATGAGGTTGTGCATCGGGCAGTTCATGGGCTTTGCGTAGTAGTCCTGGGGCTGCTTGGTGCAGTTGCCATCCTCGTCGTACTCGCCGTCCAGCTGCATGGGCGGGAACATGCCGTCCGCGTAGAAGTCCAGGTGTCCGGACTTCTGGAACAGATCGCCCTTGGTAATGTGCGGCGTGTTCACAAAGGAGTAGCCGTTTTCCAGGTGGCGACGACGGGAGTGCTCTTCCATTTCCAGGCGGATGATGCCGCCGTCCGGGTGGAACACGGGGAATCCCGAACCGATCTCGTCGGGGAAGCTGAACAGGTCCAGCTCCTGGCCGAGGCGACGGTGGTCACGCTTTTCGGCTTCCTCCATCATCGTGAGGTATTCCTCGAGCGCCTCCTTGGATTCCCAGGCGGTGCCGTAAATACGCTGCATGCCGTCACGGGACTGATCACCCTTCCAGTAGGCAGCGGAGGTACGCATGAGCTTGAAAGCCGGGATGTAGCGCGTCGTCGGGACGTGTGCCGGACCACGGCACAGGTCGAACCATTCGGTCTCATTGGTGCGCGGATTGACGTTGCGGTATCCGGTAAGTTCACCGTCCGCGTCGATGTCGGCGGCCTCGTCAAGAACGGTGCCCTTGGACTTGTCCTCAATGAGCTCCAGCTTGTAAGGCTCCTCAGACATGGCGGTGCGTGCTTCATCAAGGGATTCCCAGGCAAAACGCTCGAAGCGCTGGCCGGTCTTGATGATCTTCTTCATCCGCTTCTCGATCTTCTTCAGATCCTCAGGGGTAAAGGAGTGATCGGTGCCGAAGTCGTAGTAAAAACCGTTTTCCACAGCCGGGCCGATACCGAGCTTCGTACCAGGGAACTCGGCCTGCACGGCCTGTGCCATAACGTGCGTGGCGGAGTGCCTAATCACCCCGCGCCCCTCGTCCGAGGCAGCGATGACGGTGGTCATCGTCGTGTCCGTCTCGGGGACGAAGGACAGGTCCTTGAGGTCACCCTCCGCAGTCTTGACGCAAACGACGGCGTCAGGTCCCTTGGACGGGAGATCCAGTTCTCGCATAGCCTTGCCAGCGGGGACGCCAGCGGGCACCAAAAATTCAGTCACAGTGGATTCCACTTTCATGTTGGGGGTGTGCACCGACATACCTGGCCGGCAACAACACCCGCATTGTCTGTTTCTCCTCCCCTTGTTTGCTCAGGAAGGCCGCCCCAGGCTTTCCGACGCGCTCCCGTTGCGGTTGCTGTTTCTGTTGTGCTTTCCGCTCCGTGGCTTCTCGACGGATGAAGGTAGGGCTGATGTCATCGTACTACCGCAGGTGCAACAACGCTGTACTGCCCTGATAAAGAAATGACGTTTTCCCCGCACCGATCATCCAAGAATCGCCCTGCCATCCCCGGCAATCCGGGGGCGACAAGGCGATACACAGTTATCAGGAAATCTCTGGCAGTAGCACTCCCCCAGTTTCCTCAACGAAGGACGGGAAACTAGGACTCGAGGAGGCCCTCGGCCCAGTATTCGTCACGACCGTCACCGACACCAGGCGGGCAGAAGTAGACCGATGAACCGATGTGTGTAATCCACTGGTTCAGGCGATCTGCTTGGTCAAGACGGTGCTGAATAGCGGTGAACTGTTCCTCCGGGTTCTTCTGGAAGCAGATGAAGATCAATCCAGAGTTGGATCGATCAATATCACCGGGCACAGGAGGCAGGTCATAGTTGTAGGCGCGCCGTTTCAGCTTCTCATGGGGTTTGTCATCCGGGTTGACCGCACGTGCCATGTGGCTCATGGGGTCGATGACGGGTAGGCCGAGTTCATCGGTCTTCTTGTAGTCTGCCGGAGTGAATTCGTCGCCACCGGAAAGCGGGGCGCCCTCGGTCATCGTGCGACCGAAGACCATCTCGCGGGATGCACGATCGAGCTTTTCCCACTCATCCATGTTGTAGGCAATGCGACGCACGACGAGGCACGTGCCGTTGTTGGCCCAGTCCGGTCCGTCATCGATCCAGACTTGATCGTCATATTCCTCATCGCTGTGCGGGTTGACGGTGCCGTCTTTAAACCCGAACAGGTTGCGGCCGGTCGCTCCCTTTTCCACACTCCCAGAGGCGTGGAGGAATCCATGCTGAAGCCACTTGACTTCTGCGTAGCGCACCGACGATCGGATGAAGTGGCGGGTTGTGTGGGCAAGGGTAATGGGGTCGTCGCAGCAGATCTGAACGCAGATATCGGTTTGTCCCCAGTCGTCTTCCAACTTGTCTTTGGAGAAGGAATCGATGTCGTGCAGCCAGCTCGGCTTCTTCTCAGCGAGCCCGACCTTGTCAAAGAACGGTTCGCCGAGACCGCAGGTCATTGTGAGGTTTGCCGGAGTCCATGCGAGTTCGGGCTCGAGGTCACCCACCGGGGTCTTGCCGATGGCCAGCTGACGAGCATCCTCCGTCCACAGGCGCATGAGACGCTTCGCGTCCTCAAGCTTCACACCACGGTAAAGGTTAAATCCCAGCACGTTCGCAAACGCCTGGGGCGGCGTGGAGATTCCCGCCTGGTGCTCCCCCTCGAATTCCACCTCCGTGTTCTTCAGAGGCATATCGGAGTTCGGGCCATCGCCGGTAATTTCCTGCCCCTTGTCCTTTTTCTCCGATGTATCCTTAGCAAAGGCAGGTGCAGCAAAGGCTGAACCTGCTAATGCCGAGGAGCCGACGAGAAAACCGCGACGGCTTAGTGATCGATGAGTGTCCTCATGCGCCATTTTTTTAACTCACTCTCTTCATTGGCGAACTACTCGTATGGCTTGTCGCTAGCAACAGCGTCGCACCCGTGTTCGCCCGAATTGATTGGAATTGTGTCGTCGCTACTTGTCGGCGTCGGCTTGGTCACCGTGGTCTATGTGGTCCATGTCTCCACCCTCGTGATCCATGTGCATGTCATCCATGCCGTTGTCTACCTGAGCCTCACCGTCGGGACCGTAGTTTTCGATACCGGACTGAATGTCGCGGACAGGAATGTCCGTGAACTCGTAGCTGGTGCCATCTTCGTCTTCGAAGGTTACGTCGAGGGTGTCACCGGCAGCAATCTCTGGGCTGTAGCCCATGATCATGGCGTGGGAGCCACCGGGCTTGAGTTCGTAGGTACCGCCAGCGGGGATAACGAAACCGTCTTCCATCTCAACCATGGTGGTTCCCTGCATCTCATGCAGCTGCCACATTTTTGCGTCCACGGAGCCGGACACCTTAACAATGTGAATGTCCTTATCCGAGGAGTTAACCAGGCGACCGAAGATGCCGGTCATATCCTTGCCTTCAGGCTTAGCCTTCACAAACGCCTGCTCAAAGGCGAGGGCATCTGCGGACTTCTCCTCGCTAGCCGTGGTAGCAGCAGTAGACGTTGCCGTCGTCGTGCTGTCAGCTGCAGTCGTGCTCTCTGACTCCTCGGGGGAAGAACACCCTGCAAGAGCCAGCACACCGGCCATAGCTGCTGCTACGAGAGAAACCTGAATTTTCATGTAATTTTCCTTTCGCCTTAAGGCTTACCAACAAGTGCCACACGCCACTGTGTGAATCTTCAATTATCGGTGTTGGGAGAAAGACCTCGTTAATCCGCGCCATCTCCCCGGCACCGCGTCCTATTTCCTGGTGAGAGCTAATCCTGCACCTCCGACGAGGACGAGGAGAAGCACACCACCGAGTCCCCATACCCAGACGGGGATACCGTTTTCATCAGCAGACTGTGCTGCGGCACCATCAGCGGAGGCTGAACCACCATCTTCGGTTGCTTCATCAGCTGCAGCGACCTGGTTTGGATCGCCGACAGTGAAGGTTGTGCCACCGCGGGTCGCATGACCATCAGATGATGTGATCTGGTAGCCCACCAGGTAATTTCCCGGACCCGGATCGATGTCTTCTGGGATCTTGAGAGAGACAAACTGATTATCCAAGTCCGGTTGACCAGTAAAAAGGACTTCCTTGGTATCGGAGTTCGAAATCGCGACGGTATTGAAGTTTGGCTTTGGAATGCCAGAGAATTCCAGCACAACCTCGCGCGGAAATTCCTCGACAACGGACCTGTCCTCGGGTGTCGCATGCATGACGACATCGTGGGCTGCTGCCAGTGGGGCAAGCCCACCGAGCATCAGTGGTGCCGCAATCGCAACCGCGCCGAGCCCCAGAAGATGTCCCTGAAACAAAGCCACGTGTGTGCACATCCTTTCTTAGCGCTGGAAGGCCCACTTCTAGTGATTGAGGTCACTTTCCAGTCACTTCAATTAGTCGAACAAACGGTACCGTAAGTTCCAATGACCCCCTTTTTGGGGTCGATAGGTCCCTTTATTTTTAGACCCGTCTAATTGCCTAGACCTGGCAAAACTTCCAGGCCTATCAATGTCTGGTACTAACCGCCCCTAGCCTAGATAACCGAGCCACCCTTTACAAATAGGCTCTAGGGATTACACGAAGCATGAACCTATGCCTCAC
>ERZ1031137.114-NODE-114-length-17988-cov-19.154352_pt1 | contig 17988 bp, 16 predicted proteins | sample MGYA00517293_ERZ1031137 | MGnify/ENA primary metagenome ERZ1031137 (study PRJEB33718, sample SAMN03159763) | human skin metagenome | collected 2014-05-20 | study: EMG produced TPA metagenomics assembly of the PRJNA266117 data set (Human skin bacterial metagenome...
GGGGACAGTTGCCCCCGCCCCGACAACAACCCCCACGCATTCCCCCGAGATCGGCGCGCCCCCGATTATCGACTAGCGGGAGTGGATCCCGTCCACGAACCCGAGGCAATAATCCCACGGCAGGTACTCCTCGGGGCGGACGCCCACGCCCGGCTCATGCACGGGGGACAGCTCGCCATTGAGCATCGCCCGGTAGTGGTCGACGAGGATATCCCAGTCGTAGAAGTGGTTTTCACGGCAATCCTCGCAGAAGAAGAAAATTCCCCGGTAGCCGCGCGGTGCGATATGCTTTTTAAACTCACCTAGCCAGCGCAAATCCTCCATCAGGCTGGCACGCTGCTCCATCGACAGGGGCTGCTGCATATCCGTGTCATCGTCCTCGATGAAGGAGGCTGGGTCGTTCGGATCACCGGCAAAAGGATCAAGTGGCATAGTCACAACGATTAGCCTAGGTGGTTGCGTTCCAGGTATCAATACGGGGACTATAGTGGGAGTACGCGATAACAGCTCCAAAATATTAAGGAATCTCACGTGACTTCTACGCCCGTTCACACCGGTGGTGACGATCCGAACAAGGTAGCATTCACCGGGCTTACCTTCGACGACGTTCTTCTTCTCCCCGCCGAATCCAATGTCATCCCCTCCGGCGTGCACACCAAGACGCGCCTCTCCAAGGGGATTGAGCTCAATATCCCGATTCTGTCCGCAGCCATGGACACCGTGACCGAGGCCCGCATGGCCATCGCCATGGCGCGCCACGGCGGCATCGGTGTTCTGCACCGTAACCTCTCCGTGGAGGACCAGGTGCACGAGGTGGAGCGCGTCAAGCGCAGCGAATCCGGCATGATCACCGACCCGGTCATCGCCACTGCCGACATGACCATTGCGCAGGTGGACGAGGTGTGCGGCAAGTACCACATCTCCGGCCTGCCCGTCGTGGACGAAAAGGGCAAGCTGCTTGGCATTTGCACCAACCGTGACATGCGCTTTGAGTCAGACATGAACCGCCTGGTCAAGGATGTTATGACGCCGATGCCGTTGATCGTGGCTAAGGAGGGCGTTACCAAGGACGAGGCGCTCAAGCTGCTGAGCGAGCACCGCGTGGAGAAACTGCCGATTGTCAAGGATGACAACACGCTCGTTGGCCTCATTACCGTGAAGGACTTCGTGAAGTCCGAGGCGTACCCGCTGGCCACCAAGGACGAAGCTGGTCGTCTCCGCGTCGCCGCTGGCGTGGGCACTAACTCCGACGCATATGATCGTGGCGCCCAGCTCATCGAGGCCGGCTGTGACGCGCTTGTTGTGGACACCGCACACGCGCACAACAACTTCGCACTGGAGATGGTTGCGCGCCTGAAGAAGGACTTCGGCGACCGCGCCCAGATTATCGGCGGCAACCTGGCTACGCGCTCCGCCGCGCAGGCCATGATCGACGCTGGTGCCGACGCCATCAAGGTGGGCATCGGACCGGGCTCCATCTGCACCACGCGCGTCGTTGCCGGTGTGGGCGCACCGCAGATCACCGCCATCCTCGAGGCCTCCGCCGCCGCACACAAGGCCGGCGTCCCGGTTATTGCCGACGGCGGCATGCAGTACTCCGGCGACATCGCCAAGGCTCTCGCCGCCGGTGCCTCCACCGTCATGCTTGGCTCCATGCTTGCCGGCACCACTGAGGCGCCCGGCGAGATCATCACCGTCGGTGGCAAGCAGTACAAGCGTTACCGCGGCATGGGCTCCATGGGCGCCATGCAGGGCCGTGGCCTCCACGGCGAGAAGCGCTCCTACTCCAAGGACCGCTACTTCCAGGCCAACGTCACCAGCGAGGACAAGCTCGTCCCCGAGGGCATCGAGGGTCGCATCCCGTTCAAGGGCGACATCGACACCGTCCTGCATCAGATGGTGGGCGGCCTCCGCGCAGCCATGGGCTACACCGGCTCCCACGAAATTGAGGACCTGTGGGAGGCCCAGTTCGTGCAGATTACCGCCGCTGGCCTCCGCGAAAGCCACCCCCACGATATTCAGATGACCGTCGCGGCCCCGAACTACGAGCTGCGCTAAGGAGAAGACATTGCGCGAACATAAGGAAATTGGCATTGGCCGCGAGGCCCGCACGACGTATCACCTGGATGATGTCGCCGTCGTTCCGTCGCGACGCACCCGCAGCTCCAAGGACGTCGACACCCGTTGGAAGATCGACGCCTACGAGTTCGAAACCCCCTTCCTCTCCCACGCCACCGACGCGCTGGCCACGCCCGAGTTCATCATCGAGATGGACAAGCAGGGTGGCCTCGGTGTCATCAACGCCGAAGGCCTGTGGGGTCGCGAAACGGACCTCAACGCCGCCATCGAGCAGATCCGCGAAGCGCTTGAAGACGAAGACGACGAGTGGGCCGCCACCCGCGTCCTCCAGCAGATGCACCAGAAGGAGCTCGACCTCGACCTCCTCGGTGAGCGCATCGCCGCCGTCCGCTCCGCCGGTGCCATCGTCGCCGTGCGGGTCTCCCCGCAGCACGCCCGCGAGCTCGCGCCCGTCCTGCAGGATGCCGGCCTGCACTTCCTCGTCGTCCAGGGCACTGTCGTCTCCGCAGAGCACGTGACCAAGGAGGGTGAGCCGCTGAACCTGAAGGAGTTCATCGGCTCCCTGGATACCCCGGTCATCGCTGGTTCGGTGTCGGATTACCGCACGGCGCTGCACCTCATGCGTACCGGTGCCGCCGGCGTCATCGTCGGCGCAGGCGACACCACCAACTGGGCAACCTCCGGCATCAATACGCCGATGGCCACCGCCATTGCGGATGCTGCCGCCGCGCGCCGGGACTACCTGGATGAGACGGGCGGCCGCTACGTGCACATCATTGCCGACGGCGAAATCGAGCTGACGGGCGACGCCGTGAAGGCCATCGCCTGTGGCGCCGATGCCGTTACGCTCGGCGCACCGCTGGCTAAGTCCAAGGAGGCCGCAGGCGAGGGCCTGTACTGGCAGGCATCGGCTGCGCACCCCAAGTTCCCCCGTTCCATGGTGGAGCAGGTTGCTAACCGCGACGAGCTGGTGGGCCTGGATTATGTTCTCCACGGCCCGAGCTCCAGCCCGCTCGGTGAGTTTAACTTCAATGGTGCGCTTCGCCGTAGCATGGGGAAGTGCGGCTACACGGACCTGAAGAGTTTCCAGAAGGTTCAGCTGGACCTCGTATAGCGCATGGCGCCCAGCAGCGCGACGGGATGCTCGTTGCGCTGCGGAGGTCCGCCCCCGGGCGGTGGTCTCCGGTAGGTGACGCCACGGATTTTCACGAGCGCGCCGTGTCGGGGGTTGTTCGCCCAGCCGTTGTGGAAGCGGCACAGGGGTGAAAGGTTTTTCACGTTAGTAAGTCCGCCGGCTTTCCACGGCTGGTTGTGGTTGATTTCGCAGGTGTCGGCGGGCTGGTTGCAGCCCGGCCAGGCACACATGGGGGATTCGGCAGCGCACATGATGCGCTGCTTTTTTGTTGCGGTGCGCCGGAAGCGGTAGGCGTCGACGGCGCCCTCCTCGGGGTGGACGAGGACGACGTGCCCCTGCTCGAGGAAGGCTTGCCGCGCGAGTTCCGCACCGCGTAACCGGGAGCCGTCGGTAAGCCCGACGATGATGTCGTCACCGTCGCCTCGCTCGATTCGCGTCGCTTCGTCGAGCCCGACGATGATGGTGGTTCTGGCCATCCGTACCGGCCCGGTTCCCTCCAGGAGTAGCTTTTCGACGGCCTGTCCCAGCGTCACCCCATTCTTCCGCGCGTAGTCTCGCGCCTCGAGTTCCCGCTGCCGCAGCGTGTGCTCGTCGGCTTCGATGACAAGCCGCCGACGCAGCGTATTCTTGACATCCGCGAAGCGGGCGGTGGGTGTCGTGTCGGTGTCTTGGGCGGGGGCGGGGTTCCATTCGTCGAGAAGCCGACTGGCCTCGCGCGAGATATCGCCGTCGTGGCCGCGAACCTTGCACAACACCTGGCGCATCGGCCACGCGTTGTTCTTGTTTTTCAGCTTCTTCACGTGCTTCTCGATGAGCAGCAGCTGCGCAACAGATTTCCCCGTCTCGGCGGCGTGCGCGACGGCCGCCGCCTGCATGCGCGAGGACCGCGTCCGGGTGCAATAGACCCCTGCGAGGCGCTCCAGGTTCTTTGCCTGCGCGCGCGAAAAGCCGTGCCGCATGATCTCGGTGTACGTCATACCGGCCCCACCCTGCACGATCTCCATTCCGCGGGATTGCAGAGCCCCCAAGGTTTCAAATGCCCCCATGGGGCTCATCCTAAGGTAGCCTCCTAGACCCTGCAACCGCTAGCGGAACACCGCCGGTGAGAGGCGATAAACCGATACGCCGGCGCGAAGACGGGCGCGCATAGAATGCGCCCGGTAAGGCGGATTGGCAGCCATCTCCCGTGCCCTGCCAGCGCCCTACCGATGGACGCGTTTTCCACGTACTCGAGCCCGGCGGCGCTGCGGTAGATCGCGGAGTCGTCGAGCTGCGCGGGCTCCACGGCAAGCCCGCTGGTGAGCCGGGCGAGCAGCCGGGCGCTGCGTGTACAAAAACCGCAGGTGTCGTCGAAGTAAAAGGTAGGAGTCATTACGTTAGAATGATACTCGTGACTCAAGGCCCAGTATTAGTTGTAGATTTCGGCGCTCAGTACGCGCAGCTGATTGCTCGTCGCGTGCGTGAGGCGCGCATGTACTCTGAGGTAATTCCTCACACGATGCCGGTGGAAGAGGTGAAGGCGAAAAATCCCGCGGCGCTGATTCTGTCGGGTGGCCCCTCGTCGGTGTACGAGGATGGTGCCCCGGCGCTGCAGGAGGGGCTGCTGGAGCTCGGCGTGCCGGTGTTCGGTATCTGCTACGGCTTCCAGGCAATGACGAATGCCCTGGGCGGCACGGTGGCTGCGACGGGGGATCGCGAGTACGGCCGTACGAAGCTCACCGTCGATGGCGGTGTGCTGCATGAGGGGTTGTCCGCGCATAACGTGTGGATGAGCCACGGTGATTCTGTGAGTAAGGCGCCGGAGGGCTTTGCGGTGACGGCGACGTCGGCAGGTGCGCCGGTGGCTGCGTTTGAGTGCCCGGCGAAGAAGATGGCGGGCGTGCAGTACCACCCGGAGGTGCTGCATTCGGAGCACGGCCAGGAGGTGCTTACCCGGTTCCTGACGGAGATCGCCGGGTTGAAGCAGGAGTGGACGGCCGAGAATATCGCTGATGAGCTGGTGGAGAAGGTTCGCCAGCAGATTGGTGACGGCCGGGCGATTTGTGGCCTGTCGGGTGGTGTGGATTCGGCGGTGGCTGCGGCGATTGTGCAGCGCGCCATCGGTGATCACCTGACGTGTGTGTTTGTGGATCACGGTCTGCTGCGTGCGGGGGAGCGTCAGCAGGTGGAAGAGGACTTTGTGAAGGCGACGGGCGCGAAGCTGGTCACCGTCGATGAGTCTGAGGCGTTTTTGTCCAAGCTTGCCGGGGTGACGGAGCCGGAGGCGAAGCGTAAGGCGATCGGTGCGGAGTTCATCCGCTCCTTCGAGCGCGCGGTCGCCGGTGTCCTCGACGGTGAGGACGTTGGCTTTTTGGTCCAGGGCACGCTGTACCCGGACGTTGTTGAGTCGGGCGGTGGTTCCGGTACCGCGAACATTAAGAGCCACCACAATGTCGGTGGGCTTCCCGACGACGTGGAGTTCGAGCTTGTCGAGCCCCTCCGTCTCCTGTTCAAGGACGAGGTTCGCGCCGTCGGTCGCGAGCTCGGCCTGCCGGAGGTCATCGTCGGGCGCCAGCCGTTCCCCGGCCCGGGCCTCGGCATCCGCATCATTGGTGAGGTCACCCGCGAGCGCCTCGATATCCTGCGCGCCGCTGATCTCATCGTCCGCACGGAGCTTTCCGACGCCGGGTTGGACAACGAGATCTGGCAGTGCCCGGTCGTGCTCCTGGCTGATGTTCACTCCGTCGGCGTGCAGGGCGACGGTCGCACGTACGGTCACCCGATCGTCCTGCGTCCGGTGACCTCCGAGGACGCGATGACCGCAGACTGGACCCGCGTCCCCTACGACGTGCTGGAGAAGATCTCCACGCGGATCACCAACGAGGTGCCGGAGATTAACCGCGTGGTTCTCGACGTCACGTCGAAGCCCCCGGCTACGATCGAGTGGGAATAACCTCCAGAGCCTGACGAATGTCCTTCACCAGTGCTTCCATATCCTCCGGTGTTTCGTCGGGGGAGATGGTGCACAGGCGGAGGACATTTTTATCGTTGAGGGTCGTCGTCCAGATGCCGGCGATATTGTGACGGCGCAGGTACTCCGCAAGCTGCACGTTGCGCTCCTCGCTGCCGGTTGTGAACGTGACGATTGCGTTGCACGCCGGCGTGACGATGCTAATCCCCTCGACGGCGGCGATCTCCTTCTCAAATAGCTCCGCCACGGCGATGGAGCTATCGATCATCTGCGTCAGGCGCTCGGTGCCCACCGTCTGCAGGGTGAGCCACAGGCGCGGCGCGCGGGCGGGGCGGGTGAGCTCGGGTCCCATGTCCCACCAGTCGGGGTTCTGGGAGCCACCCTCCACGTCCTGCAGGTACTCGCCACCGGCGCTAAACGCCCGGACGAGGTCCGTGCGATCCTTCACCAAAAGCATGGCGAGGCCGTAGGTCTGGAACAGCCACTTGTGCCCGTCCCAGGCCATCGAGTCGCAGCGCTCCACACCGTGTGCGTCGTCCTTGTGGGAGCTTAAGACCACGGAGCCGCCGTAGGCGCCGTCAACGTGGAACCACAGGCCGAACTCGTCGCAGATATCGGCAATCGCATCGAGCGGGTCGATGGCGCCGGTGTTCGTCGTGCCACACGTGCCCACAACCGCAAGCGGCTTCAGCCCCTTCGCGCGGTCCTCCACGATCGCCTTGCGGAGGATGTCCGGCTGCATGCGGAAGTGCTCGTCGACAGGCAAAATGCGCGGGCGCACACCGATGATGCGCAGCGCCTTATTCACCGACGAGTGCGTCTGCTCGGTGGTGTAGATCCGCGCGAGGGGGATCTCGTCTAGGTCGATGCGGGACTCGCGGGCTGCCATGAGCCCGGTGAGGTTCGCCATCGAGCCACCGGAGACGAGGATGCCACCGCGGTTCGGGGCGCTGATGCCGACGGCCTCGCACGCCCAGTCGAGGACCTGCTTTTCCAACGCGCTCGCGCCGGGGGACTGTGCCCAGTTGGAGGCGTGCGGGTTGTACGCCGTGGCGATGACGTCGCCAAGCCAGGAGACAGACTGTGCGGGGCCGGGGATGAAACCAAAGAACCGAGGGTGACGGAGGTTGGAGTCGTGCTCCAGGACGTCGACTAGCTCCTTCGTTGCTTCAGTGAGGGGACGGCCGACTGCGGGGATCGCCGAGGGAGAGACCTTCTTGCGGTCCTCCTGGCGGGTGAGGAAATCCGCGCCGGGTGCGTACTCGCGGGGATCGTAATCGTTGAAGATTGACCCGATGAATTCCGTCGCCAGATCAGGGACGCGGGGGTTGAAAGTTACAGGATTACTTGTCATGTTTTCTAGTCTAAGAACGCTGCCAGTCGCGTGCCATCCACATGCGGGAAGCTGATCCACACACCCGCCATACCAGCGACAAACATGAGCCCGGTGAGCACCGGGTGGGCGGGTGCCATGAGCGGGCTGAGCATGATGAGGAACCAGAGGGGAAACAGGGGGAGGAGGAACTGGATTTTGCTGCGACCGGTGGACGAGAACCCGCCGTGCGCCTCGTAGTACGCGCGGAGTTCGCGCCGGTAGGGGTGCGTGAGAGTGAGGACGACGGCGGCGACGATAGCGATGAGCGCGACGGGCGCGGAGACGGCAAACGGCAGGCTGGTGGTCATGATGGCTGTGGCGATACCGGCGAGTGCGCTGGCCCCGATGCGGACGGTTGCGGGGGTGTTGATGGGGGTGTGGTGGGAGCGCATGGTGCCGTAGTACATGCTCACCATGGTACTTGACGGGGTGGTTTGGGTGCGACTAAATTGTGAGGCATGGTTGGAACGAGCGTTCGAAATGAGGAGGTGTTCGAAAATGGGCGCCTCGCGCAGATTGCTGAACTGCGTGCGCGGATGGAGGAGATGGGTGCCACCGTCCCCAGTCGTGCGGTTATCGAATTACTCGCCGGTGTCCCCAGTCTTCCTCGTCGCGCCGTCACCAGTATGAACGACTGCCCCGCGCTCGCCGTCGAGCTTATCGCACATGCGTCCGATTCCGGTGCGTTCGTGGCTGTTGTCGGCTGGCCAGAGCTCGTTCTCACCTCGGCGCTGGAGGGTCGTGGCAGCGCAGACAATGTGCTCGTCATTCCCGATCCCGGCCCGGACCCGCTGCACGTGGTCGGGCTCCTTGCCGAGCACATGGACCTCGTCATCTACCGCACGGCCGCTGCGGTGGCGGTGTCGCCCACGCGCGCGCGGCCACTCATGGCGAAGCTGCGCGAGGGAACAGCGGCCCTGGTGACCGTCGGCACGCGGCTGCCGTCACCGGCGCTGACGCTGACGGGCCACGTCGTCGGGTTTCGTGGCATCGCCCGGGGCAGTGGGCGGATCACGAGTGTGGTGCTGGACGTGCAGGCGGAGACAAAGACGCGTCGGACAGGCCAGACCACGTTGTACGTGGGTGAGCGGCCGACGCTGCGGGCGGTGTAAGACCGTGCGCGTCATGGCGCTGTGGTTTCCCGATTGGCCGATTCACGCGGCGGAGCTGGACGGGGGCCCCGCAGTCATCACAAAAAATGGCGCGGTGTGGGTAGCCAACGGTGCTGCGCGCGGGCGCGGAATTCGGCGCGGTATGCGGTTGCGGCACGCACAGGCGCTCGCCCCCGGCATGCGCGATGCCGTCGCGGACCCGGACCGCGACGCCCGCTATTTCGAGTCCATCGCCTGTGGTCTCGACGATGTCGTCTCCACCATCGAGGTTGTCCGCCCCGGCCTCATCGTGGTGGACATGCGTGCGGCAGCGAAATTCTACGGTGGCGAGGAGGTCGCCGCGGAGAAGATCCTCGATGCCGCCGCCCGCAGCGGGGTGGACTGCCTCGCCGGCATTGCCGACGAAATCACCACCGCCTTCCTCGCCGCCCGCGCCGGCTCCGTCGTGCCGCCCGGCGAATCCGCTGCTTTCCTTGCCACCCAGCCCCTGGGTCAGCTCGTGGCCGAGGAGGCGCTGCATTGCGACGCGGACGTGGTGCGGAAATTTGCCGACCTCGGCGTGCACACCCTAGGCGATCTCGCAGCGCTTCCCCCCACCTCCGTCACCACCCGGTTCGGCGTCGCCGGTGGGCGCTGCCACGCCATCGCCCGTGCCGACCCCGGAAAGAAGGTCTCCTCTGCTGTCGATGCCCCGGACCTTAGCGTGACGATGGTCCCCGAGGACCCCATCACCCGCGTCGATGCCGCCGCCTTCGCCGCCCGCCACCTCGCCGCTCGCCTCCACGATGCGCTCGCCACCGCCGGGCTGACGTGCGCGCGCCTCCTCGTCACAGCCGTATTCACCGGCGGGAAGGAGGTGCAGCGCGCGTGGCGCACCCGCGAGGATCTGACGGAGGAAGCCACCGCGGACCGCGTGCGCTGGCAACTCGACGGCTGGCTGACCGCGCGTGGTCCCGCCGAGGCCACAGACGGGGACGGGATCGTCGAGTTCACGCTCACTCCGCTGGAATGCCACATACCAGAGTCCACGGGTCTGTGGTCGGAGGGTAGCGCCAAGCGGGAGAAAGCCCGCCAGGTGGCCATGCGTCTCCAGTCCACCCTCGGCACCGACCGCGTTCTCACTCCCGTGGAGTCCGGCGGCCGTGGCCCCACAGAGCGCGTGCAGCTCGTGCCGTTCGGCGAGGAAACCTCACCTCCGCGTCCCGTGGAGGGGCCGTGGGCGGGGAAAATCCCCGCTCCCTACCCCGCGTGGCGGCATCCCTCCGCCCGCGTCCAGCTGGTTACCAACGAGGGGCGCCCCGTCGCCCTTGACGCCGAGGCGCAGCTGACCGGCGAGCCGTTCGCCCTGGCGTGGGGGAAAAAGCGGTTCGTCGTGACCGCGTGGGCTGGGCCGTGGGCGGTGGATGGACGCTGGTGGGCGTCGACAAGCCCGGGGCAGCATGCGCGGATGCAAGTGGTGGGCAGGCAGGTGCGCACCGACGATGAGCATGCGTGGCTGCTGCTGTGGCGCGGTGGCCGCTGGAGCGTGGAGGCCGTGTATGGCTAGTCGGTGATGACGTCCACGACGAGACGCGTGGGGTTGTCCAGCATCCCGACGGCGAACGGCTTCTTCGGGCCGCCGATGCCCACGACATACTGGCTGCGCCCCTCGAACGTGCCGCCGTCAGCGACTTCCTTCACCACCGGCAGGTCGGGCGTGGTGGCCTGCGAGCCGGGCTGCTTATCCACCTCGAAGGGGTACGTCGTTCCGTCGATGGCGATGTCGATGTACGAGTCGCCGGCAGGGACGAGCGGGTAGCCACTGGCCTGCTGCGTGGGGGAGTCGGTGTAGGTGATGTAGTAGCCGGGCGTGCCCGTGCCACTGAAATCGAAGACGATCCGGTCGAAGCCCTGGTGGTGGCCGACGCGGATGTCCGTTACTACGAGGTCCCACTCGCCACCGGCGCGCGTGGTCTTTACGTCCATGTCTGCTTCGCCGATGGGCGAGGCATCGGTTGTGGTGGTGGGGTTGGTGTCCACGGTGGACTGTTTCGTCTCCACGGAGGTGACGGTGGTGGACTCGGTGACGGCCTCGGGTTGCTGCGCGGAGCAGCCCTGGAGGACGAGGGCGGCGGCAAGGCATGCGGCGACAACAGCAGTAGGTTTCATACATTCCACCGTAGCGGGCGCGTGTGACGAAATGCCATCAGTGTGACCAAATTGTTGTAAAAGTACAATAGTGGTCATGACAGTGAGATGTTCAGACGTGACTGTGGAGTCGCTACCAGGAACCGCCAAGCAGGGGCGCGGCATCGTACTGCTTGAGCGGCTGGGCGGCTGGGGTCACGATGTTCTGGACGGGACGGCGCTGGGGCAGGAGACTGCGGCGGCGCTGAAGAAGCAGGTGGAGTCCGTGGGATACGGGTTCCAGTTCATTCGCAAGCCGGAGATCCATAGCTTTTTACGCGATGCGCCGTCGGTGTATGTGGTGCGGTTTGCGCCGTCGCCACGGATTGTCCGCACGACGGTGACGTGTGCGGAGGATATTTTGGATATTGATCTTGCTGATCCGCAGGGGGTGGAGGTGACGCAGCCGATGGGGCTGGTCTGTACGCATGGCAAGCGGGATATGTGCTGTGCGATTAAGGGGCGTCCGTTGGCGAAGGCGTTGGATGATCGTCTGGGTGGGGAGGCGATTTGGGAGACGTCGCATAACAAGGGGCATCGTTTTGCGCCGGTGTTTCAGCTGTTGCCGTGGGGGTATTCGTATGGCCGGTTGAATGTGGAGGCGGCGTATGCGGCGCTCACCAGTCCGACGCTGTTTGTTCCGCAGCTGCGTGGGCGGTCGATTTATGGCCCGGCGGAGCAGGTGGCTGAGGTTGCTATCGCCTCTCAGGTTCCTATTGCTCCCGGGGAGTTGGAGCTTGTCGACGCCCGTGGGGACCGTGTCTGTTTCCGTGGGCGTTCCGGTCGGTATCTCGTGCGCCTGGAGCAGGTTCACCGCGAGGGTGTTGTTGCGTCGTGCGGTAAACCTGGCAAGACTGCTGACCAGTGGGTGGCGTCAGGGGATGGCGTCGTATTTCTTGATGGCGGCGCGGACGGAGGCGACGGGGTCGGCGCGGTCAACGAGGGCTGAGAGGAGGCCAGCCTCGCGGGCGGCGAGGACGTTGGCCTGCGTATCGTCGAAGAAGAGGGTGTCTTCTGCGTCGGCGTCGAGGTCGGCGAGGGCCTGCGCGTAGGCACGGGGGTCGGGCTTGTTCACGCCGATCCGGCAGGAGAACGTGAGGGAGTCCAGCTTGGAAAACCAGGGGTGGACGGCGAGGAGGTTGTCGGCAAGCATGTGGGGGAGGTTGCTTAGCACTCCGATGCGGTAGCCGGCCTCCTTGAGGGAGGACAGGAAGTCGACCATGGCGGGGTAGGCGTGGCTGAGCGTTTCTGCTTCCACGCGCACCGCGGTGTCGAGGTCGATGGTGGGGTCGAGGTTGTGCCACCAGTCGGCGTCGGAAATCTGGCCGGCGTCGTACGGCGCGCGGGTGCGCTCGTAGGCCTCCCAGAATCCGTCGCCCACACCCAGCTGATCGGCCACGCGGGCGCGGTCGGCGGGGGTGCGGTGTTGGATCACGACTCCGTACAGGTCGAACAATAACGCGGTCATCGGCGCATAACTTTCTTGGACAGCCAGTTTCCGAATAGTTGGGCGATTTGCACGATGATAATGATAATGAACGTGGCCACGTAGGTGACCTCGAGGTCGAAGGCGCGGTAGCCGTAGACGATGGCGAAGTCGCCGAGTCCGCCGCCACCGATGTAGCCGGCCATCGCGGACATGTCGACGATGGCGATGAAGATGAAGGTGAAGCCCAGGATGAGTGGGCCGAGTGCCTCGGGGAGGATGACGGTGCGGACGATCGTCCAGGGGCCGGCACCCATGGACCGGGCGGCCTCAATGACGCCGGGGTCGATGGCGACAAGGTTTTGCTCGACGATGCGGGCGACCGCGAAGGTCGCCGCGACGCTCATGACGAAGATGGCGGGCGTTGTGCCGATGGTGGATCCCACCGCCGCCTTCGTCACGGGCGCCAGGAAGCTGACGAGGATGATGAAGGGGATGGGGCGGATGAAGTTCACCAGGAAGTTGAGGATGAAGTACGCGGGCTTGGACTGCATGATGCCGCCCTTGCGCGTGGTGTACAGCAGCGTGCCGATGATGAGGCCGGCGATGCCGCCGATGATGATCGTCGTGATCACCATGAACAGGGTTTGCTGGATCGATTCGAGGAAGGTGTCGCCGAGGCGACTCCAGTCGGCTGCAAGATAGGTCGTGGTCATGGTTAGATCTCTCCTCGAATTTCGGAAATCTGGGTGGTGCGCTCCAGGCGGTGCGCGAAGGTGTCGATGGCATCTGCGGGGCCGGTCAGCCGCACGGTGATCTTGCCAAACGAGTGGGTCTTCAGCGTCGTGACACCGCCGTGGACGATGCTGATGCCGACACCGGCTGCGCGGGCATCGCCTACGGCATCGAAGAACCCGGAGTGCTCGGTGAGTTCGATGGTAAACAGGCGACCGTCTCCGGCGAGCAGCGATTCCGACTCCACCTGGTCCGGCTCGTTGCGCAGCGTGGTTTGTACGAAGCGCTCGGCGACGGCGGTCTGCGGATCGGAGAAGACGTGGTAGATGTCGTTGTATTCCACGACGCGACCGGCCTCCATGACGGCGACCTTATCGGCGATGGCGCGGACAACGCCCATCTCGTGGGTGATGACGACGATGGTGATGCCCAGCTCCCTATTCACCTTGCGCAGGAGGTGAAGGACATCGAGGGTGGTTTCGGGGTCGAGGGCGGAGGTCGCCTCGTCGGCAAGCAGGAGGGAGGGGTTAGTGGCGAGCGCACGGGCGATGCCCACGCGCTGCTTCTGGCCGCCGGACAGCTGCTCGGGGTAGTTGCTGCCCTTGTCCGAGAGGCCGACGAACTCGAGGAGCTCCGCCACGCGGTGCTTGCGCTCCGCCTTGGGCACACCGGCGAGCTTCAGCGGGTATTCGATGTTCGCTGCCGCCGAGCGGGAGTTGAATAGGTTGAACTGCTGGAAAATCATGCCGATGGAGCTACGCAGGCTGCGCAGCTTCCGCTCGGGCAGCGGAACGATATCCGTGCCGTCGAGAAGCACCTCACCGGAGGTGGGCGTATCGAGTCCGTTGATCATGCGGACGAGGGTGGACTTGCCGGCGCCGGAGTAGCCGATCACACCAAGGACCTCACCGGGTTCGACGGTGAGGTTGATGTCTTTGAGCGCCTGTGTCGTCTTTCCCCCGTTGGAAAAGATCTTATTGACGTTGCGGAACTCGACGCGAGTTCCCTGTGTGTGGGTCACATGTTCTCCCAAGGTGGTAGCGGACAAAAACCGCCCCGAGGGGCGGTTCGTGTGTGCAAAGTGTAACTTACTTGCCGGCCTTCTGTGCTTCTTCGAGGCGGTCGAGGATGGCCTGGAGCTCCTCGGCGGGGCGATCGACTGGAACGGAGGTGCCGTTGGAGTCATCGGCAACAGCGGCGGTGACCTCCGGATCGTGCCAGATCTGGACGAGCTTCTGGATGGTGGGATCGTCCTTGTCCTCGGCCTTGGTCACGAACGCGTTGATGTACGGCTCAGCCTCGGTCGAGTTCGGGTCGTCCTGGAACACGGAGGTCGTCGGGTCGATGCCGGCGCGGTCGAGGAAGGAGTTGTTGATGACAGCGGGCTTGCCCTCGCCGTAGGCGGCGGTGGTCTGTGCGGCATCAACGGGCTGCACCTTCACCTTGGATGCATCCTGGTCGATATCGGCCGGGGTCGGGGTGATAAGGCCCTCGGTCTTCAGCTTGACCAGGCCAGCCTGGACGAGCACGTTAATAGCGCGGCCCTGGTTGGACGGGTCGTTCGGGATAGCAACACCTTCGCCCTCGATGCCGTCGAGGGAGGTGTGATCCTTCCAGAAGATGGCGAGCGGCACGATCTCGGTAGCGCCCACGGGGGTGAGGTCGTCGCCGGCGCCCACGTTGTACTCGGCGAGGAACTTGAGGTGCTGGAAGAGGTTGACGTCCAGCTGGTCCTCGCTGAGGGCGGTGTTCGGGGTGGAGTAATCGCCGAAGTTCTGGATATCCAGCTTGATACCCTGCTCCTTGGCCTTATCCTCGAAGACCTTCCACGCTTTCTTAGAAGCATCGGTGGTGCCGATGCGGATGGTCTCGGTGTCGCCGCTAGCAGAGGTCTCCTCGTTGCTGCAGGCGGTGAGGCCGGTAGTAGCAATAACGGCTGCGGCAGCCAGGGCGGTCAGCTTCTTCAACATGTTTATTTTCTCCTTCATTGTTGATGATGGAACGTAACGGTAGCAGCATTGCATGCAAATGTACAACTCGGTCTAGAAAAATTTTTACAAAATTACACAAACCGCATATTGCTCCAGGTAGATTGCTAAACCGCTTGGTTCAAATTTGCACCATAAGAACAGGTGTGCGAAAATACTACACATGTTCGAAGGGGTGAATGCAGCGCCACTGAGCTGGAAGACGCTCGAGGCGATCATGAGTGGCCGAGATGCCCCCGATCTGCTCCCCGCCCCGCGCGCACGCCAGGTCCCGGAACGTGTCCAGCCCGCCGCCATCTCCTTTGCCGAGCTACACTGCACCAGCTCATACTCCTTCCTCGACGGCGCGAGCGAGCCGGAGGGCCTCGTCGCGCGCGCCGTGGAGCTCGGGCTAACCGGCCTGGCTCTGACGGATCGCGATGGGTTCTACGGCGCGGTGAAGTTTGCCGAAGCCGCCCGTGGCACCGGACTCGAAACCATTTTCGGGGCGGAGCTATCCCTCGAGCCGGATCGCGCCCTCACCGTCTTGGCTGTGGGGTACGAAGGCTACGTCAAACTGTCGCACCTCATCACCGATGCCCACATGCGCGGAGGGGAAAAGGATGTGTGCGTATACCCGCCGCTGGAAAACTTCGGGTCGGGTTTTCACGTCCTCGTTGATCACGCTTGGCTCCCGGAGCTTGACCGCATCGTCGATTGCTTCGGTGCCGAGAACGTGAGCCTTGAATACCAGGTCCGAGGGCTGCCCGAGGACGCCGACCAGTTCGCCGACCTCGACCGCGCCGACCCGCGCCTCAGTCGCATCCTCTCCGGCGCCCCGCGCGCTGCCACGCTTGCCGACGGCCACCTCGCCGCCGCCAAAGCAGCCCTCGCGCGCCGGGAATCCCTCTCCCAGGCCGAACCCCACCTGCATCCCCTCGGCGCAACGTGGCTGCGCAGTGCCGACCGCCTCCTGCGCGCAGCTCCCGGCAGGGACGCGCTCGTACATGAGACTGTCCGCGTGGCCGAGCGCTGCGCGTTTGCCTTCGACCTCGTTGCCCCGAACCTCCCAAAGTGGGAGGTACCGGAGCCCTACGGAAACGAGATGGAGTACCTACGGGGGATCGTCGACAAGCGTGCGCCGGAGCGGTACAAGAGCAGACCGGAAGAGATCAAACAGAAGGCGCGGGAGCAGATCGAGCGGGAACTCGCCGTCATCGAGGATCTGGATTTCCCCGGGTATTTCCTCATCGTCAACGACATCGTCGATTTCTGCCACCGCGAAAACATCTACTGCCAGGGGCGCGGGTCGGCGGCGAACTCCGCCGTGTGCTTCGCGCTCGGCATCACTGCCGTCGAGCCCATCCACGCGAAGCTCCTGTTTGAGCGCTTCCTCTCGCCCGACCGCGACGGCCCGCCCGACATCGACCTTGACATCGAAGCCGGCCGCCGCGAGGAAGTCATCCAGTACGTGTACCAAAAATACGATCGTGACAACGCCGCCCAGGTCGCCAACGTCATCACCTACCGCACCAAAGGCGCCGTCCGCGATGCCGGGCGCGCCCTTGGCTACCCGCAGGGCACCATCGACGCCTGGTCGCGTGGCATTGAGAACCCGCCGGAGCCCGTCGTCGCGCTGGCCGCCCAGTTCAAGGGGCAGCCGCGCCACCTCGGCATCCACTCCGGCGGCATGGTCATCTGTGACCGCCCCATCGCCGACGTCGTGCCCACCGAGTGGGCGCGCATGGAAAACCGCAGCGTCATCCAGTGGGACAAAGACGACGCAGCCTACGGCGGCCTAGTGAAGTTCGACCTCCTCGGCCTCGGCATGCTCGGCGCGCTGCACCACATGGTGGACCAGGTGAAAACGCACCGTGGCACGGACATTCACCTGTGGGAAATCCCGCTTGATGATCCGCACGTCTACGAACTGCTGCGGCGCGCCGATACCGTCGGTGTGTTCCAGGTGGAATCCCGCGCGCAGATGTCCACCCTCCCGCGCCTCAAGCCACGCCGGTTTTTCGACATCGTCGTGGAGGTCGCGCTCGTCCGCCCCGGCCCCATCCAGGGCGGCTCCGTCCACCCGTACATCCGTCGCCGCAACGGCCTCGAGCCCGTCACCTACGACCACCCCTGCCTGGAAAATGCGCTGGGGAAGACCCTCGGCGTGCCGCTGTTCCAGGAGCAGCTCATGCAGATGGCGAAAGATGCCGCGGGGTTTACCGGCGCGGAGGCCGATGAGCTGCGGCGCGCGATGGGGTCGAAGCGGTCGCCGGCGCGGATGGCGCGGCTGAAGGAGCGTTTCTTCGATGGCCTGGCCACGACGAACGGCATCACCGGCGACGTTGCGCAGAAGCTGTGGATGAAGATGGTTGCGTTCGCCGCCTACGGTTTCCCCGAGTCGCACTCGCAGTCGTTTGCGGGGCTCGTCTATTTTTCGGCGTGGTTCAAGCACTACTATCCGGCGGAGTTTACGGTTGGCCTGTTGCGCGCGCAGCCGATGGGCTTCTACTCCCCGCAGTCCCTCATTGCTGATGCCCGCCGCCACGGCATCGCGATCCTGCCCATCGATGTGCAGGTTTCCGGAGAGGAGGCCGACACCGCCGATGGTGGGCACGCGATTCGCCTGGGGCTGAACCTCGTCGCGGAGCTGGGCGCAGCTGCCGCCAAACGCGTGGAGAAGGCGCAGCCGTTCACGTCGATTTCGGATCTTTCCCGCCGCGCCGATCTCACGGTTTCGCAGGTGGAGGCGCTGGCCCGCGCGGGTGCGCTGGACTCGTTTGGGGTTGATCGCCGGCAGGCCCTGTGGCAGGCGGGCGTTGCGGCGACGGAAAAGCAGGGCATGTTGGAGGGGCTGAGTGCGGTGTCGGCGCCGGCGCTTCCCGGCATGTCCGCGTTTGAGCTCATGGTTGCGGACATCGCCGCCACCGGTGTCACCCCCGCGGCGCAGCCGGTCGCGTACATCCGCGAGGCGTTGGCTTCCCGGGGCATCGTCCCCGCGTCTCAGCTTCTTTCGCTTGCCGACGCTTCCCGCGTCACCGTC
>ERZ1031137.116-NODE-116-length-17567-cov-81.543970_pt1 | contig 17567 bp, 20 predicted proteins | sample MGYA00517293_ERZ1031137 | MGnify/ENA primary metagenome ERZ1031137 (study PRJEB33718, sample SAMN03159763) | human skin metagenome | collected 2014-05-20 | study: EMG produced TPA metagenomics assembly of the PRJNA266117 data set (Human skin bacterial metagenome...
ATCGAGTAAATTGGCAGGTAATGGCGGCATTCTCGGCGGTCTTGTGTGCTCGGGCGACGGCGTTCAGGAACGTTTGCCACCGGGCATACCCCATGAGCGGCATGAGGTCACGGGCAGACTAATAGGCATTGCCCTCGGCGTCGGTGCGTGCGATTTGGTCAAACGGGCTTGGGTTGGACAGTACCGCGTCGGTGGTGCGAACGGTAAGGTTGTCAGTGTGCATGTTGGCGAGTCCCCTTATGGGTTGGTGGCCTTGGCTTGTCCTTGGCCGTGTACTTAGTACCCTACAGTACCTTTACACAATAAGTCAACATGACACACTGAAAAGTTTAGGCAGATTGCCTAATTCCCAACCATGATAGGAGATTTGGGAGATATGGCCCGATACATCAACACCACAACCGGCGACGCCACGGCCCGGTTTGGTTTCCGAGGTACCGACCTCGGTTATTTCGCGCTCACCAACCACGGCTACTGCATGTCGGTGTTTGGCGATACTTTTGACAACAACAACCCCAAGCAGGGCGGCGGGTGGCGCTCGCCGGTCATTTTGCGCCAATCCAACCGTGACCTCGACAACGGTCTCAAGTGGGATAACGCGGTCGGCGGTGCACGGGCCAAGCAGGCGGTGGACTACGTGCACGAGCCTGCCCACATCGCTAAAACTCGGGAATACGCACCGTTTACGGTTATCCCCAATGACATCGTGCACCTGCCCGACGGTACTTTCCTTATGTCCACCTTTGTGGTGCGCACGTGGGAGCGCAGCGGCCCGTACTCGTGGGTAACGTGGGGCAATAAGTTCTACAAGTCCACTGAAAAGCATGGCGAGAATTGGCAGCCCGCTACTTTTGCCGACCTTGGCGGTGGCCGTGCCCCTATGGTCTTTAACAACGACCCTGCACAGGGTTGGCGTTGCTTCCAGAACGCGAGCCTAGTCCTGCACCCCGACGGTTATCTTTACATGTTCGGTACCGAGTCAGGACGTAAAGACGGTGGCGGCATTTACTTGGCCCGCGTGCGGTGGCAGGACTGGAATAAGCTATTTAAGTGGGAATTTTGGGGTTGGACCGGCGACAAGTGGCAGTGGGGCACCAAGCAGCCTAGCCCAATCCTCACCCCGACCTTGCCCAACCACGCCATTGGTGAGGTCAACGCACAGCTTATTGACGGCGTGGTTGTCTTGGCTTACGTCGACTATGGCATTGGCGCGGTAACGCGCACCGCCACCCACCCGGCCTCGGTATGGACCGCCCCACAGGTACACGCCACGAGCTTGACCGTGCCCAACATGTACGCGCCAAGCGTGCACCCATACAGCACCTTGGCCAAGCCGTATGCTCATATTTCCCAGTGGAAGAATGACTTTTACGGGTGTAAGTTCTACGCATTGGCGCCGCTACGTGACCCGCGACCGGTTAAGCCGGGTACCGAAAACGGCACCGCCGAGGGCACTAACCTTAACCTCACCACGCCCGTGGGTGACCTTAACGCCAACCAGCTTGCCGAGCTTCTCACCTCGGACACCGCTGTTGAGGCAGCCGACCTTGCCGCCGAGCTTGCCAAGCGCCTCGGAAAGTAAAACGGCATAGAAAAAGGCCCCACGTTAGCGACCTTGGCTAACGGGGGCCTTTTCCATGCAAACCGCATGCAGTGCAAACGTGGTGTGAGGCGCTACCAGTTCACACGCATTATCCCAAAAGTGCGTGGTGTGTAGGGACTCACCGGGCCACACACCACGCGCCTTTAAGTTTACTTCACCGAGTCAAGTAGTGCAAGGGCATGCTTGGCGGTGCGCTCGCATTCTTCCACCTTGCCCTCGGCTATGAGCGCGGCGGCAGAGTAGCAGGCAAGGGCGGCCATGTACTTGGTCGGTGCCTTGTCACGGTCCACGCTATCCATAGCGCGGGTTACCTCACTTTGCAGGCGCTTGACCTTATCGCTAGGCAGAGAGATACCGCGGCGGTACATGACCGGCCCGCGCTTAATGGCCTTGAGGTACCACAGTGCCTTGCGGATATTCTCGGCCATGTCACCTTTGCCCGCGCACCGCCACAGGTACTTAAATACGCTGCCTTGGTCAAAAATCATGTGCTTGGCATAGTCGTGGCATTCACCAGTAAAGACCGGGTGCACGGTGTAGTGCACAGGGTGGTTAACCATGTCGCCGCGCTCAAGGTCGCTTACCGTGCCTAGCACGCCAACCGGCGTGTTATCGGTGGAACCAAAACCACCCACACCGCGGCCGGTGTCATGGACCGGTGCGTCGTGGTTGACCACCGGGGTAATGACCATTTGCGCAATACGCATGCCCGGCGTCAAGGTCACCTTATGGCGCGAGGTGTTGTGCACGGTCACCTTAAGCTCGCCGGTGTAGCCCGCGTCGACCACGCCGGTAATCACGTTAAGGCCTAGCTTGGCAGCATTGCCCGAGCGGGGCAGGATAAGGCCACACGTGGACGGGTCAAGGCGCACAGCCCACCCGGTAGGCACCGTGGCACGCGCGCCGGGGTTTAACACCACGCGCTTGCCAGTAAGTGCAAGGTCGTACCCCGCGTCGGCGTTGTGAGCGCGGGCAGGCTTTACGAGCTTGTCCTTGCCCGGCTCATTGGCAGGGGCAAACTTAGGCGAGCGGTAGCGGGCAGGCTCACCGGCCGGGCCGCTAGGGCCTGCCACGCCTTGAGGCCCCACCGGGCCTACAGGGCCGGTGAACGGCTTACTCACGGCGGTGAGCGCGCGGCGGGCAATACTTGGCTTGGTCTTGGCGGTCATGTTCATGGGTTAGAGTCCTTGTCTATGGAAAAAGGGGCAGGCGGGCTTGCCTGCCCCTAGTGTGGTGTGGGTTGGGAGACTACAGCCAGCCGTTAGCTTGGGCTGCCTGCTGTGCAAGCTCGAGGTGCTTATCCTCGGCGGTGGCAAAGATTAGTGGGGCATTCTTGCCCGGCTTGGCCTCGCCCTCGGCAACGACACCAACGAAAAATGGCTGGTTACCGTCGAGCACGTTCTTTAGGGTATTGCGCACCACGGCGTTGAATACCAGAGAGTTGGAGCGCACGGCGCCTTGGTTAGGGCCGTCGAGCACAATCCAGTCGGCGCGGATAGCGGAGGTGTCACCGTTGACGGTTTTCATAGACTCAATCCACTCGGTCGGGCGTACCAGCACGGCGGCGCCAAGGTCGGCCTTAATCTTGGCCATATCACCGCTCGAGGTGTCGGTGGAGAACATGTCGGCCAAGTTGCCAGCCGGGGCGGTGGCCTCGGGGTTGGCACTATCGCCGGTAGTGGTGGCCATGGCCGCGGTGGCAGAGTTGTTAGCCTGTGCAGCGTTGTTGGCCTGTGCGTTGTTGTTAGCCGGTGCAGCGTTGTTAGCAGCGGCGGCGAACGGGTTGGTCACGGTTAGTGTCCTTTCAGGTAGGACCCGGAAACAAAAGGTGTGCTTTTGGTTCAGGTCGGGTCGGTATCGGGGTGCACACAAGGCGGGTGCCTTGCCTGTATAGGTAGTTTAACGACCTGCCTAAGTCGTGGCCTTGGGCCATGTACTAAAAGGTACTATATAAGTACCTTTAGTGTCAAACTAGCGGGTGTTTGCAGAGTTCAGGGACTCAATACGGCGCATGCCGCGATCGGTTAATTCCGGTGTCCACCGGGTCGAAAAGCGCTCATACAGGTTAGCCAAGTCACCTGCCGAGGTGGCCTTGTCCACCAACGTGGCAAGGTCAACCTCGGGCAGCGGGTGGACGTTAGGGATATTGACCCCGGCCGTGGCACGCGCATGGCGCACCCGCTCGGCAAGCTCAATAGCATACCGGCCACGCTCAAGGTCTAGGGTTACAAGCTCACAGTGGCCGGGGTTGTTGCTAGGCAAGTGAGCAATAACGCCATACACGTTACCCACGGCGGGCATGGCCTCCCACCCCGAGCCGTCCACTTTCAGCATGGCGTCGGCGTCGGCGTACACGGCCAATTGCATGGAAAAGCCAAGGTAGCCATACTTGAGGTCTTTAGAGGTCTTAACGTCACCAATAACTTGGGTGCCGTCGGCTAGGCGGTACACGCGGTCGAACGTACCTACCCACCCGGTGCCTTTATGCCAGACAATACGTTCAACCAAGCCGGGCACAGTTTCCACGCCCGCGCGCTCAAGCGCCTCAAGGTATGAGGTAACAAAGGGCTTAAACTCACGCGGCACGTCGGCTACGTCCATGCCGTCACGTTCCACCGCCTCGGTCCAAGCGTGAATTGCGGTACCGCGCTCGGCGGCCTCACTAGCGCCCGCGGCGTCACTAGCCTTGTCGGCCACGTCGTTGAGCGTGCGCGTGACCTCATACGGCTCGGCAAAAAGGTCAATCTTGTCAAGTAGGTTGGGCTGTTGGTGGATACCGAGCACCACATTTCGCATTTTCCACTTGTCGAGGCCGGTGGTTTCATCTAGCGCGTGCGCGCCGGTGGTGACACGGGTAAAGGTATCTTTCACCTTGCCGCTTTCAGGCTCGGGGCTTGGCAAGGAATACTTGCCGCGCACGTAGGTGGGGCGGAATTGACGGCCCTCGGGCGGCAACGGGAACTTATGCACCGGGGTGGAATTGCCCACGGTGGTGGGGGTTGCAAAATTGGCAAAAGGGTTAGCCATGGTGGGAGTCCTTTACTTGAGGTTGGAATTTAAGAAACAAAAGGGTCAAGGCGGCGCGCGGCCAAGGCGGTGGAAATATCGTCACTTAGTCTAGCGCGCGTCTTGTCGTCGGCGTTATCCACGCCAAGCGTCTTAGCTAGGCGCACCTGTGCAGCGCTAGGCGTGGACCTATTGCGCCACGCCGCGTTGCGCGGCGGTAGTTGGCCGTAGTCCTCGGCGGCGTGCTCGGCGGCCTTAATAGCGTCGGCAAGCTCACCGGCGTACCCGTCGTACAACCAACGGTCATTGGGGTCGGGCGGGGTGTGCATGACGCCAACCATGACCTTACGTGAGCCCTCGGGGTGAGGCGGCCACAAAAAGATTATGGCCTTATTGCCTACGTCAAGAAATCGCACGCCTTTAGGTGTGGTCAACCAGTTGGCAGGCGATACCGCCAACAGGTCTATATCTTCCAGCGCGGCCACGCCTATGCGTTGTTTGCGCTCGGGGCGTGGCGCCGGTTCATCTTGGCCGGGGTCGTCGTCACTATCGGGCGCCACACGCGCCGTGGTGGCCTCGGTGGTGAGATCGCTTAACGTGACAAGGGACATGTCACGGGTGACCCCGGCAAGGTCAAGGACAAGGGCGTCGTCTTTGCCGGGGTACAAGCGCAACGCCCGGCCTACCATTTGACTATAGAGAGTCTGTGAACGGGTAGGCCGTGCCATAACCACCGCGTCACACCGCGGAAAGTCGGCGCCCTCGGTGAGCACCTGCACGGTAACCATGGCGTCAAGCTCACCGTCGTTAAAGGCCTCGTAGACCTCACCGCGGGCCTCGGCGCTCATGGCGCCTGTTACCGCGGCGGCGGCAACGCCGTGTGCGCTCAAGGCAGCCGCCAAGGCCTCGGCGTGGTCCACACCGGCGGCAAAGACAATGGACGCCCGCCCGGCGGCGTGTGTGAGCATGGCCATAACGGTGGTGTCCACCGAGGCTTGCATGACGTGCTCGAGCTCACCGGAGGCGTAGTCACCGGCGCGCACGGTCACCTCGGTTAGGTCCATGTCAGGCAATACCACGGTTAACCCCCGCGGGGTGACAAGGTAGCCTTTTTTAATTGCCCATGAAAGTGACTTTTCATAAACAACGCTATCCCATATGCCGTCAAGGCCACCGTCGGCGCGTGAGGCCGTGGCCGTGAAACCACAGGCAAAGACCGGGTTGTTGGGGTTGTGCTCGGTCACGTCAAGCGCGTCAAGCACACCCTTATAGGTCTCGGCGGCGCTGTGGTGCATTTCGTCTACAAGGACAACCTCGCGCCTACCTAGCGCGGCAAGGCGCGCCGGGTTGGCGGTAAGTGTCTGGAATGAGGCGGCCACAATATCAGCCGTGGGGCTATTGCGCTCGCCTTGCACAATTCCCACGCGGGTTAGATGTGGGGCTACCGCGTTAACCGAAGCGGCCATTTGGTCTAGCAGCTCGCGGCGGTGTGCCAGCATGAGCACGCGCAACCCGGCGTAGTGGGCGTCGACCGCCAACTTGGCGATAACCGTCGACTTGCCGGTGCCAGTGGGCAATACCACAACCGGCGTGTAGCGCTCACGGCCCTCAACGGCCCAATACGAGGTAACGGCGTCAACCGCCTCGGCTTGGTAAGGGCGTAGTGTACGTGGGGTGCTCATGTGGTCTAGTCCTTGTCTAGGTAGCGGTTGCAATACTCGTCATAACGCCGCGCCATGTAGTCGGTGAACTCACCTACCGAGGTGGCCTGTGGTTTCAGGCCGTCAAGCTCACGGGCGGCCTCGGCGGCAACCTTGTCAGCGTCACCGTCGTGGACGTATTCAGCGGCGTGGAAGATAGCAGCCAAGCGTAGAAATTCAGCTTGCCTTGCCTCGCCTAGAAATTCCCACGGGGTGATAACACCCTCCCAAGGCCCGCGCTTGCGCTTGTAAAAGGCGCGGTGCAGGCGCTTGGCGCCGCGGACTACCTCGGGTGCGTAGTCGGTGCTACTCAAGGCCAATCACCTCGAACCCGGCGTCGAGCAGGCATTCAACGTGGTGGGGACCGGCGACCCAGTTGATACCTCTCCAATCCAGCACCCGGCCATTCTCGTCGGCCCAAAAGGCTACGGTCTCATTGAACGAGCCCCATGTGGCAGACGAGGTGACCACGTGAGTGGAGAAAGTAACACCGGCCTTAGTACCGTGAACTTTCCACAAAAAGCGGACGTTTTCAGCCGTGACGGTCACGGTCTTTACAAACTTGGCGCGCACTTACACCACCGCCCAATTAACCGCGGTAAACGCGATAAGCGCGCCCACGCCTACAATCAGGCACAGGATAAACAGCATTACTCCTAAGGCGGCAAAAGTCTCGCGTGCGTTGGGGGTGCGCGGCTTGTCGGTGTGGTCCTTGCCGCGGGGGTTAGCGTAGCCAAGCTCGGCCACGGTCAACGTGCCCGGCCGGGTGCCCAAGCGGTGTTTGCTCATGGTGTGAGTCCTTTTCAGGTTATCGGCTAGGGCTTGTCCCTTGCCGTGTACTTAGTACCTTACAGTACCTTTATAGGTTGTGCAAGTTGGGGCTAATCCAACGGCGGGTTAACCGTATAACCTGCACCAACCTTATAAAACAGGCGCATTTCAAGCGCCTTGTCCACGGCCAAGGACACGTGAGCGCGCCACGCCTTAGCTTTATCCACGTAGAACTTGTCGGGCGTGACACCGCGGGCAATATCAGCCATGGTCGGCATGAGGTCACCCGAGGTGTAGCTTGCCACAAAATCAGCCACGCGGCGGGCGGTGGACTCAAGCGGCTCGGCGGTAGCCGAGACCACACTAGCGCCACCACCATGGGCAAACTTAGGCGTGACCGCGTTGCCGTCAATATCGGTAACAACAATAGAGTCATAGCGCTCGGTCAAGCACAGGTACTCGTATTCACCGTCGGCGGCATTCTTTTGCTTGACACACTTGACCGTTAGCGGCTTGCCCGGCAACAGGTCACCGTCGGCGTCAACGGGCCGGTTATCGCCGTCCAAGGCAAACGGCTTGCCGTCAACCATGACGTCGGTAACCAATAGCTCACTATCCACCGCACCGCGCACCGCCGACGAGCCGCGGGCATGGTTGGAACCACGCGCCGTGTGGTGGACTAGCAACACACCCGCGCCGGTAGCTGTTTGCAGTTTGTTAAACGCGGCCACGCCCTTGCCCATGTCGCTCGCGCTATTTTCATCTAGGCCGGTGGCCATGCGCGCCAAGGTGTCAAAAATGATAAGTTCCACGTCGTTGGCAATACATTGCTCGGCAATATAGGCCCAATTGTCGGCCGTGCTGCCAATCATTAGAGCTTCTTCGACAATAAAAATGTTGTCGTCAATACGGTCGTCTTTATGGGCGCGTTTCCACGCCTTGAGACGCGAGACCGCACCGGCCACGCCCTCACCGGCCACGTAGGCGACCTTGCATTGGCGCACTTTCCTACCATGCCACGGCCTGCCCGTAGCAATGTGGGCGGCCATGTCAAGCACCACCGCGGACTTGCCGACGCCGGAGTCCCCAATCACCGAGCACATGCCGCGGTGTTCCAACAACCCGTCGACCACATACTCAACTTCACCCATATCACCATATGAGCCAAAAGACCCCCACGGCGGCAAGCTCGCGCGCATGCGCTTGGCGTTGTCAGCGTCGTCGGGCTTTTTAGTTTTCCAAAATTCCCAGACCTCACGGCCGTCGGGCGTGTAGTAGGTGCGCTCAAGGTCAAGCGGCGGCCGCGGGGGTTGGCGGCGTTGTTTAGACGGGTCAACATGCTCGGGGTGCACCGGGGCCTCGTCGCCGTCGGTATCATGTGCCACGTCCATGGCAGACGTGCCCGCCGGGGCAAGACCGGCGTTAGAGTCAGCACTTTGCTTATCCACGCCCGCCACCGTGTCGGCAAGTTCCACCGGCTCGGTGCCCGGCCCAAAGACGTGCCCGGCCGGGTCGTGCTCAATACCGGCGGCGGCAAGCGCGGCCGCCATGTCCCCGCCGTGGGCTAGGGCAGCCCACACGGTAAGTTTGCTCAAGGTCTTGGTACCGCCGCGGGCGGCAATTTCACGCTCAAGCTCGGCGCCGGGGTTGTCAGTCCACACGTGCAATGGCGGGTTGAGCACGTCATAACGGCCGGTGGTACACGTGCCCTCGTGGGCGGTGGCAGACTTGGGGCTTGAGTGGGTACCCGGCGCGGTGTAGACCGGGCAGCCGCACGAGTCATAAGTTCCCGTGTCAATCCAGCCGTGTGGCTCAAGCACCTCGGCCCACGGCGTATTATCTGCCCACACCTCAACCTGTTGGGCAAGGTCTCCCAACTCACCCGCGGCGGCGCGGCGCTCATAATCCGCACGCTCGGCGGCGCGCATTTCAGCCCGCTCAAGCATGTCAGTAAGCATGTCCACCATGACCGGCGGCGCGGGGTTGTCAGGACCTACAAGGTGATACGGCCCCGGCTCGCGCACGCTTGGCGGGATAAGCACGTAAGCATTGCCCACGTAGAGCGAAAAGCCCGCCTCGTGGCCGTCAACAGGTACCTTAATGACCGCCGGGGCCTTGGCCGGGTCCACCGTCATGCCGTCGGGTAGCCTAAACCACCAATGACCGCCGCCCGTGTGAGCGCCGTCGGTGGTGCCCGGTGTGACGACAGTAGGGCCGGGCACGGCGGTGGTGCCATACGCGGCGGCCAAGTAATCCTTAAGCGCAGCCACCTCGGCGGGCGTGTCAGCGTCGGCTACCACATAACCAGAGTCAGCCAATCGCACCGCCCAATTAAGCGGACCGCCTACCGGGGCAGGCGTGGACTTTTGGCGCTTTTTATCAGGGTCGGCCATGGCACGGGTGATATAGGACTTTAACCGCGCCTTGTCAGTGGTGGCCAAGTGCACGCCGCCGGTCTTGCCGCCGCCCGCGGCCTCGGTATCCTTTTTGGTCTCACCGGCCGTGCGCATGTCAAGCGGGGCCTTGCCGCCCGGCTTGACCAACAGCACAGGCAGGCCCGCGGCGGCCATAGAGCGGGCAAACTTCACCCACGTCTTGGGCTCACGGGTATCAGGGCTTGGGGCACCGCCTACAAGGGCAGTGAATGTGGTATTTCCGTACATGTTATGAGTCCTTAAAGTTTCTTACTTGTAGCGTCGTGAGCGGTAACGCCTAGGCCCGCCTTTTCGTCTGTGGTTTCGTTTGCGCATTTCGTCACTTACCGGGCGGCGCGGGCCTGCCAAGTGCCACCAACCACACGGGCACCTATACACTTTAACGGCAATACGGCCGTGGTCGGTAGATTGGCGATTAAGCGCGGCCATGGCCTTAGGTCTATCGCTAAAGCATTGCTTAAACGGGGTAGGGCACTTTTTAGGCATGGCCCACCCCGCCCGACGGTGGAAAGTAGAACAACTTTTCTTGGGCCTTGCCACGTTTTTGGTTGGTCTTAGAAAAGGACGCCGTGGGGTAGAACGTGGCAATGTGCAGCTCGCTTGGGCCGTCGTACTCGCTTACATAGACATGCAGCCCGGCCGCTGCCAACTCGGCGTATTTCTCCCACGCCGCGTTAGAGTCAAAAGCGTCAACCGCGTCGTAGGCCTCACGGCCGTTATAGGGCGGGTCACAATAAACCACCGTGCCCGGTAAGTAGTCAGCCGGGTCAATGTCAAAAAATGACCGGCACGAAAAGTTAACGTGATCGTCAAACACGCCACGCTTTTTAGCGCGTGCCAACGAGTTGGTGGTTTGGCTCACGTAGTTATTGCGCGGGTCATTAGCCGCGTACGACCTAAACCACGCCCCGCCAAAAGACACGCCATAGCCTGCAAAAGCACGTAGAGCGCTAGGCTCGGCGTGGCGTAGGTCTTGCCATTGCTCGCGGGTGACCTCGGTCGGTGGGGTAAAAGTACCATCTTGCAGGCCGCGGTAGAGCATAATCACGTCGGGTTGAATATCCGATAAATAGGCCTTGTCAAAATGAGGTGCCACCCGCTCGGCTACCGCGATACCGCCTACAAACGGCTCAAGGTAGGTGTGGTGGTCATGGCGCAAAAGGTAAGGTGCAATCTTTCCAGCAATACGCGACTTGCCTCCGAGGTAACGCATAATTTCAATGTCCTTGTCTTGTAGTAGGTGTGATTTTCAGACGTATTCCCAGCGCTCGGGCAGGGGGTTGGAATCGGTGCGCAAGATGACCTTGTGACCGCAAAAGGCCTCAAGCCACGCCGGGGGCGTTTCCATTATCTTTTGCACCTCGGCGGCCGCCTCGGTGTTGACAATCAGCTCGTCGTGCATGGCAAGTTGGATATGGTCGGCCAAGCCTGCACGGTAAATTGCGTTGATTGTCTCGCTTAACACCGAGGCACTTGTCCCCTGCGTATAGTAATTAGTAGCCTTGTACCCCGCGGGCCTGCCCTGCCTATCGGTAGGAATTGGCAACAGGCGGCCGTCGGCGGTCATGGTCAAGGCTTTAGACTCACCATTTTGGCGCAGCGCATTAAGAAACCGGCGCGTTGCTGGCATGGACTCGAACACCTTGTCTTGAATAGCCGCCGCCTCATCTTCACTCACGCCAAGATTGGACGCCAACAGTGCACGGCCTTGGCCATACATGGCCGCCAACAACACCACCTTGGCTACTTTTCGGGTAACACCTGCCTGTTCAACGATAGGCGCATACAGGTCGGCGCCGTGGTCATTGAAACCGGCTAGAAATTCACGGTCACCGGCCGAGTTAGCCACGACCACCGGCTCAATACTTGACCAGTCAATTGAGGTCCACCCGCGGCCGGGGCCGGGGTTGTCAGGCACCAAGATACCGCGGGCGTCGTGGGGAAATTGCTGTAATTCAGGCTCACGGTAGGCCATGCGGCCGGTAGCCGAGGCACCCAACACGCCAACTTGAGGGTGCACGCGCCCGGTCACCGCGGCATAGTCAGCGACCTTGGTGAGGTAGCCCGATACTTTAGACAGCTTGGCAACCTGTTGTTGAGCCATAACGAGCGGGTGGTCGTCAAGGCGGGCCATGGCCTTTTGGTCGGCCTTTAGTTTGCCCTTGTCAGTACGCGGCCAATCGCTAGGCAGCTCACCGCGGGAGTCAAGCAGTTCTACTAGCTTATAGCCCACATTGCCCGCCTCGGGGTCAAGCCCGGCGTTATCTAGTTGCTGTGCTGCCTTGTCACGGGCGGCCTCGTGCTCGCTGGTATAGGTGGCCAAGTAGTCGGTGTCCACCTTAAGACCACGCGCCGAGGTGGATAGCATAACCCGGTTAGTGGTTTGCTCGCGCTCATGTAGCTCAAGGGCGCGCTCGGGCGTTATTTCAGGCTCGGCAAACGGGTTAGAGGTCAACCACTTAATCACTTGGTCCATAAGCACCGGCGCCAAGCGTAGGGTAACCACGGTATCTGCCATGGCACCCAAGCGGTAGACCGGCGAGTCAATGTCCATTGTTTCCCAGCCCTCGGCGGTAGTCGACAGGCCGTGGGCGGTAAAGGCCATTTTCATGCTCACGTCATTGTCGGGCATGTCCAAAAGTTCAGGCCTGCCTGCCAACGCCTCAAGGCTTTTAGGCACCAACGTGTCGGGGTAGGCCATACGCGCACTTACCATGGTATCCCACACTTTGTGTATGGCGGCGTAGTCTACAAGGCCATAGTGATAAAGCGGGGGAATATCGTAGGTGGCGTTGTGCAGGATAAGCAGCTCGGCGGCGTCGGTGAGCGCGCGCACGGCCTCGGCGTGGTCAATGTGGCGCGGGTCAAGCAACACCGAGTGAGTATCCCCCGCGCCGTCAACAAAAGCAGCCGTGACACACCTAATGTCAAAAGACTTAGCACCAAGGCCGCGGGCCTCAATATCTAGCGCCACATGGCGGGCGGCAATCGGCACCGCCAAGTACTCATGCACTTTGTCCACGGCGTTGGTGCCCGTGTGCATGTAGACGGCAAGCGGCAAGTTATAGGTGGAATAGTTGGGCGTGACGGGCGGGGTGCCCGGCACGGTAGTGGGGGTGTTCATTGGTGATAGTCCTTATTGAAAGTTGGGGGGGGGGTCAATGTGGCGAGCAGGTCAAAAGGTGGTGCGCGTGGACATGCGCGCCGGGGTGTAGACCACGCGCACCGGCCATGCCGGGCCGTTATCCAGCGAGGCGGGCGTGTCTGTTCGCTTGAGGTGAGCCGGGCACCACGTGGGCCTATCTGCCTTACCACGTAGTTGCCACGCCCTACCGCGTGAGTCCACCGCGGTAACCCCAAGCGGGGCACGGGCAAGCTCGGTAGGTCCATAGAGCTTGCCTAGCTGTAACACCTGCCCGCGGGGCGTGGGGTCCACGGTATCCACCCACGGCATGAGCTTGGCACGGGTAGCGGTGTGCACATAGGTCTTAGTGCCATGGGCAAGGCCGGTAAGTGTCTTAGGTGCCACGACGTGACCATTGCCAACTCGGCTAGGGTCACGTCGTGGACAGTCAAGCGCGCCACGGTCATGCATGCACTCGAGCGCACGGCGGCTACCCACTCGGCAAGCGGGGCCGGGTCGTGGTTGGTGGCAGATACCGCGCCCATGACCTGTGCACGTGCCATGACCACAGCGCGCACCGTGTGCAGCGGGCACAGGCCGGTATATAGCCTATTGCCCAACTTGGCGGCCACGGCCAAGGCAGACATGGCAGGACGGTCACACGCCTCGGCTAGACACTTGGCACGGCTCATGGTCGTCTTTTCCTTGTCTTAGGCAGCCGCTTTTCTAGCGCGTTGGCGGCCAACAGCATGTACCCGGCGTCGGTGGCACTTGCCGCCTTGGCTGCCCGTTCGCGTAGAGCGCGCACCACCTCGGCGGGTTGGTCGGGGTCAAGCGGGCCGCGGCTAGTCATTGTCACCGTAGGGGTCAACTACAAGGTCATAGAACCACTCGTCGGGGTTGGGCACCGTGGTCAAGGCGATATATGCCGAGGTGGGCACGGTGTCAGGCAGCTCGCCCGCGTACCTGTAAAGCTCGTCATGTGCCTTGACGGGCAGGGTGTCGTATTCCCACAACGCCTTGGCACCTGCCGGGTCAAACAGGCCGCTCGCGCGGCGGATAATGTCAACGTTGGTGTCGCCGGGCAGGGCAGACACCGTGATATGTGCGCGGTGCAGTAGCTCAAAGTCGTCGTCGCCAGTGCAGACAAAGACCATGAACTTGACCACGTGGACCACGGGCGGCTCGGCGGTCGCGGCCACGTTGTCAAGGTCAAGCATGCTCATTTGGTAACGAGTTGTAACCTCGGCGGTAACCACCGCGTTGAGGTTGCGGGTCGGGGTGTAGTTAGTCATTGGTGTGAGTCCTTTTCAAAGGTGGCCTTGGCTTTTCCTTGGCCTGTAGTTAGTACCTTATAGTACCTTTATTGCATGTGCAAGTTAGGGGGTGTGGGTGGCACGTAATCCCAGCTCACAGCCTATAGCGGCGGTTGATCACCCCCTGCCAATTTAGCCGCGGCGGGTGGTGCCGTCGGTGGTCTTGTCCTTGGTCTTGCGCTCGGGCATGTCACCGGAGTGGGTGCGCACGGTGACCTGTGTGCCCGCCGGGTAGGTGAACTCTCGGGTCGTTCCGTTAGGGCGGGTGACCTCAATAATCACGTAGGCGGGTGGGGTGGCATGAGCGGTAGCACGTGCCATTGAGCGCGCCACGTCACCGCCAAGGCGGGTTGCTAGTTCCTTATTGTGGGCGCGGCGAGCGATACGCGCCGAGTCAAGCGGGCCGGGGGCGTTGGCGTAAGACTCACCCAAGACAAGGCGATTGAGCGCCGAGGGGGTGACAAGGCCGTCGGACTCGGCAGCAATTCCCTTAAGCGTGTCGTTGACAGTCTCCCAATCCTCGGGACTCTCGGCCGCGTCAGCTAGGTCGCGGCGGAACTTGTAGTCGCGGCGCAGCTTTTCCACCTCGTCGTCGGTGAGCTTGCGCCGCCTAGTTCCCCAGCCGGTGAGCGTGTCAGCGGGCTTGGCCTTGGCGGTGTCCTTGGGCGTTTCCGCAGGTGGGTTAGTACCCTTTTTGTCGGCCACAAAACGGGCAAACGGGTTGCTTTCCATGTGATTTACCTCACTTAAATAGGTGCATTTTGGGCCATTTTGGCCGTTATGCGGGGTGGTTTGCACTTAGTTACCGACATACAATGTTTCTAACGCCGGAAACCGAGTACTTTAGGTTTCGGTGCCCATCGGGTCACATTCCAAAGACTAACACCATAAGCCCCCAAAAGTCAAAAATACGTATTCCGGGAACTAATATAATCGGCAAAAGTGCAGGTGCCCCAAAGCGTATTACCAGCGCGTATAACCTGCTTGCTGGTTTGGTAGCGTATGCTATCGTCTCGGACTGAACCTCACGTGAGGGCCGGACGGCACCGCCAAAGCAGCATTGGGAAATTTAAGGGTTATTTGCCCCGCCGGGTTTGCATGTAGGTACTTTAGGGTACTAAGGTAGAGATTACCAAGGCCGCGGGATATTCACGGCGTTGGGTACATGTTTCCCGAGATGAAAAGGACTCCCATCATGGCTACCGTGCCACCTAACCCTTTTGAACCAGCCGAGGTGCAAAAGTACCTAGACAAGAAAGCCGCCGCCGAGGTGGAAAAGACACGCCGCGCCGAGGCGTTGGCAGACAAGGCCCCGGCCGTGGAAGAAAAGCCCGCCGAGGTGCTTGACGTGCCCACCGACGAACTTTTGGGCACAGACGACCCCACCGTTGAGGCCAAGACCATGCTCAACTATTGGGCCGCGCGTGGTCCCGAGGTCTACACCGAGGCCGTGGGCGCTATTGCCGCCGCTGTGGTAGCTACCGCCGAGGATATTGACGCCGCGGGGGATACCAGCGAACTTGACCAAGATAAGGTGCTTATGTCGGCCCGGCTTGGCAAGACAATTGAGGCCGCGGGCAAAAAGCTGTATTACGCCGGGCGCAAGGCGTTGTGGGCCATGTCAGGCCACGCCGCGGGCAGGTACACCACACCCGGCGGTGAGCAATACACCTTTAAGTCGGGCGCGCGCACGTCCACCCGCGTTAACAGTAAAAAGCTCAAAGCCGAGTTTCCCGAGGTCTATAAGGCCGTGGCCACTACCACCGCTAAAAGTTTCGACACACCGGGTACCCTTTACCTATGATTTCCCCACTTTTTATACAAGGTCAACGTGTGCGGTTGTCCATGCTCACCGCCGCCGTGTCCAAGCGTGACCGCGTGCTCGTGCGGTGTTATGACTCGGCCAACGTGGCTACCACCACCGCGGCCAAGTACAACGCCCGCTATAGCCCGCATGGTATCGAGTTCTACGTGCGTAGGAGTGACGGCGGGCCGGGTGAGCCGCCGGTTAACGTGTACGGTCTTTATGCCGTCAAGGCGGTGGTTTAGCGTGGCCAACCCCAATAAGCGAAAAGGTGACGCCGCCGAGCGTAAAGTGCGCGATTATGCCCAAGGCCGGTATGCGGGCAGCTTTAAGACACGGGCCGGTTTCAACGACGACTTAGGTGACGTTATCGCCAACCACCCCGGTGGTCACGTCGTCTTGCAGGTCAAGGACGTGGCCAAGCCCACGTGGGCAGCGTGGTTTGAGCAATTGGCCGGGCAGGTGGCCACGTGCGCGCGTGAGTCTCAACGCTTTGTGCTAGGCGGCGTGATTGTCCATAAGGCCCGCGGTGTAGGCGACCCGGCCAAGTGGCGTGCGGTGGCAGAGCTTAGCACCGTGCTAGACCTTATCGACGCGGCCTACGAGGCGGGGGTTGACCATGGCCACCGTAGTGCGCGCGGGTTAGAGTAAGTGCCATGGGAGACTATAGACCGGGTGACGGCAACGCCGAGCGGCTAAGGCAGTATTGGCTAAACGGGGTTGGCGCCGCCAAGATACGCTGGAATACACCGGGTGATTGGACACGTTGTGTTATGCACTTAACGCCTTATATGGGCGGCCGTGCTAAGGGCTATTGCAATTTGCTGCATAAACGTGCCACAGGAAAATATCCAGGTAGCAGGCTTAATAAGTAAAGGATTGGACACCATGAACACCGTAATTGTCTACAGCCAACCGGGCTGTATGCCGTGCCGCGCTACCATGCGCAAGCTAGACAGCCTTGGCGTGGACTATGAGCATAAAGACGTACACACCGACAAGGCCGCCGCGGACCACATCAAAGCCGGGGGTTGGCGGTCTACACCTGTAGTTGAGGTGGTACACGACGGCACCATTGTGTCTGCATGGTCGGGATTACGCCCCGACGCGCTTAAGGCCTTGGGCACGCCCGGCGCGGACATGGGGCAGTTTGACACACGGGGGCTTACTGAAAGTACACCCCTGCCCGTTGACAATGACGGGGCCTAGCTGTGGCACGTAAACGGGATAAGGCCGCGCCCGACGCCCTAGCACGTGAGCGCCGCGGGTCAACCAACGCCCGCATGGACTCGGGCGCGTGGAAAAGGAAAGTAAAGGCGTGGCGTAAGAAACTAGAGCGTGACCCCGCCCTTGCCGTGTGCTGGTTGTGTGGTGGCACCATTGATATGAACTTGCCACCAACGCACGGCCGCGCCTTTACCCTTGACCACCTCGTACCAATTAGCCGAGGTGGTTCAATCGACGGTGAGGTCAAGCCCGCTCACCGTTCATGCAACTCGGCGCGAGGTGATGGACGCAAGACACGTCGAGGTGCAACGCCACCAACGTTGCTTGACTGGTAAAGGACAAGACCAATGAACGTGTGCATGATACTTGCATACTATTCATTGGAATTGTGTATTTTATACAATTTCATCTATTTTATGCGTAACATTCTGTCACCGTTTGACACCGGCCGGGCACGTGTTACGCCCCGAGGGTGGGGGCGGTCTCCCCTCGGTTTCACCCCTTCCCTCCTCACGGTATAGGGATCAATATGGACGGTGCCCCAAATGATATACACCGATTTACAGGCACAAGGTACCCTT
>ERZ1031137.118-NODE-118-length-17450-cov-12.760851_pt1 | contig 17450 bp, 4 predicted proteins | sample MGYA00517293_ERZ1031137 | MGnify/ENA primary metagenome ERZ1031137 (study PRJEB33718, sample SAMN03159763) | human skin metagenome | collected 2014-05-20 | study: EMG produced TPA metagenomics assembly of the PRJNA266117 data set (Human skin bacterial metagenome...
CCGCACCCGTTATCCGACCAACCCGCCCCCGCTACCCAAAACCTCGCCGTTACAGGTGGTGGCTACCACGTGGGTAACTGGTCTGCTGTTGCCGAGTTCAACATCAAGATCGACCCGGAGGCCGCCCACATTGTGTTTAACGAGGCCTGGCCCGTGACGATGGTCGGCTTGGATTTGACTCATCAGGCGCTTGCTACCGCCGAGGTGGAGGAGAAGGTGAAGGCTGTGGGCACCGATGTTGCCGATTTCGTTGTTGGCCTGTTCGGTGCCTTCCGTAAGAACTACCAGGATGCTCAGGGTTTTGATGATCCGCCGGTCCATGACCCGTGCACCATCGCCTACCTCATCGATCCGTCGGTTGTGGAGACGAAGAAGGTTCCCGTCGATGTGGAGCTCACCGGTGCGTTGACCACGGGCATGACGGTGGCGGACTTCCGCGCGCCCGCCCCTGCCGATTGCCACACGCAGGTGGCCACGAAGCTCGACGCGCCGAGGTTCTGGGATCTGGTGGTTGATGCGATAAAGAGGCTGGGGTAGGAGACCCCGGTGCTTGCGTAGGTTCACGTTATGAACAGTCGCTCTAGGGAGCTAGAGCGACTGTTAAAAATAAAAACCTATTTAGTGATCTAAACTAATCGACCGTAGCTAAGCGTTCTCCTCTGCTGGTAGGAGATCAGATGGATCACCGATGATGCTAATTGCAAGGCGATCACGGGCGCGCGAAGCTGCGACGTACAACAAAGCCCGCTCGCGTTGCATCGCATCATCTTTTTCAGCCTCCGCTAGGTTACGCAATAAATACCTCTGTGGAAGCGCATTGGCACTAACATCCACGAGGATCACATGGGTAAACTCTAGGCCTTTCGCATTGTGCATGGTCATGACTGCTACAGGTTTGTCCTCGGTAGTGACCCTCCTGCCTGAAACTCCTACGCCACGATCGCTTAGCTGTGCTTCGAGTTCACGCACTTTCTGTCGGGTTCGTGCTAGAACACCAATGGATACAACCCGGTCGGTGTTGCACCATTCACCAATCAATGCGGTGAGTGCGTCTGCTTCCTCGCTCTTTGATTGAGAATGAATAATTTCAGGGACGGGACCACTGCGCAAAGATCGATAGCCGTTTAGATCATCAATCGCATCCTCGGAATCTAACCACTCCGTTCCTTCCAGGATCGCCGATGCATACGCCAGGTTTTGGGCGGTTGTCCGGTAGTTCACGCGTAGCTTTGTAGTCGCCCGGCCACGGGTGTTGATACCGAAGTGCGCGAGCTTGAGGCGTTGCCCGTAAATCCGTTGATGGGAATCCTCTGCGAGGAAAATATCGTCCGGCCCCTTCACAGTGCATGCGCGGATAAGACGCCAGTGGCCAGCATGAAAATCCTGAGCTTCGTCAATAAGGGCGTGGTCAAACATGCGGTTCTCCCCGCGATGTTCAACGATATCTGCAGCCATCACAGCTAAGGCGGCAAAAGTTAAACGTTTGTTCAGAGCACACTTCTTGTGAAAAACCTCGATGATGGACCATATGATTTTTCGCTCTTTACGCGAAAGCGGGGTACCTCGACCAGCGCGGCTAACGCGGAGATAGCTGCGTTCGTCCGTGATACCGTGGGTCAAAATGACAGAGGAATACTCCTGGCTAAGAAATGTTGGATGGGCCTTCTCTACCGCTAGGTCACTGCCCTTGAGAGCAACCGAGTCCTCCCAGAGGCTATTTTCCGCCTTACTATCAAGTCCACCCGGAGCGATCCCGCTATCGATTCCGAAGTTTCGCTTCAAAGCATCCTTTCGCTCTGATCTTTGAGCGTTCTTGATGATGTCTGAAGCCAGTGCGTCAATGCCTGTGATCCATAGCCCAGGCGCACCGTGGACAGAAGCCTCCTCAAACTCGGGATAGAGCTCATTCATCTGACTCTTCAGAGCGTTAGCCAGATCGCGAGTGAAAGTTGTTAGCAGTACGCGTGCCTTTGGGTGAGTTTTCAGGATTTCACGCGTGCGGTGGATAACCACCACAGTCTTCCCTGTACCTGCGCCACCCGTTACACGTGCGGATCCTGAGTGGTGGGCCTTAACTGCCTTTTTTTGGCTGGGATGCAGAAATACGCGCCATTGGGCGAAAGTGCCCTCAGACAGAATTGCGGCAAGTTCCTCTTCGTTGTCACTGATAACGAACTCGGAGGCACCAGAGTCAGAGGTCATGCCGCCAGCGATGGCTTCGTCAGTATCAAGTTCCTTTTCGGTCTGGACTTCGATACGGGTGAGATTGAGGTCTTCGCGAATGTCTGCGATGGACATGCCAGCCATGAGACCGAGGAAGGCATCCTTTTCCCATGCGTTAGCCTCGTCGAGCAGCTGCTCAGCGTGCTGAATTGTTTCTGCAGATTCAATAAGTGCCACTGTTTCAGCGGACAGCCCCAACTCATTTCGGAGATCTGCGTTTGTAATCCCACTTGCTGCGAGTATGTCCTTCGGGCTTTCGTTTTCATGCGAAACCGACACCGAGGTTGAGTTAAACGCAGATCCACCGCTTTTCGCGGCAGAAAGGCCACTAGCCGATGTAACGACAGCTGTGTCGTCAGTATGCTCTTCTGCAGCTTTCAATTGTGCTAGTTTCTCGGCAGCAAGACGCTTAGCCCGAGATTCGATCTCTTCCGAGGAAAGGGCATTATCCGCAGGCTCGGCATCGATTAGCTCCGTGATACCGGTGATGGGGTTGAGTTTTAGCTTCTTCCGCTTGGCGAGTTCGATGGCATCGTCGTGATTGAGGATATCGACGATAAAGAACTGCGTCTGTCCATCCGGGTGGAGCTCGAAAAGTACGGCACGATACTGGTCGTTGACGCGTGCGGTTCTTGCACGTGGGTCGGCCGAGTTAGCGATGTGTTCAACATGAAGTGACGGGTTCGTTGGATCTTCAATCAACTTGTTGTAGAAGTTGAGAATCTGTTTTCCTAGTCCGAAGCGATCCTCGATCTTCCGGTAAAAACCAATTACGGCTCCCATAGGTGCTCCTCTTATTAATTGCTCGACAGTACTGAGGTTACAGAATCTGGTACACATTCTGGCTCGAAATTAGCCTCGACGACTGTGTAGCCACTCCCATCTATGGCTGAAGAAAGTTCTTCTCCATCACCCGGGAAAGCGAGTAGGAGCTTGTACGCATTCCATCCTGTAATTATCGGTACTCCCTTAATATCGGACCCGAGCATGTTTGCATCAGGTGCGGGGAGATCGAGTTCGACAAGTCCCTTTAACGAGGGGATTACATCAGGCTCATCTGCAAATTCATTGAGCACTTCTTGCCACTCGGGGGGAATGCTTTGCTCAGAACTTTCTTCGAGGTGGCTTTCGTGGGTAGGCACAGTCGTGGTTTGAGAGGCTGGGAAATCATCAGAATTGACTTTGCTTCCTTCCTCGTAGATCCGCACCGTGGACCCAAAACGGCGGAGATAGGCAAAGTTCGAAAGAGTCAGGAACGTTCTCCACGCTTCTTCATTAACTTCCCCATCTGGCAGAGAGTATTCCAAGACTGGTTTCTCATCCAACGTGAACTTCACAAGGATGTCTCCAAAATACTGAGCTTCGATTCCATCCGCTGTAGGCTGTCCGTTATTAGTTACAGCCTCAGAGAAGGCCAAAGTACTGAGAGCGTTCCAATCTTCTTGTGGATGTTTCAGCATCGTCAAAAGCAAGGTGAGCGGATCGCTAGAAAGCAGAGCACCTAGTGCTTTAGACAAGCCGAGGTGCTGCATGATCTCGTACTCTGTGCCTTTGTCTTTGTTCTGCCACGCCGGTGGATCTACCGCGACTCCCTCCACAATGACCTGTCTGTGCTCAACATCACGCCAAGTTATAGACATTGGAAGAAACCCGTCTTGATAAAGGTAGTTTCGTTTGGCGAAGTCGTCGGCGACACGAAGGTTCGCCCTGCTTGCGTGGAATGCCTGTCCATCTAGGTAGATAGCTATTGGGCGGATCTCCGGATCTAGTGTTTCGAGGAGTAAATCAGGGACAGTTGGCCCCACCATTACCTGTTCACGCAGAGTCCATGTGTGCGGAGACCCAGGGAATTTTATCGTCCAATAAGCATGATTTTCTCTGATTGTCTCGGTGACTTGTGCCCCTTCCCTCTTGAGGTCGAGGCGCAATTGCTCGATGGCCTTCTCTTCCAATTTCGAACGATCCGAGCGTACAGGCATCTTCTCTGTGATGCGGTCGTCCCATGTGGTGGAGGGCATTTCATCTTTGACATCACAATAAAGGTCGTCGACCAAAATCTTATACAAAGCAGCGACGGCAGCCTCTCGTGAAATATCTTGGGCCTGACTGCTTGGAGCGTAGGGAAGAAGACAGGATGGGCATGCTTTTCTGTCTTCGGTTGCGCATGAACATCCCACGAGGTGCTCGTAAGCTACCTTTAACATGTCGCGAACTTGATCGTAATCCGTGAACTGTGCCAGGTATCCGGTTCCTCCCGGAACTTTATCGTGAATGAGTAAAGCATCAGAAACACTGCTATTAGAATCGCTGACCTTGGATGTGCTGACCTTAACGGCTTCAATATCCAAATGATCCGGGTTTCCACCAAGATACATTTTGAAACCCATCTTTAAAGCAGCGAGAAGCGACGGTAGCGTCGTGTTTTCCAGGGAACTCAGTTCACTGGGGATGTAAACGATGACACCTTGTGTAGTGAGCGTACGTCCAAGAGCTACTTCCTTTGAGTGTTCGTCGAATTCATTCTTATGTGTGCACCACGGATTATGATCTCGCCAGCTATTTTGACCAGCTGTAGAGTCAATGTGGCCGCAGTATTCACACACGCGGAACTTAGGAGCTTGGATCTCTCTACCCGCTAGCTCGACTCTCGCCCCCTGACCGAAGTTACCTAAGTTCATCCAGCGCATGGTCACTACTGGGAGATATTGCATTCCGAAGCCAGAGTTCTCGAGGAACCACGCCGGCCCTTCCCCTCCCCGTGGAATGCTAAAACTCATATGAACCTGGTAGTGGGTTGATCGACGCTCATCGTCAAAGGACCGCACACTGGGCTTTGTTCCATCAACCGTCGCAGATACCCGCCGCATTTCAACAACATCGATGAGTTGTGCGCGGTCTTTGAATTTAGGGCTACCGCACGCCGGGCACGAGTGAGCTGTTTTATTGTCTATTTCCTCCTCTACATAAGAGCAGGCAGGACACACCCGCCATTGTTTCATGTTAGACATTTCCCTACCGAGATCAATCGTGTCGATGACAGCGGCGATTTTTTCCACGTAGAACGTGTTTCCAGGGGCTAGCTCTTTAAGTGCAGATGATACGCCTCTGCTGTAGTTGAAGGAAGACGTGCTGAATTGGCTTGTTTGAATGTCGAAGTTACTTACCGCTAAACGGAAGTCGACGGAGTCATCCAACAAGGTGAAGTTGGGCAGGAGCCCATACCTTTCCATTGCTGCAATCCAGTGCTCAGATTTCAGGTCTTTGAGTTCCTTATTTACAGCACGAAGGGACGAGGTTAATGCGCGAGATTGTTCCTCAAGCTCCGGATCGTTGATGAAGCCTTCGCCGGAAGTTGAGCCTGTGTTGCCCTTGCGTTTTTCGAGTTCATCAGCCTCTTTTTGTAGCTTCGCTTCTCGATGAAGGGCCTCGAAATACTGATTGTGCCAAGCGGTTTGGGCTGAAGCTATAGCGGATATAAGACCGGTTTCCGATGTAGCCCACCTGCGGAGTTCCTTGAGCGCTCTTTCGTCAGTATGGACCCTAAGCGTGGAACAAAACTGGTCAAGCTCGGTTTCGATGCCGCTTCTTACAATGTCAATAAGAACAGCAGCCGCACCACCAGTTTTATCTGCAAATACGTCTTGTGCATTGCGTACATTTCCTAAGGTTGGGGCGAAGGAGTGTGTATCCACCAAATAAGCTAGGAACTGGCGGTGAATGATTTCGCGCGCAGAAAGGTAAGAGGCAGGCGCTGTGACGGATCCAGCTATGGTCTCTAAAGGATGCTCAAGCTTCGTCAGTGCGCGTCCTCGCCCGCGAATCGTTGCTAGAACGAGAGAGTTACCGGTTAGGCGCCCCGCACGTCCTACCCTCTGTACATACGATGCCACAGTGTCGGGCAACGATGCGAGCATTACGGTTGAAAGATCGCCAATGTCGATACCCATCTCAAGTGTGGGCGTTGCTACCAGAACATTTGGACTATCTGCAGCAAGCGTGCCTTCGGTGCCCTTGAATTGCGCTTCAATTTTTGCTCGCTTCTTTGGTGGGATGAGACTTGTATGTTCCTCAGCTACAACGGACCTCAAATTAGACGATTGGTAGAGTTTGTTGTAGTAGTTTTCCAGCACATCCTCTACTTCGTAGTGTCCATCGCAGTTGAGATGAAAGCAACGCGCATTGATGAGCTCTGCGCGAGCTTTGGCATCAACGCCCACCCGCATAGAGCAAGATGTGCACTTAAGAATCTTCGGATCCTCCTCCCATGAAACACGAATTCGCTCTGGAGCTAGGTAGTACACCACACCGTTGGTATTCGTTGAGATTGATCCCAAAATACCGGTTTTGGCCAGTTCCTTAAACAGGACAGTCACCATCTCCGAGGCTTTAAACGTTCCCTCACCAGAGGCGAATGCCCGGGCTGTCCATCGGGCGTACCAGCCCTGTTGGCTGCTAATACTTCGAACAGAATTGTTTGCAGTTTTTTTCTTTGCCCCTTTAAGCCTTGGCCCTGTTCGTGGGAACATTGGTGCTCCCCCTTTAGTAAACGGGGGAACTCCCAAAACTCGTGCTTCTCTGCGGTTCAACAAGTATGCATTGCAATCATCCCGCAGGTAGCTCTTCATCCACGGGTGATATATCCCGCCGTCAATGCGCATGTACTCTAGCAAGCCCCGCACCCATCGGACAGATGCTTTAGGGTCGAAATCTATGCCTTTAAAAGCGCTTAGCGCGATGGATGCCAGCTCATTATCGGTAACATCAACCGCCACAGTAAGCGTCCCGGTATTTACAAGTGAGCGTGGTAGATCCACACGCTCGCCGAACTGGAGAACAAGATCCATATTCAAGCGGGAAGCAAGAAGACTCAAGCCCCTAGCGCGATCTTTCTTAGTTACACCGGAGTCCCAAACGCTTCTGTAGTTCGGAGAATGGGCAATTTCCGGAGGTAATAGGTCAAAAAGAGCCTGACGCGCATGGAGCTTATTGTGAATGGATTCTGCGTTTTCCACCATACGGTCAGCAATTTCGCTGAGTGCAACCTTTTCGGAAGTAGACTCCCGTATGATGCTACGGACAGCGTTATTAATCTGACCGCGCACGGCAAACGTCCGTGCTCGGTCTTGTACAAAGCCAGCGCGGTGGGCAGCATCCTGAACTGAGTCGGCGAAGACAAGGGTCTTCTTTTCTTTGCCGTCAAGGTCTCCCATGCTAAACAGGTTGCTCAAGGCTACCGAAAGCAATGTGGAAACGCTAGAGCCCAGATACCGAATGGAATCCGTCTCGTTACAACTCGGGCACTCCTGTGCTTCTGCACGTTCCTCAACGTCGTCGCCTGCGTACATGAGGACGGGGATGACTGCTCCTCGCTCGATAGCCTCGTCATCAGGCGTTTTGCTGCTGATCAGTGGCATGTTTAGGTCGAGCCAAGCCACCTTAGAGGACGAATCTTTGTTTGTACCGCCGGCGGCGACTTCACTAGATGCATCAAGGAGTGGTCTTACTCGTTCAGGCCCATCAATTGAAGTTTGGCGGATTTTCTGAACTGAAGTTTCCAGGTTGCAACCACTTTGAGAATCTCCTGGTTGTACTGCAATCATCCAACCCGACCGGCCACAGTGGCGACAGTATATTGCCGGGAGCCACATATGTGCTGACTCGCCATAAGCTAAGTCGGCCCCATTGTGTATGACTCCATCGTCCGACCACCGAAACATCCCATCGGATGAATCTCCGACGACACGGTCGATACGAGATATTTCGCGTACCCATAGATGTGTCTCTACTCCGGGAATTTTCTTCCCGTCCCAACCGGTTTCTTCACCGAAAGCGGCACGCAAGAAAGCCATCTCAGATAATACGATCGAGATGAATTCGGCCGCTTGATTTCCTAGTCTTCTTTGTACCGGTGAATCAACAAAAACTTTATTTACCAGGGAACTGATTACTCCACGACTTCCAGGAAGCTCCTCGTCGTATAGGAGTGGCACAGGGCTTTGAGCCGCTGCCAAAATGCGAGTAACGACTTCGTTGGTCGCCATCGCACTGATAGTGGTTCGGATTGATGCTGGGTCACAGTCAAACAGATTTTTACAAAGAACGCGATGCACTGCGTGTTCGTATGTTTCCTCGGCTTCTGGTGCTGAAAAAACGGAATCGAGGATCTCCCGGATAAGCTGTGCAGAAGGGATGGCTGTTGGTTGGGGAAGCGGAACCCCCGTAAGTGGTTCAACAGTTTGCTGCCACTCGTCGATAGTGAGAATTTTTTCTCCCACAATCGCGTCTTTCTCAAGTTTCTCGCCGAAAACAGTGTAGGCGAAATCGAGAATTTGCTCCGATCCATCAGAACGGGGGCCACCGCCCAAGGTAGCCGAGGTCGCTACAGGTGTGATCCTTCCAAGGGGTAACGACTCGTACTCTTCTTCCAAGAATCCAAGCTTCTGAGAACGTTTAATTGCCAAGCCTAGGCGACGGAGCAGCAATGCTACATCTGCTCCTTGAGCTGCATCGTAGGTGTGAAACTCGTCTAGAACGAGGTACTGGAGTGTGTGCGCGGATTTCTCCCAGATTTTCTTATCTGCCTCGCGCAGCAACAGTTGGTCGAGCATTTTGTAGTTCGTCAACAGAATATCCGGAGGAACGTCCCTCATAGCTTCGCGGTCTGTAATTAACCCGTCATTAGTCACTCGAGTTCTTCCCCCGAGGGATTTATCGCCGGTGTAAATGCCAGCAGTAATCGCTCCAAGAGCGGGGTCGCTGGTTAATAATTTAGCTAAACGCTGAGCCTGATCGGTTGCCAATGCGTTCATTGGATACAAAATTACCGCTTTTACGCCATCATTTTGGCCTGCAGCTCGCGCCCGCATGCAGTGATCAAGGATGGGGTAGAGGAAAGACTCGGTCTTACCAGAACCTGTTCCCGTAACCACCAGGGTTGGCTGTGGTCGCCGAGTCACTCCTTTGTCATCGATTGAGCGTAGACGCCGAAAAGCCTCGGCTTGGTGGTAATACGGCTTGAAAAAATCGGGTAGCCAGGAAAGAAGGCCGTCCCAGTCCGTAGCAGGAGTGTAGGGAAGTCGGGTACGGACATACGGACCGTAGAACATACCGTTTTTCGGATCGAGAAGGAATTGTCTGAGCTGTTCAGCCGTCGGCTCACTAGCTAGTGAAAAATTAGTTGTGAGATATTCCGACAAACCTCGAGAAACTTGGTCTACTGCGTGGAGAGGAAGTAGATTGCTCATCTTATCCGTCATGCCTTTCGCTTTAAGTACTGGCTGGCTTCCAATGTAATTCGATCTGGTCAAGAATTCGGGGTTTCGCTTCCCCGAATTCATCCGCCTCTGTCTGTAGCGATCTATGCTGTAGTTTTTTGCAGAGAACGGCGAAAAAACCTCTTTGACCTGGCGGATATGAACTACTCAAGCGAATCAATGCCCCTTGAGTACTTCTCATAGCATTCGCGAAGATCTGCCTCCCTATCAAGGGGAGCAAACGGGTACTGGAAGGTATATTCTCGTTGGGACTGGGGATGTACCCAGGTGCGCTGCTCTTCGGTCAGTTCCTCATCTTCACCGAGAGCCCTTTGTAGTTTGACGATGTCGGAAGGAACCTTGCGCCCATTCGCGTCGTAGAGATCCTCTCTGTCATATCGGCGCATGACTGGGAACTGCGTGTTGTAAACCATTAGTAATTCGTCCAGCCTGATTCCAAAGGAAAGAGCAACGATTGCATCGATTTCATTTTGGGCATGCCACCGTTCTCTCGCTAGGCGGATAGGTGTTTCGGAGGTCCAAGCTTCACCCATCACTTCCTTCCACAATGGCGCATATGCGTTCGTGAGGCAGTTTAGGCGAAGATAGAGCCGGGTAATCTGACTAACGCCTAGGAAACCGACTGGAAGAGAGTCGATATTTGCACCGTGGATATGGGAAAGGCCGGCGGAACGTACCATGAAGTCCGTCAGGAAGGAGGATAGATGCCCACCTATATAAGCCAACGTTGATAGATCTCCTGGCAGTCCAGCAGAGCTCACCCCGTGGATGTGGGCACTTCCTGGTGGAATGATTGCCGGATATAGCGTGCGATAACCAGTGGTTGCAGCCATGCAGCGCCATGCAAGTCTATATTCATCAATGGCGAACATGTCCTTCCCGTTCACGGTCCAACTCCCGTAATCAGTTCTGTAACTACTATCTCTGTTGGGGAAGTACTCCGTTGCTGGAATGAAATCAGTCGGGATGGCCTCGAGATCAACCTCTGTCCAGTCAGAGTTATTTTTCATTGTTGGGTTTGGCTGCTTATTCAGTGGCGTAGATACTCCGAGGTGCGGTCCTTTCAGAATGACATCTTTCCACGTGCTTGGGTGTTGCCATGAAACGTCAAAGTATCCTCTTCTTCGATCCGTAGTCTCATTCCAACCACCGGAATAATTTAACTTAAGACCCTTGATTCTCGGCGCTGCAGCCAGTTTTTCCAACACATCTTGGGCGACCTTATTAACGGAGTACACCATGCGAGTTTCCAGGAGCGGGGTCTCAGGCTCCTCGACGATGGAATTCCACAACTCGAGAGTGCCTTCGTCAACTGGAATGATCCGTGAACTATGAGCGCGACGATCCCAGTTTCCACTTTCGTCTTTAAAACCGGGGAGCGGTCCTGATCCATCATGGCGGAGTGAATCAATTACCGTTTGTGGATGGTATAGGGAGACAGCCGATTTAAAGGTAGGGCGTTCGCGTCGGCTCCCATATACGTGGATTCCATATTTGACGAGGTGATGGACATCAAAAAGTTCGAGTTCATTCACAAATTGCCAGTGACGGCGCAGTCGGCGGTATGCCTCCGCTCGGAGCGGCGCAACCTTTTTCTCCGTAAAATGAGATTCCGGATGCACGAGGGACACGATGCCGTTCTCGGCAGAATTTTTCCACGTACGTTCCATGAAACCGCGGTAAAGGTCCGGTCTCTGCCCAGCGAGCACTGGATATTCACTAGGGGATTTCAAGAAAGCAGACAGCGCCACGGATTCAGAGATGCCTTTGACTAGAGTTGCTTTGACCCTGGGATTGGAAAGGAGAGGAAGCCTCCGTTTTTCCTTTTGTTTCTGCGTCGGCTTGGAAGCAATGCTAAACCAAGGATCATGCTCTGAAAGGAGGGCATCGATATCAACGTCTGGGCGAACCCAAGGTGGATTGCCGATCTGTAGGTCGAACCCGCCCTTGGCCATGACTGTTGCGAAGTCGAGGTCCCAGTGGAAGAAGGCTTGTTCCCCGGCAATCTGATTGACGGTGTGGAGCCAGGGGTGGGCGGCAAAAACGTCTGCGATGTTTTTCTGTCCTGTGGAAGACTTTTGCATCGTTTCCACATATCCAAGCTGTGCCCAGTCTCGTACCGAATCGAAGCTACCTTCGAACTTCTTCTCAACGCTGCTGTTAGGCATTCCCACTAGATCTTTCACAGCTGCGAGGTACTCATCGTAGGTGGGAAGAGAATCCACCTGCGTGACGGGCCAAAACCAGAGGGCATTCCACATATTGAGTACTAGTCGGAGACGTTGGTAAGAACCATCAAGATTATCGAACAGTTCTTTCTCAACCTCTTTTCGGCGGATATTCTGGGCCTTTTTGCCCTCCGGTTGCCCAAAAATAGAAATAGAACGGCGGACGTTGTCCTCCGCTAGCTGAAGACGCGCAAGCGCGAGCTCCCACATATGTTCAACCTGAATTGAAAGGTTGCGTGCAAGCGCGATCTGACTGCCTGTGAGCCCCTTTCGAATTTCCTTACGCCAATTTTTCATCGCGGTGACGCCATCGGGTTCGATGTTTTTCAGATCCTTGGCATCAGCTGCAGCACCCCAACCTTGAGCAGGCACGAGGAAGCTGAAAACTCCTTTTCCGATCGTAACATCGTGCTTGTGAGCCTGGAGCGCTTCGCTCATCGTTATCAAGGGGTGATGCTTGGGCGAAGCTTTGAGGTACTTCTTTGTCTTGAGCAATTTTTGGTCATATGTGGTCCTATCGGAACCGACTAGCGAGTTACCGTGCCGCAAGCGCAAGCCAAACCATGGAGCCTTGAGTTCGGCGGTCATCGTGCTTAACCACAACGAAACCTCTGCTAGTTCGACGGCTGTCTTATTGAGATCTACGCCATATACCTGGTGAAGTGCGATAAATGCTTTCACCTTTTGGAGTTCTGTGGCCCGATCCTCAGCAGGAATATGAAGCCCAAGTTCACGCTGCTTCTTTTCAAGGTAGAGCTCAGCTAATTGCTGAACTGCCTCCACCGCGAATGCTCCTGACCCCATAGCAGGCTCACAAATCGTGAGTGAAAGAATGTCGTCCGCCTTGGCGATGCGGCCTTCCCCTTGCAATTCTTCTAGAGCTTGTCCAACAACGAAGTTGGTGATGACCGCTGGTGAGTAGAAGGATGCAGAACGCTCGCGGTCTCGTGAGGATTGGCGGAATACGAAGGAGCCTCTCGGATGTTTTCGAGGAGCCTGAGCAGTGCCACCAAGCTCAGTTTCGACTAACTCTTCCACCACGCAGTCTGCCGGCAGATCGTTGAGCCTCTGTTCTGGTACGAGCCATGATCCCTTAGAGGCATCACCATTCTTGGCCACCTCAACTAGGTTGTCGGTTGCGATGGATCCTTTGAAAGACATCAGTCCCTCATAGACTTGGCCGAGTTCGGTCACGCCGAGAGTTGAATATGATATGAAGCCTCGATCAGAGCCGGCTTTCTGCTTAGTTAGGAATAGGTTTTGGAGGACCTTAGTCAAAGCCAGATTGGATAGCTTAACTTCGTCGATGTAGGAGGTTACAGCACGACTGAATAGGTCGGCATCAAGCTCTCTAAAGCGCAGTCCGTCCTCCGTTGCGTCTTCAGTGAATTTTGGGTTGGACTCATCGTCCGGGTCATGCCCCGTATTGATGAGTTGGAAAAGGATTTGGAGACTGTCGTAGAGGTGCGTCCCTTGTTGTGCTTTAGGGGTTTCTGGGTCAAAAAGGATCTGGTCGCGGATGCGCGATAGTCCGTAGCCTTCGTCGTAGTCGTTATCGCCAGTAGGTAAAATCTCCAGTTCAGGGGAGGATTCCGCAAATAGAAGGAACAAAATTCTGTAAAGATAACGGAGAGCTTGGTTTGCGAGCTCATTAGCATCTACATCATCGATGCTTAGTCCTTGTTCCCTTCTGCGGTTGATGACGTCGTTACCGATAATTTCAATTGACCTCCGAATCGCTCCACGAAGCTCTCCGGACACCTTCACAGCATGCTCTCGTGATTCTTCGAAAACCTCTTTCCACCATGTTGTGTTGTCAGCATCTTTTGCTAGGTGCTCGAATGCGAGGATCGAAACAATGCGCTGGATTTCACCAGTCGCCTTGGTTTCATTGCGCTCAATAGCCAGGGCTAGATCGACTGCAAGGTATCGGCCGAGAGGCCATGTTTCCTTCTCTGCCACTATCGCCCAGTTACCAGCGAGGATCACGATGAAGTCAGGTCCGCTTTCTGAAAGGAAGATCTCAGTTGTCAGCTTCTGGGCTCTGTAGTCGGCGGTTTTCCCATCAATCAAGGGTAGCGTTAGATTGTCCTGCTCGGGAGCGGTGTCTATCTCTTGGTTACTCTTTGCATCTAACAAGCGAAGGGTCGGTAGATCTTCGAGGCTTTCAAGTTGTTCAGCACGGAGGATAGTAATCGAATTCTGATGATCAATCCCCCCTTCAAACAGTAATGAGGACTGACCACGATGTACCTCATGGACGCAGACTGGGGGGTAACCGAATGCTTCATCAATAAGATCGTATGCGGCGTGAAGCTGTCCGTGTGTGGCTTGCTGCGGGAGCTTTGCAAGAACTGTTTGAAGCTCGCTTCTTTTCGAGGTAAATCTTGTGTAGGGGTTTGCCTCGCCTTCGTCTTTCCACGCATCTATGGCTTTGGAAACTCGTTTAGCGAAGGAAGCTCCTTTGTCATCCGTAGTTAGGTAGTAGTCGCTGATCCACTCTTCGACGTTGATGATCGAGTCATATGCAGCCATGCTTTAAGCCTCCTGGGGTAGAACTACGAGTAGGGGACGAACAAGGGAACGGTCTGGGACTAAGGACGTAAGGAGCTCTTGTTCCTTCTGAATTTGTGTCTTGTTTTTGGATCGGAAAAGGGGCGACTGCAGCGATCCTTTATCCTCCCATGCGTTATGGCGAGCTTGCCATTTTTCCAGGCGCTTTTGGGCGATGTCGTTTTGCGTTTCAACGATGTTTCCGATGTTGACGGATGCAGTATTAACAGCAGCCGAAACCACCGAACGGATGTCCTTAGGAATCTCCAGTGATCCGCGGTTGATGGAATTCGAATCGAGACCATTCGTTTTCAACCACTCGAACACGTCCGGAACTTGCAGGAAAGGCATACTGTCTAGGTCTCTTATCCCAGGTATCTTCTGGACAGTCATAAAAGCTCGCGTCAAAACACGCCCTTGTTTATTCGTGATGGTTGTCATGACGAGGACGGTCGGGAAATTCACGCTGCCTTCGATCGCGGGAATCTCCTGTTGCCCCATGGCGACAAGAGCTCTATCAGCTGCCCACTCTGTAACAGGGTGCAGCGGACTAAGGTAATGTGCTGCCGGCCAAGACTTAGCTGAGTCGCCTTCGCGAGCTTCTTCAAGTGAGCGATTGCCCATGTTCTTGGTTATTGCAAGTTGGAGGCGATCTTTAATTTTCCGATACTTAACGTAATCCTGCGGTAGGAAATCAAATCGACGTTGGAGATCATTGGGCGGATACAAAGCGACGATGCCATTGTCAAAGTTCTTGAATTCAACACCGCCACGAGAAATGGGAGCATACTCCTGGTTGAGGAACGCTTCGCTAAGAGCATCTCTTAGGTAGGAAATTTCGTCCGTGTAGACGCTCCGGCGAGATAATTCGTTACCGGCAGCGACGGTAGCATGCGTAGCCGCCGGATTGACTCCATCGCGATTTTTACCCTGGAGAATATTGAAAAGGAGGTTAGTGACTCCTTTTCCGCCTGATCCATTCGATTCTGAGCTACCTTCTTCGTTTGCGGAACGGGCTGCCAGCACGATTTCCTCGGCACTTCGAACAGTCGAATCGAAGTCTCGCTGGTTCGCGAGAACATCGCGGATTTCATCCTCTTCAGCCTTGGTGTTGTATTTGCCCATGAGTGGAGCAACGTCGCCAAGATATTTGTTAGCCTCAAATTCACGTTCAACGAGTCGTGTTAGAACGTGCAGTTCACCGATCGAGTTCTTGTCTTTAGGATCAAGTAGAAGAGATGTAATTTCTGGTCTCTGTCGCTGTCCGTACCTATCGATACGCCCGTTGCGTTGCTGAATGCGAATGAGAGACCACGGAATATCGTAATGTACAAGGTGATGGCACTGGGCGTGGAGGTTTACACCTTCGGATGCGACGTCTCCTGTGATGAGTACGCGCAAAGGAGTGTCCGTGCGCTTAAACTCGTCGATTAGGGCTAGCTGCTCCACATCAGGTAATCCACCATGCATCACCTTCACCGCACCTTTAGGCAGATTCAGAGCATCTTCTAGATTCTTCTTGAGCCAGCGGAGTGTTGCAACACGCTCGGAGAAAATAGCTACGCGGGTCGGTGACTTCTTTCCAATTCCAATTTCCTGCAGATAATTGACAAGCGTCGCGAACTTATTGGAGTTTTGAGCGGTTACCTTGTCATTAAGTTGTTGGAGAGTGGCAAGATTTTCCAGCTCCATGTTCCAATTGGCTGGATTTCCTTCCCTCTTCTTTATGCTTTCTCGACGGGAATTGATTGACTCGTCGAGCGCTCTAGGCGAAGATAGAAAAGCCTTGACTAGTGTCCAGGGGAATAGCCGGTCTTGCTTCCTGGCAGAACCTCCTTCTTCGCCACTTGAGCTACCTTTGAGCCACGTGCGTGAGATCTCTTCGGCGACGGCATTTTCTTCGGCCGAAGCTTCGACGAGGATATTATTCGGTTCTTTTCGCTCAGCCCACTTTTCACCAACTACACGGGCTACCTCCGGCGAATTTCGGTGTCGGCGAATAATGAGCTTTTTGGCAGCCTCAACATCAATCGTGCCATCGGGAAAGATTGAAAGTGGATCTAAGAGACGGAGTATTTCTTTGAAAGATTCATCTCGGCCGTTGTGAGGCGTTGCAGAAGCTAAGATCAGCGACTCAGTCGTAGGTGCAAGAGTACGGGCCAACTCATTGTTTTGAGAACCAGCATTCGTCGCGTTGTGGATTTCGTCAATGACAACTGCATTCCACTTGACCTTTTGCAGCTGAGCGCAGTATTTCGGGCTTTTCAAGGTGTCCATGGACACAATTACCCGTGAGAAATAAGTAAACGGGTTCTTAGAGGCCGGAAGTTTCTGCCGCACTCGTTGGATACCGAGGGAATCTAGGCGGATTAACGGAATCGCAAACCGAGTCCACAACTCCTGCTGGAATTGTTCCATAACGTGTTTCGGGGTGACAACAAGAATTCGGTCGCCCTGCCCACGGCGAATAAGCTCCGTGAGGATCATGCCTATCTCTAGTGTTTTACCTAAGCCAACTGCGTCGGCAAGAAGAACACGAGGGCGAGCATGTTCGTTCGAAAGTGCTTGCTCAACAGCAGCCAGCTGGTAGTCCAGTGGATCGAGTAGCATTTGGGTAGAGATTTCGGGCTTCTCTTGCTCCACCGGGATAGGGGTTCTGCGCAGTGTCGATTCGAGCCACAATTTGCTATGTCGGAATTTTGAGCTCGTATCTGCAACCACAGTGACCTCAGCCGGGTCAAAAACCGTGATCGTGTCTAGTGCGGTAAAAAAAGTGGCAGTTGTGTCTCGGACGTACTCACTAACCCCGCGGGCACGGACGCGGGAACCATCCTTCGAGCGGGCGACGCCCGTGACCAACCAATGCTCGTCGCGGCAAGTGATGGTAACACCAGGGGCGAGTTGTGCGAAATCGCTGTTCATAAACTCAAAGGTACCAAGTTATGATCCGGTGCTGGTGCTGATTGTCGAACTTCTGTACGGAAGTGTCGTTTTGGACCGATGGATGCTAAAGCAGATGAAAGATTTTTGCAATCGTACGCTGCCGCCGCAAAAGAGTGCCAAGAGCGGTGAGTTGGTTGTAACGGAGTGCCTTCGAGTAGCGGTCGCGGGTTGGTCGGGTAACAGTTTGGGGGCTACCCGATAACGGTTTGGGGTGTATCGGGTAGCGGTG
>ERZ1031137.120-NODE-120-length-16994-cov-61.816046_pt1 | contig 16994 bp, 18 predicted proteins | sample MGYA00517293_ERZ1031137 | MGnify/ENA primary metagenome ERZ1031137 (study PRJEB33718, sample SAMN03159763) | human skin metagenome | collected 2014-05-20 | study: EMG produced TPA metagenomics assembly of the PRJNA266117 data set (Human skin bacterial metagenome...
GTGCATGGTGAGCGAAGCAGTCATAATTCATGGTGCCGCGGGCGGCGTGGATGATGATGGTTACCCGGTTGCTGGCGCGCCTGACCGTGAGGTTGTGGTGAGGTCGGTGCAGCCGTTGTCGTTGTCTGAGATGTCGGATGAAGACAAGCAGGGGACGAAGGACATTCTGCGCGTGTGGGCGCCGGCTGGTACTGAGGTTGCCGATGGTGATGAGGTCACTGTGCGAGGTGAGCGGTACCAGGTGCGTATTACTGCGTGGGATTGGTCTAAGCATCGTCGTCCTGTGTACAGGCGGCATCGCCCGTCTGTGGTTTTTGATTGCGTGAGGGGTGAGGGCTAGTGGCTAAGGTTGGGAAACCTCGTTTGGACATTCCGGATTCTTGGTACAAGAAGAATCTTGCTGCTCTTGTCCCGCAACTCGCGGCGAAGACGCAGGCGGTCGCTGGTTCCGTTGATGGTGATGTTCCGGTGACGGTAACGATGAAGACTGACCGTCAGGGGCGCCCAGTGGCGCTGGTGACGTTGGCTCATGCGAAGGGCCTGGCTATGCAGGCAAAGCACGGCACATTGACGCGTGCCGCTGCGTCGCAGGGCCTGGATGTTCACCGCTATAGCCCGAGGTGACGCAGTTGGATTACTTCATTCAGCGTAATGCCCCGGAGGTCATTCGCCGCGCTTTGCGTGGCGTGATGGCGAAGCCGATTAGGGTTGCGGCGGCTATCCCGCAGGGCTGGTCGGTTGATGATGGCCCGGTAGTCACGGTGTCGAGTGATGGTTTTCCACGCTCGGGCCGTGCTACGTCGACTGAGAATGTGCGTGTGAACGTGTACGGCAAGTTTGAGCCAGAAGTTCGACGTGTAGCTAGTGAGATTAACGCTTGGCTTTTAAACCCCCACTCTGTTGGGGGTTTTCGTATTTCCCCCGGCCCGTTCCTCATTGTGAAAGATGAGGACGTTAAGGGTTGGGTCGCTGCGGTCACGGTCGTGGCTGCTTCAACTAAGAAAGGACTTTCCTAAATGACTACCCCTAACACTGACCAGGGCACCCAGACCCTGGAAACTGACCGCGCCCGGATGATTGATGTCTGGAAGGACGCGGAGGTCTACACCTCTACCGAATCTGACCCGAAGATTGGCCTTGATGGTTCGTTTGACCCGAAGGTCTGGAAGTTCGTAGGCCTTCTCAACGATGGTTCCGCCATCACCCAGGAGCCGGAGGTTGACCGCACTGAAATCAACTCGTTTGGTGGCGTGCTGCAGCTGCTGAATAACAAATTCAAGAAGGACGTCCGTGGTTTCGACGCGCTCGAAATGAACGACGTGACTTTCCCACTGCTGTGGCCGGGCTCTGAGTTCAAGGAGGGCGAGCCTGGTGTTCTTATGGCGCCGGAGAACCCCGCCGAGGTGTTCATCGCGTTTAAGACCACCAACAGCTTCGGTGACATCTACATTGATGTTTCTCGCCGCCGTGCTCTGGTGTACGCAGATTCTGGTAATGAGCGTAACGATGATGGTGCTTCCGTAACTCAGTTTAAGGCTGAGATTCGCAAGGACCAGTACGGCGCACTGTATGACTACCTGCGCCTGCGTGGTGACGATACCCCGGATGAGCTGCCCGAGGTCATTCGTTTCTCCGAGGAGAAGAACGACACTGGCGACGCTGCCGAGGAGGCTCCGTCTCGCGGCGCTGATGCCGAGTCTGAGTCTGGCGCTTCGCAGTAGTGCGATGGGGTAGGGGAGATTTTTGGCAGACCGCCCCTACCCCTCCACTCAATTGGTCTGCCCAAGTTTCTTACTAAACAACTCAATGTGAAAGGGTCTGCCATGACTACTCGCAAGAAAAAGAACGACAACATCGACCCAAAGGACGCCACCGGCGCCCAGGCCGAAGCCCTCGAAGAAACCACCACCGACACCCCAGACGAGAACATCGAATACCCCACCTTCACCATCGATGTAGATGGCGAAGAAATTGAGATTGAAGATCGCTGGACTCGTGAAGCAGCGCCGGCCGGCATGATGTTCGTGTTCCACGAGCGTTACGCACAGAAGTACATTCCGAGCGTACTTGAAGCCATCATCGGTGAAGACCAGGTCTTTAAACTCATTGACCTTGGCCTGTCTGTTGAGGAATTTCGCCAGGTGTTTGAGGCGTGGGGTGAGCGCCGCCAGGGAAAATAAGGCTGCTGTACCTCATCGCGCAGCATGAGGACTTGGTAGAGGTTGATTTTCAACGCTTCTACCACCTGGATTACCGCGACTTCTACCGCCCTAGTGGGGGCGCGTCGCGCATGACCCTGCGCCGCATGCTGTTGCTTGCGGAGCATTTGCCGCCGGAGTCCCTGTTTCACTCCGTGGTGCAAGACCGTCCACCTGTCAGTGAGATTTCTTCGGTCCTGATGGATATTTGGTCAAGTCTGACTGAGCAAAAGCATCCACGCTGGGAGCAGCTTAAGCGTGAGCGTCGCGCCAAAGAGCGCGAAATTGCAATGCAACGGGCTCGTGAGCGAGCCAGGGAGTTTAACGCCGCAGGATAACCCCTGCGGCTCTTTTTGATGGAGGTTTCCTAATGAGCGCAGCAGGCTATGCAGTCTTGCCAACAACGGTGTCGCTGTCTGGCATCAATAAAGAGCTGCAGTCGCAACTGTTAGCGCCTGCATCGAAGGCGGCGAAGAAGGCCGGCGACTCCATCGAGAAGGGCATCTCCAAGGGCACCGACAATGCAGCGGCGAAGGTCGAGAAGGCGAATTACCGCGTTAAGAAATCCTCGGAGGAGTTGGCTGATGCTGAGGCGAAGCGTAACTCTGAGGTGTTGAAGTCTCAGGCTGCGGCGAAGCAGCTGGAAGCTGCGGAGTCGAAGCTGGCGGACATGAAGAAGTCCGGCAAGGCCAGCTCGGAGCAGTTGGCTAAGGCTGAAGGTGACGTGTTCACCAAGCGCGCCAAGGTTGAGACTGCTGCGCAGAATGTTGAGAAGGCAGAGCGCGGCGTCGAAAAGGCCATGGCGGAATCGAAGCGTGCCTCCGATTCTCTCGCCACGGCGCAGAAAGACCTCGAGAATGCCACGGACGAAGCCACCGGTGCAACCCGGGAGTTTGGCGACGCCGCGGCTGACGCCGACGGCAAGGGCCAGGGGTTTGAGGTCTCTCTGGGCAAGATTGCCGCCGCCGGTGCCGTGGTAGTTGGTGCTGTCGGCGCGGCTGGTAAGGCCGCGTATGACATTGGTGCCCAGTTTGATGACGCGTATGACACGATTCGTGCAGGCACTGGTGCTAGTGGTGCTGCGTTTGAGGAGCTGCAAGGCTCGATGCGCAAGGTCGCTGGCGAGTCCATTGGCGTCGGCTCCGACATGGGGGCTATTGGCTCGACGCTGGCGGATCTGAATACACGCCTGGGGTTGACTGGTGAGCCGCTTGAGAAGATGACGGCTCAGTTCATGCAGCTGCAGAACCTCGGCGTGGATGCGGACATCAACGAGGTATCGAAGGCCATGTCTGGCTTTGGCATCGAGGCGAAAGACATGCCGGCCGCGCTGGATGAGCTGTTCCAAGTGTCGCAGGCGACCGGGTTGACGATTACTGAGTTGTCGCAGTCGGCGGTGAAGGCTGGCCCCGTTTTGCGCGGGTTCGGGTTCTCGATGGCTGATTCTGCTGCGCTTGTGGGCCAGATGGATAAGGCTGGTCTGGATGCGGATAAGACGCTGCAGTCGATGCAGCGTGCGCTGGCGGAGTTTGCGTCTGAGGGGCGCGATGCGCCGGAGGCGTTGAAAGAAACGATCGGCAGTATCGAGGAGCTTATCAACGCCGGTGACGAAGCAGCTGCGATTGATATGGCTGCCGGTATTTTTGGCACTCGTGGTGCCGCCCAGTTTGTGGATGCGGTGAAGACCGGCACGTTGTCTGTGGATGATTTCATGGATGCGACTGGTGCCACCTCGGACACGATTGGGGGACTGGCGGAGGAGACTGCTGATTTCTCCGAACGGTGGGACCAGTTTAAGAACCAGGCGATGCTGGCGTTGGAGCCTATCGCGACGAAGATTTTTGATTCTTTAGTCCCGGCTTTGGACCGTGCTCAGGGTGCTTTTGAGTTCACTTTGGGCGCGGTGAAAGGGTTTGCCGAGTGGGTGCAGAAGAGTAAGGATTGGCTGCTGCCGTTGGGGACTGGGCTGACTGTTGTGGCCGGTGGGCTGGCGGCGGTTGCTTTCCAGCAGAAGATTATTGCCGCTGGCGGTTTGATTAAGTGGTTCAAGAGCCTATCTAGTGTTACGAAGTTGATGACCGGTGTGCAGGCGGCATTCAACATGGTGATGGCTGCAAACCCAATCATGCTTGTGGTCACGGCTATTGCTGCCCTGGTTGCGGGCTTGGTCGTCTTCTTCACCAAGACGGAAACGGGCCGCAAGATGTGGGACTCGTTTACCAAGGCACTTGGCGCTGGCTGGGATTGGGTTGTTGAGAAGTTTCAGGCTGGTATTGAGTGGGTAAAGACCGCCTTTAGCGGCTTAAAGGATTTATTCGTCAACGGTGATTTTACGGGGGCTCTCCGAGACGCTTTTGGTGTGGAGGAAGACAATCCTATTGTCAACATGTTCCTGAAAGCCCGCGATGCAATGGTCGGTTTCAAAGACCTTCTCGTTAACGGCGACTTCACAGGAGCATTGCGTAATGCTTTTGGCGTAGAAGAAGACTCCCCGATTGTGCAAAAAATACTTACAATTCGGGACACCTTTATTACTGTTGTCGATTTTGTAAAGGCCAAGTGGGAAGAGTTCACCACGGGTTTCGGCCAGTTCTATCAGACGTGGATTGCTCCGGTTGTCGGCTTTATCGGTACTGCGTTCGGTGTACTGAAAGACATTGCAGTTGGCGCCTGGCAGGCCATGCAAGATAAGTGGTCGGAGTTCACCCAGGGCTTTGGTGAGTTTTACCAAACCTGGATTGCGCCGATTGTTGACGTGATGATGACGGGCTTCCAAGTTTTGGGCTCTGTTGTGTCTGCGGCGTTTAACGGTATTTGGACGGCTATCCAGTTCGTTGGCAGCGTCATTTCTGCTGTGTGGTCTGGGGCGATTCAGCCCGTCCTCTCACTGTTCATGTCGGTGGTTCAGTCGGTGGCGTCGTTTGTCGTGCCAATTTTCACCGCTGTGATTGGCGGCGCGTTCCGCACGATGGGTTCGCTTATCTCCAACGTGTGGAATGGAGTCATTAAGCCCGCGTGGGATTTCTTCCGTAACGCGGCCGGCCTGCTGGCGGACGTTCTGACGGGTAATTTCTCAAATATCCGTAATCGGTTCAGCTCGATGGGCCAGGCGATTTCCAACATCGTCCATGGCGTTATCAACTCGGCGATGAACTTCTTTAAGGCCATCTTCGAGAACGCGAAGCAGGTGGCCGCCTCGTTTGGACAGGCTATTGGCCGTATGGTTGGCACGGTTCGCAACAAGATTGGCGAGATGATGGGCGTGCTCGGCCAGATTCCGGGCAAGGTCCAGGGCGTATTCGCTTCCGCTGGTACGTGGCTGGTTAACGCCGGTAAGAACATCATTAATGGCTTGATTAATGGTATTAAGTCGATGTTTGGCCAGGTTGAGAATGCTATTGGTTCGGTTATGCCGGACAAGATTCGCGGCATGATTGGGTTCTCGAACGGCGGCGTCTACATGGCGGAGGGCGGCATCACCCGCGCCTACATCGACGGTGGTATCGACAAGCTGGAGCGCTACGCTAACGGTGGCTCGAAGGAGCAGCATAAGGCGCAGATTGCTCGAGGTGGTGAGTGGCGTGTTTGGGCGGAGCCGGAAACCGGCGGTGAGTCCTACATCCCGCTAGCGAAGTCGAAGCGGAAGCGGTCTACCCAGGTTCTTGCCAAGACCGCTGACATTTTCGGCCTGACTGTCCTAGATAAGAAGGGAAATCTGGTCGAACCGGGCACGGCATCCCAAGTAGCGCCGGCTAAGACTCAGTATTTCGCCAACGGCGGAATCACGGCTAAGGAACTTCGCGCTTTTGCGGAAGGAGCCCGCGTCAAGGGCTATCAGGCGTCACGCTCTCTCGAGGGTGCGCCATATGTGTTTGGTGGGTCGAACTGGGGTGACTGCTCTGGCACCGCTTCGGCGTTCGCCGCGCTTGCCAGCGGAATGAATCCGTTCCCACGTAAATTCGCCACGATGGACGAGGCCGCGTGGTTGTCCTCGCATGCTTTCCATCGCGGTCGCGGCAAGAAAGGCGATTTGCGAATCGGCTTCAAGAACGGCGGCCCCGGCGGCGGTCACACCGCTTCTACGCTGCCAGATGGTACGAACGTAGAAATGGGCGGTGCTCGTGGTAACGGCCAGATTGGTGGCCGCGCTGCTGGCGCGTGGGACTCCTATTTCGACACGTTCTTTTACAAAACCATTAAGCCGCCGAAGCCGCCGAAGATGAACAAAATCCTCGACCAGAATGCCATCCCGGACGGCAGTACTATGACCATTGACGGCGTGCCCGTCTCTGTGAGTGCCGATGAAACCACTACTGGTAGCACTGGCGAGAATACGGTCACGGTCGCACTGTCCCCGGAGGACGCGGCTAAGGCCACTGCCGCCAAGGGCTTGGGTGACCAGTCGATTTTGGACTTCGCGGTGGACGGAATTTTCGACATGCTCGGCATGAAAGATTCCACCATTAAGAAGCTGCTGACCACCAAGGGCAAGGACCTGCTGCCAAGTGGCGAGAGTATCGTCACCACCAAGGAGGTTAAGGAGCAGCCGCGCACCAATGTGGCTGCGAAGAACGCCGAAGCGATTGAGTCCGATGCGGCAACGTCGTTGTCTCCGGCGAAGATGGCTAAGGACCCGCAGCTTGCAGCGCCCAAACCGGAGAAGAAAAAAGGCCCAACGTGGGGCCCTGATTTCTTTGCTGGTGAGATTGCTCGCAAGGCGAAGGACATGAGGCTGGATAAGCTGGCCGCGAAGATTGGCATTGCAACCGCTTTGGTGGAGTCGGGTAACCCGCTGAAGATGTGGGCGAACCGTGCTGTGCCGGAGTCGTTGAAGTACCGTCACGATGCTGTTGGTTCGGATTACGATTCTGTGGGTCTTTTCCAGCAGCGTGATAACGGCGCGTGGGGCACGGTTAAGCAGCGCATGACTCCGTATGATTCGGCCGGCATGTTCTTCGACAAGCTGAAGGGCTTCGACTATCACGCGATGGACCCGGGAGCTGCTGCGCAGAAGGTTCAGGTTTCTGCCTTCCCTGACCGCTATGGGCAGCAGATGGGTAATGCCGAGAAGTTGCTGAACAAGGTTGGTGTATTCGACCAGGGCGGCTGGCTGAAGCCTGGTGGCATTGCCGTGAACCTGTCGAATGAGCCGGAGCCGGTATTTAACGGCGACCAGTGGCGTGACATTAAGCGCGGCGGACTCAAGTCTGATGATGGGATGACGCTTGTGGTCAACCTTGAGGGACAGGAGGTGCTGCGTAAGCGCGTGGACAAGGTCGAAGACGAAGTCACGATTAATACCGAGGAGATTGGCAAGCTGCGGCGCCGTACGAGCGTGGCTGTGGCTGGCACGACTAGGGGAGGTGCGATGTAAATGGTGAATCCTGTGCGGTTTGGGTCTGGATACTCCGGTTTCACTATGCCGGAGGAGCCTGGCTACAAAATCACCTATACTGCGCCGCATCGCCCTGGCGAGACGTTCATCTTGCACTCGATGCTTGATGCGGAAGCGGATGAACAGCGCGTCGTGCTTAAAGAGAGCGGTTTTGGTGGCGGCTTCGGTGAGGTGGATTTTTCCTCGTCGGGGTCGGTCACTCGTTACGGTTCTCGTGTGACAGGGTCGAAGTTTCCGGCGTTTGATGGCGAGTTGGATGTTGTTGTTCGTCCGGGGCCTGATGATTCGGTGATGGAGACGTTGCGGGATTGGCGTAATTCGTGGTCCTATTTTGAGGACGGCAAGCTGAAGGTCGTGGCGCGTGATGGTGGTAACCGTGAGGCGCGTGTTCGGTTGGATGGTTTCGGCGAGGTTGAGCTAGATCCGTCAGGGACACGCCTTATTGAAGATAGTGTTCGGTATAAGTGCCTTGACGGGTACTGGTCTGGGGGTATTAGGACATACACGGGTAACGTCACTGTGACGACTCCCGGAGACCTGCCGCCGAAACTTCGCCTGAAATGGGATGGCCGCTCCACCAGTTTCACCTTGCCGAGTGGTCTGCGTGTCAGTTTGGCGCAGGGCCCGGGCACTCGGTGGATTGATTTGGAGCGCGGCATGCAAGGCCAGGTCACCGACGAGGACGGCAACGTCGATACCGGAACCTGGTCGTCGCTGCGCGGCGTGCTCGTGGGGGAGACCCTACAGCCACACGCAAAGAATGATTTTCAGTTGGGCGCGGGTCTGACCCTAGAGGTGACCCCGCGTTACCTATCTCCGTGGAGGTGACACATGGTTGACTGGTCGCAGCATAAGGCCCACCGCGAGGCAGTCATGCAGACCCACGGGCAGTACGTCGGCCTGTACGACAAGAACTGGGAACCAGTACTCGATATTGAGGACTGGCTGGAAGCCGAGTGGGGTGGCATTTTCGCGGACGTGGGCAACATGTCCATGACCTTGCCGGGTGAGATTTCGCCGGGTGTGGTCAATCCTGTGGTGGACTATCTACTGCGTGACGATTTGCGCAACCTCGATAAGGGCGGCAGTTTGGACGCGCTTATTCACGGCGCGGTGCATGTTGTCGTGGAGCGCCCCGGTCTTAAACGGCGTTGCTACCGCATTCTGGAAATCAACCCGCGTGGTGGTGACCCGCAGGGTAACCCCGCCGAGGTTGAGCTTACGGGTGTGGACTCGATGGAGCATTTGAAGCACTTGCCACTGTGGGCGGACCCGTCCAACCGCAGCAAAGTAGTTCAGCTGCAGTGGGAAGACCGCCAGGACGGCAGCGCCGAAAAAGTCTCACGCAAACTCATTGGCCGTAACCTTATTGGGTATCAGCAGCCGAGTCTTCTAGACAGCATGTTCTCGTGGACGGCTGGCTACACGGACCCCGCCCAGTGGCGCGGGTTTAACCCATCTATGCACCCGGTGATTTGCTCCCCAGTCATGTCAGGCAATCGCTCCGAATGGTGCGTAGTATCGGCACGTTGGGATAACGCCTGGGACTTGCTTAAAGCGACGTGGGCGGCGGCTGGTGTGCAACCGTTTGCGTGGCTGTGGCTTCCGGGTGACCCGCAGCCTTTCCCGTCGTATGCCACGTTGTCGTTGCCGACGACGATTATTGACTTCGCCCCGAGGGCCACGGTCACGGGCGCGGCCGGAATCGTGGGGCAGGCTTTCCGCCAGTTGAAACGAACGATTAGCAGTGACGATTACATTACGTCTACTACCGAGTTTGCGGACGTGGATATTAGGAACAGTGATGGGCGGCGCCCGTGGGTGGTCTACACACTCATGGACGCCCCGGACGTAACTCTGCGTAAGTCAACGGATCACCGCTGGCTGGTGGGTGGTAAGTCGCCGGACATAGTGAATAAGGCTGCGAATATCGGTATTAAGACGGCTATTGCTGCGGCGGTGGCTGCGATTCCTGGTATTGGTCCTCCTATCGCAGAGGGCATTAAGGGCGCGGGTGAGCTGGTGGCGGAAATGTCTGCTGACCGCCTGTTTGTCCTTAACGAGTACGTGGACCGTAATAGGCAGTTTCATTATGGCCGGTCTCGTTTCACGGCTATCTCCAAAACTGGTGAAGCCAACACGGTGGAGTCTTTGCAGAAAGCATGGCAGGCGAAGCAGGAGACGGAGGGCGGCATTAGTGCCGAGTTCTCCATTGATAGCCCCGACCCGTATTTGCCGGGTCGTGATTTCGACCTGGGCGACACCATCGGCGTCACCGCCTGGGGCGTGGTTTGGGCTGCTTACGTGTCTGGTCTGACGTGGACTTCTAAGCCCGGCAATGAGGTGGGCTGGACGCTGCGCATTGGTGATTACGCGTCGTTGGCGTCGCCGGGCGAGTTATACCAGGCGAACAAGGAGAATATTCGCGCTGTTATCGGCAGGCTGGCCGTGACTAAGGGAGGATAAAGATGGATTACCGCTATATCGTGCCGACGGAAGTACCGGAGTCGGAGCACCCATACGCGGGACTGTTCCTAGGTGTTGTGCCGGAGGGGCGTGAGTCTGCTGTGGCGCGGCATATTTTCGACGACCTTGGCGCTCGCTTTCAGGTGGGGGAGCCGGAGACTATCACGCTTGGGTGGGCGGTTGATTTCGCCACTGATAGTGACCGCAAGCGTGCCACGGTGGGCGAGGGGCTGGATTTCCAGATTCCGGGTGCTGACCGTCGTGGTGTGCGCATCGTGGAGGGATACCTTCCGCCCGGTATTGAACTACACCGGCACAACGGCACCCTCACCGGCAAGTTCACGAAGCCCGGCCTGTACGACGCGACCCTGGCGCTTGGCCCAGCGGTGAAACTCGACCCACTCGGCGGCACCGGCACACCGGGCGAGCAGGTCGCATGGATACCCATTAACCAGAAGCGCGCACGTGCCGAGTCCACCACACCGGCACCAAAGACGCTCGATGGGCTTAGCACTTTGGAGCTTTCCCAGCTTGCTGCCGAAGCCATGCGTCTAGAGCGTCTGAAAGCAATGGAGGAGCTAGACGATGGGCATTAACCCCAACAGTGGCGACGGGGTAGAGCGCAACTACACCATCGACGGGCGCCACAACGCCGAAAACCTGGTCACCGAAGCCGAGCACACCGGCAATGAAGCGGGTAAAGCCTTCGCCCACATCGCCGCACAAGCAGACTCCGCAAACAAAGGAACTTCCAACCTTTCTAAGCGGGTAGCTGCCCTAGAAAAGCAATCCACGCCACCCGACCTCACCGGATACCCACTGCTTTTGTGGTGGGACGGCACCGGGACAAAACCCACCCTTAAACCGGGCTGGGCACTTATCAACATCACCACCGGCAAGGTAGAGAAAGGATAAAACCCGTGGCAATTAACCTCACCGGAAAAATCACTGACGTTACTGGAAACCCACCAGAAGGCGAAGTCGTAGTGTCAGTCAAAGCGCCTGTCTACCGCGCAGGTAGAAATTCGATTATCACTTCATCTCCGCGCCGCGTAGATACGGACGGAACCTTCACCATCACCGTCGAACCAGGGCCAGCTTGGCTATACCTCGAAGGAAGCGGCTGGTCTGATTCTGTCCCTATCTCCGCCGCTGAGGGATTCACCACCATCGTGCAGGCAATGGCAAACGCCGCCGGCATACCCGGCCTCCTAGACTTCATCGCCTTGCTGAAAGATGGACGCGGCGTCATCGACGATTATGCGAAGAAAGCTGTTGATGAGGCGGTAGCGCCGGGGGAAATCCCTTCCGGTACGGACTGGGATACGCTGACCACGCGCCCGACCTATGTGCGCAATCAGGGCACGGATGAGGATAAGAATGACCCTATCCGCTGGGCGGGTGTGCTTTACGTTCATAATCCAGACCCGGCTTCTACGTCTGATAGGTATAAGTCGCAGACGTTTGTTTCTTATGACGAGTTCGGTATTTGGCACCGTGCCCGCTCTGGCGGTGGCGCGTGGCTTCCTTGGCAGCGTTTGGACGCTGATGATTATAAGCCGGTGAATCTTGGCGATGTGAGCCTAGATACGGTGATGGAAACGGGCTTTTATTCCCAGCCTATTGGCAAGAACGCCACAAAGAAGAATAAGTATCCGGTTGTGGGTGAGCGTGTAACTGTTACGGTCAGTCGCGTTAACGAGAACGCAGCTAGTCAGATTCTGCAGACGGTTAGGTCTACTGACAGTGGTCGAGTGTTTATCCGCTCCTACGTTTCCGGCTGGAATGATTGGGTCGAGGTCGCAGGTGGCCCGTTCTATCGAGGACTCATCGGCCCCGATGTAAAATCCATAGATGAGCTAGCGCCAGGAAATTGGGGTGTTGGCGACGGAAACATCTCTACCGCGTTAGGCTTGCCAGAAAACTTTGGTACTTTGCTCGTTCAATACATTTCTTCAGGCAAGACTGCCCTTTTCCAGGCACAAGACAAGCCAGGACAGAAACCAGCCCTATGGCTGGCTTCGAAATCTGGAGACACGTGGTCCACATGGACAAAAGTAGCCGGGGCTGCCGCCGCAGTAGATTCCGCAGCAGACATCACCCGCTTCACCGTCGACACAGACGGGCTAACCCACGAGTTCCAAAGCCCAGACCTGCCGGCTGACACCACCACCCCCAAAATGGACGCCGCTGGTGTTCTCGGCTGGTACGACAAGCTCATGGCCGAAAACCCGGAATACATCACTAAACGCACCTTGGGCACCGCATCTGATGGTGAAACGCCGCTCGTGGCTTACACGTTCAAACGCCCCGAACTGCCCACCAACGGAAAGTACGGCAAGCTCACCGACCAAGAGCGAACCATGCCTACCTGCGTACTATCTAGCGGTACGCACGGGCATGAAGTGCCCGCAGTGTCGAACTTGTACCAGTTTGCAAAGCTCCTGTGCAATGACTGGAAGAAGTATCCCGCGATTGAAGCAATGCGGTGGAACTTCGAGTTCATCTTCATCCCCATGGTCAACCCTTACGGGTTCAACGGCAGGGGAAACCCAGATGTGTGGTCGCGTAAAAACGGCAACAAGGTTGACCTAAACCGGAACTTCCCCGTCGAATGGGAAAAGACCGAACCAGATACGGCAACGTGGTCCGGCGAATCTCCACTGTCCGAACCGGAGTCCAAAGCCGTCTGGAAACTCATGCAGGAAGTCAAAGACCGCGCCATCCTTGGCATCGACATGCACAACTTCTCATCTTCGAAAGCGAGCCCCTGGCGCCAAGTATGGGCCATCTACTCCCACCCGATGATGCTGGAAGTCAACAAGGCGCTAATCCGCCTACTGTCACGCCGCTGGAAGCAGCACTATGACTGGATTACCGTCCCAGACCCTTACTACGGGTATGTCAGTGAATGTACTGGTGGTACTTTCGGTAAGGCGTACGCCGGTGTGGGTATCCCTGGCTCCACGTTGGAAACCAACAACATCACATTGCTGGATGGTGGCGCTGGTGAGGAGCTTAGTGCTAGGGCGATGACCTTGGGGCTGGATACGATGGTCAACCATATTCGCCTAGGTCTACTAGAGGGCGTGCGGCGTAAGTCCCTCCCGATGGGTGAGGGGTAGGCTATGGCGGTAACAATTGGTGCTTTAGCCGTAGCGCCGGTGGTGTGTACTGGCACGGGGTCTACGGCGGCGTCTGGGTGGTCTGTCTGGCAATTGCGCACCGAACACCCTTCGGCAAGACTAGACGAGCTGGATACTCGCATCACACTAGCCAGCCCGGGGTTATGTCTCGTTTCCTACTTCGCGCCGGTGGAGAAAATAACCCGCCAGTGGATACTCAACGACGGCGCAGACCGACAGCGTGGAGACCTCACCCTTGCGGGTGGCGCCGCCTCCGAGGTGTTGGAGTTGAAATCCAAAAACGACCAACTCCGCGTAGTGGGAGAACAACCAGGACTCACTATCCGGGTTGAATACCTCACTAAACCCTAACCAACCGCGCCCCACAGTGGGCGCTTTTCTCATGCCCGAAAGGAGGGCGAAAATATGGTTACTATGCCAGTTGATAAGGGCTTTGTGGTCACCTCACCGCTTGGCCCACGATGGGGTACTACCCACTGGGGTGTCGATTATGGCGTGGCTGGCGGCTCAGGTGGCAAGCCTATTTACGCGATTAAGGACGGCACGGTTATTCAGGCTGGCCCCGCCAATGGTTTCGGGCAGTGGATAAGGATTGACCACCCCGCCAGTGTTGGGGGTAACGAGTCCGTCTACGGGCATATCATCCCGGAGGTGCGTACGGGCCAGCAGGTTCGTGAGGGGCAGCGGATTGGGTACATCAACCCCAACTCGGCAACTAACGGTGGTGTAGCGCCTCATCTGCACATTGAGGTGTATCGGTATTCGTGGGTTGGCCCCGGCCAGCGAGTAGTAGGGCAGACGATTCTTGACCCTCAGCAGGTTCTACGTGGTGCGAAGTGGCCCGGCGAGTCTACCGCCCGCCCCGTGGGGACGCAGGGCGGCACGTTGTTTGGTGTGGATGTGAGTGAACATCAGGACGGCATGAGTCTTGCGCAGGCGAAGCGTGAGGGAGTGGATTTTGCGATTATCCGCACCACTGACGGCACGCACCGCGACCGCTGCTACCGCTCACATCTTGAGGACGCGGAGGCGGCTGGGCTTGTTACCGCCGCGTACCACTACCTCCGTAACCCGTCGGAGGGCACGACGGTGGCGCAGCAGGTGCAGGCCTCGCTGGAAGTCATGGGCGATAAGAAACGCCCAATGTGGATTGACGTAGAAACCTCTGCCGGTTTGCATGTTGACCACATCCGCCAATGCAAGCGTGAGTTTGAAAAGCACGGCGTGAGGGTTATCGGCGCGTACTCATACGTGCCGTACTGGGAGGGGCGCGTAGCTCCGCACGAGCCGGACTCGCACGAGTTCGGGGCGTTCTGGGTCGCAGCCTACGGGCGGAACCCTTATGGCAAGCCCCGCGATATTTACCCCGGCGACCAGCACCGCCAGTGGAATCACCCGCTCGGCAATCAGAAACCTGTCATGTGGCAGTACGGCTCCAACGCCCAAGTGGCCGGGTACAGCGTAGACATCAACGCCTACCGGGGCAGCAAGGCTCAGCTACGCGCTTTATTCAGTGGGAAACCAGTACCTAACGATGAACCATCGGAGGAAGATATGAACAAGCTCTACCGGCAGATTACTGCCTTTATCTCGGGCTACCTTGGCCCGCAGATTGATGCGATTCAGGAAATCTGGCGACAACTACGAGGACCAGGGGGTAACGGCTGGGAACAACTAGGTCAAAATGAGCGCGGCCAGAACCTAACCCTTGTCGATGCAGTTGCGGCAATCCGCCAGCAGCTCGCGCAGATTCAGGCAGACGTGAACGAATTGAAGCGGAGGAAGAAGTAATGGGCAAGCACTACAACCAGACTGTTCTTAATTCCGTATCCGAACACGTGGCGGAGGCCGTCGCGGTTGAGCTTCAAGAGCAGCCGTGGTGGCTACGCTACAAGGGCACCATCATGCTCATTTTGCAAGCCATCGCATGGGTTGCGGGTGTAATCCCCGTGTACTTGGCGGACGCCCCGGAATGGACGGCACTCCTCGTTGGCGGTATTGGTTTCTTCGTCACCACGCTGACTAACCGCCTTACCGTTGATGGTGTCACCCCAAGCATGGCACCACGCCTAGCAGACCAAGCAGAACGCCGCGAAGCAGCAGAAACACCCAACACCCTGCCGGTCTACACCGGCCCCACCACGGCGGGGGAGTAGTCGTGAGATGGGAAGATTTTAAACTCCGCGCCGCCAGGTGGCTCGTATCAGATGCTGCGGGCCTGTTGATTTTGGGCAGTATATCCATCGCTCGCGGCATGTCCTACACGCCCTTGCTGGTAAACCCTGAGCGCAAGCCCACGCACTTTATGGAGAGTGTGCTTAATCCACCGTCGTGGGCGGTGGTGTGGCTTCTCATGGGTGCGCTGTGCTTGTGCGGGGTCAAGTGGCCGAGGTTGGTGCCTGCCGCCGTGGGGGCTGTTGTGGGTCTGCATTCCATGTGGGCGTTGAGCTTCATTTTTGCCACGCTTTTCGGCGACCTGCCCCGCGCTTGGGTGTCCTCCCTTGGCTATATCGGAATCGCCGCCATGACCCTCTACGCGTATGGGCGCGGCCAAAGCAATGAGATGAAGCTGGTCGATGGGAGGTGACGGGCATGCCCGTAGACGGGCCGCTGGCAACCATCATCGTCGGCGTGATTGGCGTGCTCGGCACCCTGATAGGTACTCACCTGACGGAGAAAAGCCAGAAGAAAAAGACGGAAATCGAAGCCCGAGGCCCCGAGTGGGAATCCTTTACGAAAAGCATTCGTGAGTGGACGAATGAGCAGCTGGAAGCCCGCGACAAGTCCATTGCGGAGATGCGGGGCGAAATTGCGGAGCTACGCGACAAACTGGAGGTGTGGAAAAGCCGCTATTTTATCGCCGTGAATCATATTCGCCAGTGGCGGCTGAAGCACCCAGAGAGTGTGGCTGATATGCCCATACCTGACGAGTTAGAGAATGACTTTTAAACTGACCCTCACCCCTGCCGGGGTGGGGGTCTTTTTCTGCGTTTTAGGGGGCAACCTCAAAGTCAAAGTCCGCCATCGTGTACGCCATGTGGATATGCCCCATAAGCGCGGTGTGCTCAGAACGGCTAAGACCCTCGCCTGTAATCGCGTTGGTGAGTATCACAGGTTTGCCTTCTGCTTCTGCCTGCTCGGCAATCTGTAGGGCTTGGTCGATACAGTCCGCAAACTGCACCCACCTGTCTTGTAGCCATACACCAGCGTCGAGAGGGGGCTGGTGGGTGGTTTCCCACCGTTGGGCGGTGCGGAGGTTTACGTCGCAGGCGTTGGCTACCTCTTGGGAGGTGAGCCCCATGCTGGTGCGGAGAATACGGAACTCGTTTGGGGTCATGCGGCTTGTGTCCTTACTTCGGTGATGGTGCCGAGGGTGAAGTGCTGGCGGCCTACGACGCGGTCGATGGTGCCCCACTGGCCTGGCACATTGGTGCGCCGGAACGTCACATCAGCGGGAAACTGCTCTTTGAGGATGGCGTACATGTGGGGGCCGGTGTAGGTGCCCAGGGTGGTGATGATGGTCTGCATTTCGGACTTTCTTTCCGGTTGTGCGGCCTCTTCCAGGGGTGGTTCCCCTTGCCGTCTAAACTAAGTATATGCCATAAAATACGACATTGCAAGTGGATCAAAAACGGCCATGCATTTCCACGACATACGGGGCAGGAAACCACCGCAAACCACCGGAAACCACGGCATAGGCAAAAACGAAGAAACCCCCTCCCACCAGCGTATTTGCTGATAGAAGGGGGTAAATTATTTGCTCCTCCAACTGGGCTCGAACCAGTGACC
>ERZ1031137.121-NODE-121-length-16593-cov-12.631878_pt1 | contig 16593 bp, 10 predicted proteins | sample MGYA00517293_ERZ1031137 | MGnify/ENA primary metagenome ERZ1031137 (study PRJEB33718, sample SAMN03159763) | human skin metagenome | collected 2014-05-20 | study: EMG produced TPA metagenomics assembly of the PRJNA266117 data set (Human skin bacterial metagenome...
CGTGACCGGTAATGGACCAATATTGCAATTGAAAGACGGGACATTTACCTTTCCGTTTCATGCGCTGCGTCCATAGCTAGGTCCATAGCTAGGTCGGGGTTAAGCGCCTCGTTCGCTACAGGCGTACACCCCACTGAACTGGGAAAACGTAAAAATTGGGGGAAGGAGGAAAATAAACCGGGGTGGGGAACGGTTAAGGTGGGTAGCAGTTAGATAAAGATAGAAGTACACGCGAAGGGGAAACATAAGTGTTCGAACGGTTTACAGACCGCGCCCGCCGAGTCATTGTGCTCGCGCAGGAAGAAGCGCGGATGCTCAACCACAATTACATTGGCACCGAGCACATCCTGCTCGGCCTCATCCACGAGGGCGAAGGCGTGGCCGCCAAGGCCCTGGAGTCCATGGGAATCTCGCTTGAGGACGTGCGCAAGGAAGTGGAAGAGCTCATCGGCCCCGGCTCCCAGCCACCGAGCGGGCACATCCCGTTTACGCCGCGTGCCAAGAAGGTGCTAGAGCTCTCCCTGCGTGAGGGCCTGCAGATGGGGCACAAGTACATCGGCACGGAGTTCCTGCTCCTCGGCCTCGTCCGCGAGGGCGAGGGGGTGGCAGCCCGCGTGCTGGTGAAGCTCGGCGCGGATCTGCCGCGTGTGCGCCAGACGGTTATTCAGCTTCTGTCCGGCTACGAAGGTCAGCAGGGCGACGAAACCCCGGAGGCCGGAGGGCTCGCCGGCGCGGGCGCTGCTCCCGGTAGTGGTGCCTTCGGCGGTCGGCAGATGGGTGGCCCCGGTGAGCGTTCCAATTCGCTGACGCTGGATAAGTTTGGCCGTAACCTCACGCAGCTGGCCAAGGACGGCAAGTTGGACCCGGTTGTGGGGCGTGAGAAGGAAATCGAGCGCATCATGCAGGTGCTCTCCCGCCGTACCAAGAACAACCCGGTGCTCATCGGCGAGCCGGGCGTCGGCAAGACCGCTGTGGTCGAGGGTCTGGCGCTCGACATCGTTAATGGTCGTGTTCCGGAGACGTTGCGTGATAAGCAGCTGTACTCGCTGGATCTCGGCTCCCTCGTTGCGGGCTCCCGCTACCGTGGTGACTTTGAGGAGCGCCTGAAGAAGGTGCTCAAGGAAATCAACCAGCGTGGTGACATCATCCTGTTCATCGACGAGATCCACACCATTGTTGGTGCGGGTGCCGCTGAGGGCGCGATTGACGCGGCCTCGCTGCTCAAGCCGAAGCTTGCCCGCGGCGAGCTGCAGACCATCGGTGCGACCACGCTGGACGAGTACCGCAAGCACATTGAGAAGGATGCCGCTCTCGAGCGCCGCTTCCAGCCGGTCAACGTGCCGGAGCCGTCCGTCGAGGACACCATCCAGATCTTGAAGGGTCTGCGCGACCGCTACGAGGCACACCACCGTGTCTCCATCACCGACGGCGCTCTCGCTGCCGCCGCCAGCCTGTCCGATCGCTACATCAACGACCGCTTCCTCCCGGATAAAGCCGTTGACCTCATCGACGAGGCTGGAGCCCGCATGCGCATCAAGCGGATGACGGCTCCGGAGGGTCTCCGCGAAATAGACGAGCGGATTGCCAAGGTGCGCGGCGAGAAGGAAGCCGCCATCGACGCACAGGACTTCGAAAAGGCTGCCGGTCTGCGCGATAACGAGCGCAAGCTCACCGAGGAGCGAGCCGAGAAGGAAAAGCAGTGGCGCAACGGTGAGCTGCAGGAAATCGCCGAGGTGGGCGAGGAGCAGATCGCCGAGGTGCTGGCCAACTGGACCGGCATCCCCGTGTTCAAGCTCACCGAGGAGGAGTCCTCGCGTCTCATCCACATGGAGGACGAGCTGCACAAGCGTATCATCGGCCAAGAAGATGCGGTCAAGGCGGTCTCGCGGGCTATTCGACGCACGCGTGCAGGCCTCAAGGATCCGAACCGTCCGTCCGGTTCCTTCATCTTCGCTGGTCCGTCCGGCGTCGGTAAGACGGAGCTGTCCAAGGCCCTCGCCGAGTTCCTGTTCGGTGACGATGATTCGCTCATCCAGATCGACATGGGCGAGTTCCACGACAAGTTCACGGCCTCGCGCCTGTTCGGTGCTCCCCCCGGATACGTCGGCTACGACGAGGGTGGTCAGCTCACCGAGAAGGTTCGTCGCAAGCCGTTTTCTGTTGTGCTTTTCGACGAGATTGAGAAGGCCCACAAGGAGATCTACAACACCTTGCTACAGGTCCTCGAAGAGGGCAGGCTTACCGACGGCCAGGGTCGCGTCGTGGACTTCAAGAACACCGTCTTGATCTTCACCTCGAACCTCGGCACGCAGGATATCTCCAAGGCTGTGGGCATGGGCTTCACCGCCAACAACGAGACGGACGACGATGCCAAGTACGAACGGATGAAGGACAAGGTCTCAGACGAGCTGAAGAAGCACTTCCGCCCCGAGTTCCTCAACCGTATCGATGAGATTGTGGTGTTCAAGCAGCTCACCCGCGAGCAGATCGTCCAGATGGTCGACCTCCTCACCGCACGCGTGGCCAAGATGCTCCGCGAGAAGGACATGGGCTTGGAGATCACCGACAAGGCCAAGCAGCTGCTGGCCAAGCGCGGTTTTGACCCGGTGCTCGGTGCCCGCCCGCTGCGCCGCACCATTCAGCGTGAGATCGAGGATGCGCTCTCCGAGAAGATCCTCTTTGGCGAGGTCGGTGCCGGCGAGATCGTCACCGTCGACGTCGACGGTTGGGACGGCGAGTCTGAGGACACGGACAAGGCCACTTTCACCTTCACGCCACGCCCGAAGCCGCTGCCGGGAGTGGAAGAAGCTGCAGAAGAGCCTGCCGAAAGCTAGTAATAGCGCGCATTAGATAACGGTCGCCACCGCACACCGCGGTGGCGACCGTTTCGCGTCTTCTTTGGATGCCTCGAATACGGAGAGGCAGAATCCCACGCATACTCCGCCCAAACGACCTAACTCCCAATTGCATCACCCACAAGGGCGCACTACATTCAGCGGGGTTGTGAGACCGGGCTTCAATTCCACGGGGAGAACTACGCGTTTTATTTTTCTCCGCGCAGTTCCTCTATGGGCTCGCCTTCGAGGAATACCGTGTCCACCTTCTGATGGGACTCGTATCCCGTTGCGTCTGAGACATCAGGTGGAATCTGCCAGGGGCCGCCATGCCGTTGCGGGTCGAACGCGTTAAATGTCGCTACGTACTGACCGGACGTTTCGTCACCGTCCTGGTAGAAGACAGCGTGTACCAGCTCTTCATCGTGGGAGATGGAGACCAAAGAGCCGTGGACGAAGGACTGTATTGATGTCTTCTCCACATCGGTCAACGAGCAATCGCCCGTTGGATAAGCAAAGGATACGACGAGTCCGGAATGGGTGAGAACAAAGACCTTTCCTGCCAGTAAAAAGTGATAGGCAATGGAGTCTTCTTCTAATTCCGTCAGCTCAGGAACGAAAGACTGGTCGGACACGAGCCAACTGTCACCGTCGTTTTGTAAGAAAGCGCATCGCGGCTTGTCGTCGGAGAAGCCGAAGGTGAGCGCCGTTGACCCGTCACTGTGAAACTCCACGAACTCGGGGTCTTCTTCCACGGGTACACACGATTTCTCTGTATGGTCACTCATCTGCGTGGTGTGGATGCAGACCTCATCTCGCGCGTCGGCTATTTCTTTCGTGGCTATCAACGCCGTCCCGCCGTCTGTGACGGACCTTCCGATGATCAATGAGGTAACGGGGCCTGCTATTGTCTCGGTCACCATCGATTCACCGAAGGCGTTCGCCAGTAGGAGGCCCGAGTTCCCATCATGTGCGCTGAGCAGGAAATGTTCGTGGTTTTCGGAAACGGTTATGTCCTCCACGGTTATCGGTAACCTCTCACTGGGGAAGGTAGCAACAGGGGAGACATCCGGGGAGCTGTATGCCTCTAAGGTGGATCCGTTGACGAAGAGGTAGGAGCCATCTTTCCACTTCGTAAATACGGTTTGGAAAGGGAAACTCTTAAGACGAACATCAACGTCGCCGCCTACCGGCTTATGGAACCACAAACTGTTGGCAGCCTTAGAAGACTTCGGTGAAGCAGTACCGATTATTCCCACATTGTCTGGGATGGAAGGGGCACCACTGCTTACTCGAGGGTCTCGTGGTGGGAAAAGCATATTAGCCACGATGACAAACAGCACAACCGCAAGCACTGCCAGGGCTATACGGCCCCACGAGGATCGTTTCATTTTTACTCCAGGATTGTCGGTGTGAAGCTACTGTCGCAAGCATTATCGTCGCGTCGTTTCTCAATCTTCTGCTGGAGCCACGCGCCTACTGTCAAAGAAAAGCACCATGCTTCATTGGAAGCTCCGCTACTTCTCTAGCTTAGTTTCCGCCGGAGCTGATCGCAGGGGGAGAGGGATTGTAGGAATGGCCATAAAAGCGCAGTAGACATTCCTCATTAGCCCTTGTTTACATGCCGGTGGCAACCTCGCTCAGCGACGGTCGGCCTACCCATTCTTCGGTAGAATAGCTAAAACCAAATAAAACTTTGCGACCTATTTTCTTGGCCTCTTGACGGTGGTTATGAATGTGTGTATAAAGGGTTACGGAGGCAAAAACGGCACTCCACAGTTCTAGTTTCTAAGGAGAGACGCACATGGCACTTTTGACTATTGGAGATAAGTTCCCCGAGTTTAAGCTCACCGCACTTAAGGGTGGCGACCTGCACGAGGTCAACGCTAGCAAGCCCGAGGATTACTTCGAGGAGATTTCCAACGAGTCCTTCCCTGGCAAGTGGCTCGTCGTCTTCTTCTACCCCAAGGACTTCACCTTCGTCTGCCCCACCGAGATCGCCGCATTCGGTGAGCTGGATGAGGAGTTCCAGGATCGCGACGCGCAAATCATCGGCGGCTCCATCGATAACGAGTTCGCTCACTTCCAGTGGCGCGCCACCCACAAGGATCTGAAGTCCATCCCGTTCCCGATGATTTCCGATATCAAGCACGAGCTCATTCGCGCTCTCGGTGTGGAGAACGCTGACGGCGTTGCAGACCGTGCAACCTTCATCGTTGATCCGGACGGAATCATCCAGTTCGTGTCCGCTACCCCGGATGCTGTCGGTCGCAACGTCGACGAGGTTCTCCGTGTCCTCGACGCCCTCCAGTCCGAGGAAGTTTGCGCCTGCAACTGGGAAGCTAACGACCCGACCAAGAACATCGACAAGATGGACGTCCTGAAGGAAGAACTGAAGTAAAAATATGGCAATCGATAACCTCAAGAGCGCACTGCCGGAGTACGCGAAGGATCTCAAGCTGAACCTTGGCTCGCTGACCCGCTCCAAGGAGCTTTCCGAGCAGCAGCTGTGGGGCTCCATGCTGGCAGCAGCCGCCGCCACCCGCAACGCTCAGGTTCTCAAGGAGATCCGCGAGGAGGCTTCTGAGCACCTGTCTGAGGAGGCTGTCAACGCCGCCCTCATGTCCGCATCCATCATGGGCATGAACAACGTGGCATACCGCTCCAAGGAGTTCCTCCCCGAGGAGTACGAGACCATCCGCGTCGGCCTCCGCCAGAACGGAATGGCTAAGCCCGGTGTAGAAAAGGTTGACTTCGAGCTGTGGAACATCGCGGTTTCCGTGATCAACGGCTGCGGTAAGTGCACCGCCGCCCACGAGCACACCGTCCGCGAAGAGGGCCTCAAGGAGACCCAGGTATGGGAGACTGTCAAGGTGGCCGCCACCCTCCAGGGTGTTGCCCAGGCTCTGTTCATTGAGTCTGCGAAGTAACCCTTAGGGCATATAGCAACATACAAATTCCGGATCTCAGTGAGGGATCCGGAATTTTTTCATTTGTCTTTTTCCCGAGGCTGGCGATGGGGTAGCTTGTTGCGGTGTATTTCGGGAGCGGGGCCAATTGGAAGTACACAGTCGGGTTGCGGGTTTGAGAAACTGATGCCCGTGGCTCGGGCAGCTTTTGAGGCTTGTCGACGCTTTGTGGTCGCCGAAATCTTTCAATTCCGCTGTAGTTCGGTGGGTACGGTCGGTACCATAAGCTCTATGGCAGCCACCAGAAATAGCAAAGTTAAGAGCACAGTTGAACAAAGACTGGAGCGCGCGGATGCCGCGCGGTCATTTGTAGCAACGTGGTCAGGGCGTGGCTATGAAAAAGGGGATACAGCTTCCTTCTGGATTCAACTCCTATCACAGGTAGTAGGTCTAGAAGATGTCGTCACGGCGGTGCATTTCGAAGAGCGGGTGAGCAATGGAGGCTTTATCGATGCCCATATCCCTTCAGCGAAAACGCTGATTGAGCAGAAGGCTCTGGGGGTTAATCTGGATAAGCCAGAAATGCGCCAGGGGCGCTTGGTAACCCCTTTCGAACAGGCTAAGGCATATGCAGATGAGATGAAGAACTCGAACCGGCCTGACTACATCATTGTTTCGAACTTCTCCCATTTCCGAATCCATGATCTAGACCAAGAGCGGTCAGCAGAGAACTATGTTGAGTTTTCGTTGGAAGAGTTGCCAGAGCAATTTCATCTCCTAGATTTCATTGTGACCGGACAAAAGACCCGCAGGGCAAAAGAACAGCAAGTTTCTATGCATGCAGGTGAACTCGTTGGCAAACTGTACAGGAATTTGTCTGCCCAATACATAGATCCGGAGAGCGAACGTAGTCGACACTCTCTCAACGTATTATGTGTTCGGCTCGTATTTTGCTTATTCGCGGAAGATGCGGGACTTTTTGGTAAGGATTCCTTGTACCGCTATCTCTCTGGGGTACCTACTGAATACGTGCGGGGAAAGATGATCGCGCTCTTTCGTGTGCTGGATACTCCCTACGACGATCGTGATGTATATATCTCGGACGAACTATCGCAGTTCCCCTATGTGAACGGCGGATTATTCCGCGAGGAAGACATTGAGATTCCGCAATTCACTGAAGACATTGTCTCTTTACTGGCAAACGAGATCTCACGTGACACCGACTGGTCAAAAATCTCCCCAACCATCTTTGGTGGGGTATTTGAGTCCACACTAAACCCGGAGACCCGTGCCAAGGGCGGGATGCACTATACGAGCCCAGAAAACATCCACAAGGTTATCGACCCTCTTTTCTTTGACAGTTTGAAGCAGGAGCTGGAATCGATCCTGACGGATCCAGCGATGACTCCGCTTAAGAAGACAAGGCGGCTGAAAAAATACCACAATAAGCTTTCCTCGCTCACGTTCTTCGATCCGGCCTGCGGTTCGGGTAACTTTCTTACTGAAACGTACCTTTCGCTACGGCGTCTGGAAAACCGCGTGATCGGGATGCTAGCAAAGGATTCCCAGATCTCTCTGGGGTTCGAAAACGTTACTCCGATCAAAGTGTCTTTGGGGCAGTTCTATGGACTGGAAATCAACGATTTTGCCGTCTCTGTAGCCACTACTGCTCTATGGATTGCCAAACTTCAGGCAAATATCGAAACACAAGAATTGGTTGATCAAGCTACCGACGATTTTCCTTTGCGTGGTGCAGCGAATATCCACCGGGGGAATGCTTTGACCAAGGAGTGGTCGGAGATTATCAATGCTGGTGACTGCGATTACATCATCGGCAATCCACCTTTTCTCGGCGCACGCAACCAGTCCAAAGAACAAAAAGCTGAATTGAAGGCTGTCTTTCCTAAGGGAACAAAGAACGTAGGAAACATTGACTACGTTGCTGGATGGTTTATTAAAGCTGCACAGTTCGTTGGTGACCACAAAACCCGCATCGGTTTCGTTGCCACAAACTCCGTCGTCCAAGGTGAACAGGTAGCCAACATCTGGTTCCCGATCATCTCCCTTGGATTCCACATTGATTTCGCCCATGACACGTTCCGTTGGGTCAATGAATCCACGGACAAAGCACACGTATTCTGCGTGATCGTCGGTTTTTCAAAGCAAGAATCCCAAAAAGTCCTCTATCACTACCCAACCCCCGATTCTCCGCCGGAAGTTCAATACAAGCAGAGGCTCAATCCGTATCTCGTTGATGCTCCTGATGCTTTCATCTGGAATCGCAGCACGCCCATCTGCGACGTGCCAAGAATGGGAATTGGAAATAAGCCGATCGACGGTGGCAATTACCTTTTCGCTGATGATGAGTTTCGTGAGTTCCTCTCCCGCGATCCAGAGGCTAGGCAGTACTTCCACCCGTGGATTGGCTCCAAGGAATTCCTTCACGGATATCACAGATGGGTTCTGTGGACAGGGGATATGTCCCCTGCTGAACTAAAAGCTCACCCACTTATCGCGGAACGAGTCAAGGCAGTGCATGACTTTAGATTGCAAAGTTCGAGTACACAGACTGTCAGACTCGCCGATAAACCTCAACGGTTCCACGTTGAAAATATGCCGGACGGGGAGTCGATTGTCGTACCAGAGGTATCTTCGGAAAGGCGCAAGTACATTCCGCTGGGATTGATTGAGCCGGAAGTATTTGCTTCCAATTTAGTGAAAATCGTCCCGAACGCGTCTTTGTTCCTCTTTGGGGTTCTCCATTCTGAGATTCATAACGTGTGGATGAGAGCAGTTGCGGGGCGGCTGAAAAGCGATTACCGCTACTCTGCAGGAGTTGTCTACAACAACTTTGTCTTCCCCGAGGCTACGGATAAGCAACGAAAAGACGTGGAGGAGGCAGCACAGCGGGTTCTGAACGCGCGTGGGAATTACAAAGACGTGACGCTTGCGGATATGTACGACCCGGATGATGAATGGATGTACCCGGAGCTCTTCGGAGCGCATTCCGAACTCGACAGCGCAGTGGCGCAATGCTATGGCTTCGCACTGGATGGTTTAGAACACGATGAAAGGGAACAATTCATTCTCTCAGAACTTCTGACACGCCACGCCAAGAAGGTCTCCTAGGAGCCGTTCTCACACCTTGTACGGCTGTTCTAACTTGTTTGCGGTGGATGTGGCATGGCCTTGCTAAGTTGTAAGGCATGAGTCGGATGTTGGCTGTGGCAGACGCACTGAGGCTGGTGCGGGTGCGGGAAGAATCACCTGCATGGTCGCTGCTCGCGGCCACAAACGCGCCGGTTATTCTGGCGGTGCTCGCAGAAGTCTTCCGCGGAGACAACCGCACGCTGACGGGAACAGAACTATTCCTTGCCGTAGACCCGCTGCTTGTCGACATTCGCGAGTCCACAGGGCTGGAGTTACCTAAGTCTGCGGTGGCCTACGTGGGGGACTGGGTGAAAGCCGGCTACCTCGTTCGGCGCAGCCCCCAAGGTGAAACAGAAGAATTCTACGAACTCTCCTCAGACGCGCACGTAGCACTCGACTACATTTCTGAAATCGTTGAACCACAGCGCGTGGTCACCGGCTCCCGGCTAGGAACCGTATACACGGGGCTCAGCGATCTGGCAGCAGACACCGACCCGGATGAGCAGGCGGCAATCACCCGGCTTGAAGCACAACGGGACCAGCTCCAAGAACGGATCGACAATATCCGCGAACGGGGTATCAGCGTCGTCGACGATGGCCGCGCCGTGGAAAAAGCCCGCGAGGTGCTTTCACTCGCGCGGGTGCTGCCCACAGACTTTGCGCGCATGCGAACGGATGTGGAAAAAGTAGACAGTGACCTGCGCGAATCAATCGTCGAATCCACGCTCAACGCCGGAGAGGTGCTAGATAACGTCTTCCGCGGAGTTGATCTCATCCAGGAATCCGAGGCCGGGCGGGCCTTTAGAGGGTTCTACGAGGTGTTCCTCAATAACGAACGCTCCGCACGGATCGACGCAGTCATCGATTCCATCATGGAACGCCCATTTACGCAAAAACTCTCCGTTGAAGAACGCGACGAACTGCGCAGTCTCATGCGCATCCTCGACGAATCCTCCGGCCAGGTACATGACTCCATGACGGGGCTTTCCCGGTCGCTGCGCAGGTTTGTGCAGTCACGCGAAGCAGAATCCCAGCAGGCGCTCATCACCTCCATCAACGAGGCAGGACGGCTCGCAATGAGAGTTGGGAAGGCGGGAATCGCCTCCAACACAAAGATCGGCGTGGAGCTCGAGCTGACCACCCGGCAACCGCAGTCCATTGCCTCCTGGAACCTCTACGATCCATCCGATTACCGCATCGAAAGCGACCTTGTTGAAGCGGAAGCTGGAACCATAGACCTCGAGGCACTGCAGCGACGCATCCGAGAAACAGAAATCGACTGGCAGGAACTGTCTGGCAACATCAACGCGCTTGTCACACGCCGAGGCCAGGCCACGATCGCTGATGTGCTGACCGAATTCCCCGCCACGCAGGGGCTCGCCAGCGTAGTCGGTTTAATCAAGCTGGGTGTCCGTCATGGGCAGCGCGCCGATGGCAGCGAACTCGTTCGGTGGACATCGGCAACCGGGAAGAAGAGACAAGCACGCGTAAATCGGTGCGTTTTCACCGAATGTGTGCCGGAGACATATCACTCGCGGATCTTTGGAGGTAGCCATGGATGAGCAGATTCACCTGACGGAAACAGACACAGGAACGCTCACCCTCAGCCAGAGAAAAGCTCTCGTCAAGCTGATCAAGGGGCCGTTTATCACCACCACAACCCCAGCAGACCGAGAGGACTTCCGCGTGATCGTCGAGTCACGCACGCTGCTTTCGCAGCAGCTCGATAACCTCTTCCTGACCCTCGTCGTCGATGAAACGGCGGGAGTCGCCTACACCAAGGTATGGGATACAGAGGTCGACGGTGCCCGCACGCTCCTGCGCGCAAAGCCGTTGACCTTCGTAGAGACGGTCATCATCCTGCACCTGCGCCGGCAGCTGGCAAAATCGAACCCAAATGAGCGCACGATTGTGGAAAAACAGGAGGTCTTCGAAGCCACCGCCCCCTACCAGACGGCGCAGGGAACCGACCACACGAAGCAGGAGAAGCATTTCGACACGGCATGGAACTCCCTAGCAAAGGCGAGAGTTGTCACTGAGACATCAACACCCGGGCGCTGGGAAGTGTCCCACGTCCTGCGCGTGGCATTTTCCAGCGACGAGATTAAGGCCGTGACCGCAAGCTTTACCCACCTTCTGGAGGATTCCCATGACTAGCACCATCGCCCCAGGCCAGTACCGCCTCACCACCCTGCAGGTGTACAACTGGGGTACATTCAACGGTCTCCACACGGTCGACGTCGCGCGCGCCGGGTTCCTCATCTTCGGCCCCTCTGGGTCGGGCAAGTCCACGCTTATCGACGCGGTTTCGACCATCCTGGGTTCCCCCGGACGTCACCGTTTTAACGCCGCAGCAACCGAATCCGGGAAGAAATCCGGCCGAGATCTGGTCACCTACTGCCGTGGTGCGTGGCAAAAGGAACACGACGCGGATCTTGATGATGTTACCCGATCCTTCCTGCGCCCCGGACCGATGTGGAGTGGGGTGGGTCTCCACTTCAGCGACGGTGACAGTGGGGAGATCACTGCACTTCGCATCATGTGCCTGACCGCCAATACGACGACGCAATCGGAAGTGAAAAACCTCTTTCTGCTTCTCCCCGGCAAGGTGAGTCTCGTCGACTGCGAGGAGCTTGGCAAACACAGCGCCGGGCAAGCCGATGCCAAAAAACAGTTCCCGGACCTCATCGCCATCAATCGCAACCTGTCACCCTTTTCTGCAGCGTTGCGCAAACGCTTGGGGATCGCGGATGAAAAAGCCATCGAGCTGTTGCAACGCACACAATCCGCAAAGACCCTGGGCGATTTGAACCAGCTCATGCGGGACTTCATGCTGCCGGAGCCCGCGACATTCAAGATCGCTGACGATGCCGCCGAGAACTTCACGGAGCTAAAGACGGCGCATGCAACGGTGGTGACAGCCCGCAACCAGATAAACAAGCTCCGCCCCATCCGAGACAGCGCAGATAAACACGCGGAGCTCACGAAAACGATTCGTGACTACACGATTGATCTGGATGCCGTCCCCGTATACGCCAACACCCAGCGGCTCGGCTTCGCCCGGTCGGATCTGCGTACGAACCAGGGGGAACTCGACGATGCCCAGGCAAGCCTCGAAACCGTGCAGGAAAAAGCGGCGGAGCTGGCCGAGAGGGTGACGAACCTCCACGTCGCGATCAGGGGAGAAAAAGACGACGGAATTACGGCCGCAGAACACCGCCGTGACAAGCTCCGCGATGAGTGCGCTCGCGTCGAAAATGAAGCGAAGAAGTTCTTTACCGTTCTGTCGGAACTGACTCCGTTCCAGCCCGCCAGCCAAGAAGACTTCATTAACCTCCGCGTACAGCTGGAAGAAGAGATTGCGGACATTGAAGCAAGGCAACAGACCTACGGGGACACCCGTACCGATATCTACTCCCGCCTCAGTACCCTCAAACAGGCAATCGACCAGGGGGAAAAGGATATCAGAATGGCGGAGAAGTTCCGGTCCAACATGGATCCTCGGCTTCTTCGCGCCCGAGAACGCATCTGCGAGATCACAGGAATTGCCCGAGGATCTTTGCCGTTTGTCGCTGACCTCATTCATATCGATCCAGCTTTTGCGCAGTGGCAGCCCGCAGCCGAACGGGTCATGGGAGGGTTTGCCAGGATGCTCCTCGTCCCCGACGAGTTTTATCCCCAGGTCGCAGCCGCTGTGGACGCCACGCATCTCGGCACAAAGCTCACCTACCAGGACATTGATGCGAAGCTGGAATCCCTGCGGCCGCAAGCTATTTCCGCGCGGAGCCTAGCCGCCACCATCGTCGTTGAACATGGACGCTATGAAGGCTGGATCCAGCACCAGCTATCCACCCGCTTTGATCACGTTCGCTCGGAATCGATCGAGGAGTTTCGCTCCCACCGGCGCGCAGTCACCAAAGCCGGGCAGCTTCGCGACGGTAGCCGCCACGTCAAAGACGATCGCTCCCGTATCGACGACCGTTCCCGGTGGGTACTGTTCGAAAACTCAGATGCCCGCATCGACGTGCTCACCGTCCAACAGCGCCAGCGGAAAAACGAACTGAACGCCGTGGCGGAAGAACAAAAACAGTTCGAATCCAAGGCAAAAGCCGATGCGGCCCGCATCGTCAGCGCCAGGCGGGCGCTGGAGACAGAAAAATTTGCGCAAATTGACGTTTCTGGGGCCCAAAACTTGCTGGACGAGGCGCAAAAAGACCTCGATGCCCTGGTAGACAACAACGATCGACTCGCCGAACTACAAGCAGAGCTGCGGACCGCGCTTGGTTTGGCGAACCTCCAGGAGACGGAGAAGGCCAACCTGCAACAGCGGATCGGTGTTGCCCGGGACCGCGTATCGGAGGCAACGGCTACAATCGAGCGGCTGACCAGTCAGCTCGCGGGTGCCGAACCGCTTCCACCGGAAGTCGAAAGACGGATCGCCGGTCGGATGAAGGCGTACGCTCGTACCATCAACGCGTCCAATATCGATGCCGCAACGATTGAGGTGGAGAGGAAAATACGGGCAGATAAGTCCGCCGCAGAGGGGCAGTGCTCCAACCTCCACAACTCGATCAAGCTTGCAATGAACCGTTACCTTGATGCCTGGCCTGAGCGTCAGGGTGATCTCACCCCGGAAGTTGAGGCGCTGGGTGATTTTCTCGCAGAGCTGCAACGGTTGGAGGATGACGATCTTCCCCGGTTTGAATCCAATTTCCGCGAGCTTCTTTTTGACCAGACGAACACCCATCTGGGGCGGTTACGTCGGGAGATCGCCACGGCGGCGAGCTCCATCCGGAAAGAAATCGACCGGCTGAACGAGTCGCTGACCCTTGTGGATTTCTACCCCGGCCGCACACTGCAGATTGAAGTCCGTGAGTCCCAACCTGCGGAAGCGAGGGACTTTGCCCGCAAACTCGCCGCAGCAGTCGACGGCACTCTTGAAAACGACGAAGGTGCTGCGGAACAGCGCTTCGAGCGGTTATCTGCGGTCATCGAGGATCTCGTAGAAAGCGATACGACAACCGCCAGGCAGCGTAAACTTCGCCTAGATACGCGCTGGCACGTGGCGTTTTACGGAGTCGAGGTGGATGCCGACGGCAATCGCGGTGCCGTCTACGACTCCGCCGAGGGACTCTCCGGTGGACAGGCGCAGAAGCTTTCCAGTTTCTGTTTGGCGGCGGCACTCCGTTTCCGGCTCACGGGTATGGGGGAACCACCGGCGAAAGCGAGGAAATCCCGCGTGGTCATCGGCGAGGATGTCTATCCCCACTACGGCACGATTATTCTTGACGAGGCCTTCGACCGTGCCGATGCGGAGTTCACACGTACGTCAATGGAGGTTTTTGACCGGTTCGGTTTCCACATGGTTCTTGCCACACCAGAAAAGCTCCTCCAGCCCGTTGAGGACTACATCGGTGGCATACTCATGGTCGAGTGCCCGGACCGCAAGCATTCGCGAACATCAGCGCTCACCATCGAGGAGGCGGAGGACCATGCGGTCGGTTAAAGAGGTCGAAAAACGTGCCGCGACTTACTATAGGAATAATTACACCGATTGGCTTGCTGGAAACTTCATGCCGCTTCCTATTAGCCTCCATCCTCCGAAGGCGCGCGACGTGGAAAGTGACGGTGGTGTAGCGTTTCGGAGCTGGAAGAATTCCTGGGAAAAACACTGGCTGCCCGTCGAATACGTGGACAAGCGCCTCGGACTGTTCGGGATCTATTCTGTCCCATCCCGGGTGGTCATCGATTCTCCGGCCACCGCTGCCCGACTGGCTGGCCGCACCCGCGACTGGGAGCGCACGGTCAGTCTCCTTGATCGGTTGACCACCGGGCTTGCCGAGGACTCCTCCCGCGCCATCCTCGCTCACAAGGCCAGCGCGTGGGCTGGGTGGAGCGACATGACAGCCGACCAGTTCATCGCCGTTGTTCAATGGCTACGTGGCCATGATACATCTGACTACTATCAACGGGAACTGCCCATCATGGGTGTGGACACCAAATGGCTCGAAACCCACGCGGGACTTGTTAGTGCGATAGCCGGTCGCCCAAACTTTAAGCCGAGACCCATCATGGTGGAAATAAAAAGCCTCGATCCGGCTCTCCCCATCGCGGGAGACCTCCGTCATTTAAGCACAGATGTGGAAGACCTGAGCGGCGTGCCCCTAGGTTTTGACAAGGTCGTCATTGTGGAGAACTACACCACCTTCATCGCCCTGCCGGAGCTGCCCCGGACGCTCGCAGTCTACGGTGGCGGGTTCTCCGTAACCGAGCGTATCGACTTCATCGGTGGCGGGTACCCAACTTGGTACTGGAGCGATCTCGATAGTGCTGGATTCGCAATGCTTGCCAGCGTCCGTGCCCACCTTCCGCAGGTCCACTCAATTCTCATGGATACCGACACCGTTCTAAGTCATTTCCCTTTCGCAGTGGAGGAGTCGCAATCAACCACGGTCAACATCCATATGCTCACAGCCGATGAGCGGGCAACCTATGAGCTTCTCCGCGAACGGGCAAACGGCTCCTGCCTACGCATCGAACAAGAACGCATCGGGTTTACATGGGCTGTAGATAAATTGCGAACCGCATGCGTAGGTGACACCCCACGGTAAGCTTGCCTCATGCGCTTACGGTCTCTTCATCCCCGCCACCTCGATCGCCAGGGGCTTGTCGCCTGCTGACGGGAGGCGCTGCTCGCGCAGAAGGTGCTGCTCGGGGAGACGAAGGGGTACCGCAACCATCCGCAGCTGACGAGGTTCCAGGAGCAGCCGGAGCCGCTGGCGGCGATCGGGCGCTTTCTTGACGGGGTACAGGAGGATGCGACGAAGCGGGGCTACAACTTCAATGCGTCGAAAATTGTCGTGCCGGATGCTGCTGGTGTGCCACAGATCCCGGTGACAACGGGCCAGCTTGCCTACGAGTGGGAGCACCTGGGGAAGAAACTGGCTAAGCGCTCGCCGGAGTTCCCGCGGGAGGATTCGCCCACGCCACATCCGCTGTTCGTGGTCGTGCCCGGGGGTGTGGCCGATTGGGAAGTGACAGGATAAAATACGAGCCATGGGTTTGAATTACCGCCAGCGCAAGAAGACTGGCAAGGATAGCTGGATTAACATCTCTGGGTCCGGCGCATCGTTTTCCAAGCGCGTGGGGCCTGTGACCTTCAACTCCCGCGGAGGGTTCTACATCAACCTCCCCGGCGGGATGAATTACCGGGGTCGCTGGAAAAAGTAAATCGTTTGCGCAGGTGGGTGGCACTTTCCGTTTTGGTGCTGCCCGCCTTTTTGTCTACCTCGGGAGACTGAACCGCCCGTCGGGAAGCTGCTCCGCCAGGCCGTCTTCCAGCAGGCTATAGAGGGCCCGGGAACGCTGCGCGGCATCGGGCCACGCGTGATCGATGCTGGCAAGGGGCTCGTCGGCATCGCGCAACAGCGCCATGATCTTGCCCCGCACCTGCCGGTCGGTCCCCTCAAACTTCTGCACCCGCATCTTCTTCGCGGCCTGCTCCTCCTCACTCGGCATGGGCTTGCCCGCCGCCACCCACGCGCACTGGTCGGCCAGCGGGCACTCGTCGCACCGCGGGTTCGTCGCCGTGCACACGAGCGCGCCGAGCTCCATCAGCGCCACGGAAAGCTCCGGTTTCGGAGCTGAAAGCCGTGCTAGATCGGCCTTTCTTGCCGGTGGGGTGAGGTAGGTGGCGTCGA
>ERZ1031137.126-NODE-126-length-15880-cov-10.133712_pt1 | contig 15880 bp, 13 predicted proteins | sample MGYA00517293_ERZ1031137 | MGnify/ENA primary metagenome ERZ1031137 (study PRJEB33718, sample SAMN03159763) | human skin metagenome | collected 2014-05-20 | study: EMG produced TPA metagenomics assembly of the PRJNA266117 data set (Human skin bacterial metagenome...
TGTAGTTTTTTGACCATTCTTGGTAAGCGTCACGGTTCTTTCTTGCTGGTTTTGAGCAAGCCTTAGGGTCCAGAAGAGAACGGTCCAGGTGAATAAATTTATCTACTTTTCCGCTGTAGTAAGCGATATTAGTGCGTAAAGAAATTTCGACCCTTTGAATTGCCTTGAAAAGCAGTGCTCGAAGTGTTTCGTCGAAAAAATACAACTGTATCGCCTCATCGAGAGTGTGACCTGGAGGGAAATCGTCGTAGCGGTAATTGCAGCTAGTGGTTCTATCCTCTCTTCTCTTTTTCTTTCTGAGCGGGTAGGTGTAGGCAGATAGCCTGTAATATCCAACGTTGGTTAGTACCTGTTTACAAAAGTCCTTGTCGTCGAAAGCTAGACCTCGGTCTTCTAGTAATTGAAGTTGCTCCTCAATAGTTAGGTGGGGTTTCATGTAAATAGTCATGGTTACAATTATGTAACTTATATAGGAGTCTAGGTACAGTATGTAGTCTTACATGGGAAAACATGAGAATTTTTGTTCGCAGTTTTGTGAGACGTTGTCTGGAGATTCCCCGAAATCGGTGATGATCAGAAAGGAAAAAAGAGAACCGCACCATCGCAATTTGCATTGTGAGAGGGTACGGTGTACGTGGCTACAGACTACTAGAAGTCATTCATAACGTCTAGCATCGAATCTGCTGTAATCTCTTACCTTGGGAAACGCCGCAAATCCAATATTCCAGTGGGGCTGAATGAGGAAGCCGGTTCTTCTGTTTATCAATATCATGTTGAATCTCAACGATCTATTTTCAGCTTTGTTTGAACTAGTATTGAATAGCTTTGACGAGGTCGAAATGACAAGTAGCCCTCTTAGATAGCTACCCAAGCACTATGAGAATTCAAAGCGCGTCCAGTGGCATTGGGTTTTCTGGCCCCCAGTGACAATCCCGAAAAAATCACTAAAGTCGTACGTTACAACGCCTTGAAGGAGAAAAAGTGACCGAAGGACCTATCCACACAACGACGATTCCCGTGCGCTGGAGCGATTTTGACCGCTACGGCCACCTGAATAACAACTCCTACATCGAGATCGCCCAGGAGGCCCGCGTCAAGTTCGCCCAAGACGAGTTCGTCGCCCGTGGCTACGACATGCCCACGGTTTTCGTACGCCGGATCACCGCCGATTTCATGCGCCCGATCATGCCGGACACGCAGGAGGCTGAGGTACGCACGCAGGTCATCCGCGTGGGTAACACGAGCTTCGACACTCGCCAGGAGGTCCTCGACCACAACGGCAACGTGTGTGCTGTGGTGGAGGTAGTTAACATCTCTGTCGACGTGAAGACCTCCCGCCCCAAGTCGATCACCGCGCATGAGCTCAAGATCCTCACCAAATGATCGAAGAAGCTCTCCTCACCCGTGCCCGTGGGCTCGACCCAGAGGCTCTCGTGCGCACCCGTGGCCGCCAGGTCTTCGTCACCACGCCTTTCGACGTCCTTGCCTGCCGCACCTCTCCCGTCGACATCCCGCAGCTGACCACCACAGTCCCTTCGCTTCTCGACGCCCCCTCCACCAGCACCCGGCCCAATGACGCAGCCTTGCTGTGGCCAGGTGCCCTCCCACCAGAAAAAGGATTCGAGCTTCTCGACATGGTTTCCGCCGATGACGCACTCAATCTCGCGGAAGCAATTCGGGACAACGTCCGTGGATTGAGCAAAGTGCCAGCCCAACTTCTTGATCAGGAGTCACTTGTCGTCGCCGGCCACGGGGTTCCTAACCGGATGCTCCTCGCTGCGCACGCGATGGGTTTTCTGCCCAGTCCGATGCGAGTGTCAAAGGTGAGTGGGTGGATACGGGTAGATTATGTCAACGGGACTGTCTATCGTGAAGATATACAGTTGAAGATTTTTGATCAGCTGTGACTCCCGCCCCCCTTCTTCTGTCGACTCTAAAATTTGAGCGTCTATCTTCTGAAGTTAACCAACATTTTGGTTTCGTCTGCTGCTGTGCAGCCGCAATAGACCATCGGGAATCTTCGTTTAAGAAAACCGTTGCACCGCAGACTTTCTTCGCGAAACATTCACAGATGAACTTTTTGTGAAACAAATTTGAACTTAAATTTTCAAACTCTTTTTCGGCACCAATACTTAGTTTGAGCGGAAAATATTACCCCTTATTTTTGAGTAGTCTGTGTGTTTGTATGTTTAAATCTGTTAATTTTTTGACGGCGTGATGATGGGTGAATGTTTGTCTGGCGCTGATTTAGGGTACAGGGGTTCGAGTACTCGGTACATGAAAACTCAGTATCGAACACCGTCCCCCGTCAGATGTTCATTGAAATATATGCATTAGACAGGTAAAAAGTGCTATAGCTAAAAAGTAGCGAACCGGATTTTAGTGATGCGCCGACTACAATTTTAAAACATGACGAGGGTGACACTTTCGCATAGTTTTCAGTAGTTTGCCGAAGTCTAGGAAAGTAGTTGGGGAGGTTAGCTGAAACTGACTCCGTCTCACCTATTTTTCTAGGTGTTAACCTATTTCACAGTTATGTGATTAACATCAGCGTTCCTTACTGAAGAACCTATAGGAGCTTTCGAAAAGGGCAAAAGGACTGTTGTCTCACCACAGACGAAGCTGGTTGAAAGTATTTTGATCATTGAAAAGAGTAAACCAATATTAAAGTCAAGTCGGTGTAGTATTGTTATCCACGTAGTTTCAACTGACTTCCCCAACCGGCCTCAGTGAAGCTATCTGTCAAAGAAGGTTCGATCATAAAGAGGGAAAATGCACAGCACAGTCACTATCGTGGGGCAAGGTTACGTCGGTCTTCCGTTGGCGCAACAAGCTTGCGAATCGGGGGAAAAGGTTTTTGGTTTCGATGTCTCGCAGAGAGTTGTGATGGGCCTTCAGCGTGGGAAATCTCATATTGATGACCTGGGGGACGCGGATATCCAAGCGATGCTCGATCATGGTTATGTACCTACTTTAGATGAAGCTATTATTAGCGGCAGTGATACGGTAGTGATTTGTGTTCCTACTCCGCTGGGGGAAGGTAATGCTCCTGATCTAACCTATATAGAGTCCGCGTGCCAAACTGTTGCCAAAAATCTATCGAAGGGCAGCGTCGTAATTCTGGAATCGACAACCTACCCTGGCACTACAGAAGAACTTTGCAAGCCTATTCTGGAAAATGGTTCAGGCTTGAAAGCTGGAGAGGATTTCTACCTTGCTTTTAGCCCAGAGCGAGTTGATCCTGGGAATAAAAAGTTCGGCATTAAGAATACTCCAAAACTCGTTGGTGGTATCACCACCGAAAGTACCGAGAAGGCTGCAGAATTTTATAGAGGGTTTGTCAATGAAGTAGTACCTATGAGTGGGCCTAAGGAAGCGGAGACTGCAAAGCTTCTCGAGAACACGTTCCGCCATGTCAACATTGCTCTCGTAAATGAGATTGCGAAAGTTTGCCATGAGCTCGATATCGATATCTGGGAAGTAATTCGCGGAGCATCCACCAAACCATTTGGCTATATGCCTTTCACTCCTGGAGCAGGAGTGGGTGGGCACTGCATCCCGATTGACCCGAATTATCTATCATATGAAGTACGCCGGAATCTCGGGTATCCTCTCAAGTTCGTGGAGCTGGCTCAAGAAGTTAACGCATCGATGCCAAAGTACGTGGCTTCAAGAATCGCGGACGCGCTGAACAAAGACAGTAAAGCTCTCAATCGAGCGAAAGTCCTGATTTTGGGTGTTACATATAAGAAGAATATCGCAGATCAGCGGGAGTCTCCTGCAGTGCCTTTGGCCAAAATTCTTCTTTCCTCAGGAGCGGAAGTAAAATATAATGATCCGTATGTTCCGACCTGGGAAGTTGGGTCAGAAGTACTCAATTCGGAAGCTGACTTGGGAGCGGCTGTTGAGGAGGCAGATATTGTAGTGCTGCTTCAAAAGCATAACTCGTTCGACATTGAGCAAATTGAGCAAAAGGCAATGCAGTTCCTAGATACAACTGGCACCTCGAAGATAAGAGAGCATAGGCTGTAATGGCGTAAGGCGGTGTTACTCGCATTGCGAAACATTGCATACCAGTAGGTAAGTTTTTTGTGTAGGCCAACAGCTTTTTGCAGAATCCCCATTCACTGGGGATTTTACAATTCATGCTTGAGGGGAGAGACGTCACTTGCAATTAATTGATGACACTTATCTTAGAGATTTGCTGGCGAGACCTGCACTACCAGAATATACGGCACGGCTATGGAATCGGAGATACTTCATCCGCGCTCAAGCGCGTTCCAAAGCCCTTCAAACTGGGCGCGGAACATATCTTGGCAGGGCCTGGATCGTCCTTTCCCCCATGGTGCGTGTCGCGCTTTATGCTTTGGTTTTTGGTGTAGTTCTTAAGATATCTAAGGGGATGGAAAACTTCGTTGGCTTTTTAATGATTGGTGTCACCTACTACGGTTTTTTCACAAAAGGGAACATGGCTGGATCTAATTTGCTCAGGAGCTCAAGAGGTCTTATATCTGCTTTTTCGTTCCCGAAAGCCGCTTTGGTGATTTCCAGATCTTATCAAGGGGTTATTGACGGTCTACCTCCAATTGTCGTTGGGACAATAGGAGCAGTGCTTACACAGTTGAAATTTTCGTTCAACTGGGAAATCATCTTTCTACCACTGATTTTCGCACTAATGGTCGCTTTCACCACAGGGATAACTTTCATTGTGGCTCGGCTTTCTGCCTTCGCACCGGATGTCGGTCAGGTAATTGGTTGGATCAACATGTGTCTGTTCTTTCTGTCTGGTGTATTTTATTCGCTCGATCGATACGCGACTGCACCTGTGTTACGCGAAATTATGTTCTTAAATCCCATTTATCAGTTTTTGACAGCTGCGCGGCAGTGCGTGTTATTGGGAATTATCCCGAGTCTGAACACCTGGGCTTATTTGACGTTTTGGTCCTTCGGGCTATTAATCGTAGGCTACGTATTTTTCTGGAAAGCAGAGGAACGGTATGCCTCAGCATGATCGTTGCACTGTCCTATGTAGGGATCTTTCAAAGTCGTACTTTTTGCATAAGAATGGTACCCAATATGGGCTGACCCGCAAAAAAAATCGGACCGAAGTTAAGGCGCTAGATTCAGTCTCTTTTGCTGCATTTTCAGGAGAATTTGTCGGAGTTGTTGGTAGAAATGGAAGTGGGAAATCCACGCTTTTTAAGGTAATCGCTGGCAGCGAGGGCGCCACCTCAGGTACTGTAAAGGTCTCCTCAGAGCCGACGCTTTTGGGTGTTTCCTCTGCACTTCAACCGCATTTGGATGGGCTTAGCAATGTTGAGCTAGGACTATTAGCTTCGGGCCTTAGCCCATCAGAGGTCGAAGAAAAAAAGTTCGAAGTAGCTGAATGGGCGGACATAGGTGACGCTATATACCGACCTATGGCAACCTATTCTTCGGGTATGAGGTCGAGGCTAACTTTCTCGATTTCTACTTCAATCCCTCGTGAGATTCTTCTAATCGACGAGGCTCTTTCGACCGGAGATGCGGCTTTTGCAAGTCGGGCTCATGACCGAATGAACAGTTACCTTGAATCTGCAGGTAGTGTTTTCCTGGTATCACATGGTGCGGGAACCATTCAAGAGTATTGTAGTAGAGCTTTGTGGTTGCATGAAGGAAGAATAGTCCAAGATGGGGAAGCCAAAGAAGTATCTTCCAATTATGTTAAATGGGCTAACCTTTGCTCTCGGGGTAGATACGAAAAAGCACGGAATTTCCTCAGAGAAGTCGAAAAAGGGTATGACAAGCCAGAATTCGTCCTCAAATCTGAATCGCCTGCTGCCCACTAGTTTCGGGGCGATCCAAAAAACAGAACTAGCCACTAAAGTGAGAAAAGGTAACAAGGAAGGGTAAAAATGGAAACGCAGGATGCACGACGTTCGCTCAGGACCGTATGTGTGGTGGGACTTGGGTATATTGGTTTACCTACAGCAGTATTCTTTGCTAACGCCGGCTACCACGTGTTGGGGTGTGATACCAACCCTTACGTAGTAGAAGCAGTGAAAGAGAGTAGATCTCCCTTTTTCGAACCGAAGTTTCAAGAATTGCTCGAAAAATCGGTGCAGGACGGTAGTTTATCCGTCGCAACTAGGCCACGACCATCAGACGCGTTTGTCATATCTGTTCCGACACCGGTGAAGGATGATCATGATGTTGATCTTAGCTACATAAGCGCCGCAACGAAATCCATTGCGAATATATTAGAGCCCGGCAACCTAGTTGTATTAGAGTCAACCAGCCCTCCTGGAACTACTCAAAAAGTAAAGGAGCTGGTTGACTCGGTACGGGAAGATTTAAGTGAAGAGGACAAAAACAAAATTCTTTATTCCCATTGTCCAGAGAGAGTGCTGCCTGGAAATATCGTTGATGAAATGGGCACGAATCCTCGTGTAGTCGGAGGTCTAACTGATAACGCAACGAGTCTGGCTGCAGAATTATACTCGGCAATAACTGCCTCGGAAATATTTCGGACGAACGCGCAAACTGCAGAACTTACAAAGCTGGCTGAAAATGCGTACCGCGATGTAAATATTGCATTTGCTAATGAGCTGTCCTTAATATCTGATGACCTGGGTGTTGATGTTTGGGAATTGGTGGAACTTGCTAACAAACATCCCCGAGTAAATATTTTGAATCCCGGTCCGGGGGTTGGCGGACACTGTATTGCAGTAGATCCTTGGTTCATCGTTTCGGCAAGTCCGAAGTCTTCGAATCTGATCAAGACGGCTCGGCAGATCAATGGCTCCATGCCAAGAACCGTGCTTAAGAGGGCTAAGTTATTATTGGAAGGAAAAATTCCTGATAGGATCTCATTTCTTGGTGGTTCGTTTAAGGCGAATGTATCTGATACACGTGAGTCTCCTTCGGTTGAAGTGATAAAAATATTTTCTGAAACTTATCCTGAAGCTGATCTCGTGCTAGTTGATCCTCACCTTGAGAACATCCCGGATTCGTTAAGGAAGGTTAAGAATCTACGTATGGGTGGGCTGGATGCCTGCTTTGATGCGGACTTAACCTTGTGTCTAGTGGATCACGAAGAATTTCGTTCCTTGGATCCTTCTAAGGGGCGTGCAATAGTTTTGGACACGAGAGGACTCTGGAAAGGTGCTAAGTAATGGTCCTCTCAGCTCGAAAGGTGAATCAAGTTAGGAATATTCTGCTCGTAACGAATGCATACCCTAGCAGCAAAAATCTATATAGAAATGGTTTCGTCCACCGAAGAGTGAAAGCCTATCAAGATTGCGGATTCGAAGTTCAAGTCTTTTATAATCATGAACCTGCATACGATCCGTTTAGTTACCATTTTGATGGTGTAGATGTGAGGGTGGGGGATGAATTAGAGCTCCGTAGGTTTCTATCTCAGCATAATTACGACGCATTTTTGATTCACTTTCCAGAACCTTCCAGAGTGGAGCCGGTGTTGAGTGCGGCTAGAGAGGAGCTTCCGGTTCTCATTTGGATTCATGGCTTTGAAGCAGAAGCATGGTTTCGACGGTGGTTTAATTTCACAACCACACAATCTGCGATGAGAGCTGCATTGGAAAAGCGGGATAGCTATCATAAGCTTCAAAATGAATTTTTAGGAAGGCTAATTCGTGAGAACAGGAAAAATTTAACATTCGTAAACGTCTCCAAGTGGTTTCAGGAAATGGTGGTTGAACCAGACTTGCACGCGGAGATTCGACAGGGAGAAGTGATTCCCAATTTTGTGGATGAGAAGTTGTTTACGTACAAGAATAAAAATCCACAGGATCGCAAAAAGATACTGTCTTTGAGACCGTTCGCTTCAAATAAGTATGCGAATGACCTAACTGTAGCGGCGATTTGGGAGCTTTCGAAAAGGCCTTTTTTCTCCGATCTCGAATTCTCAATTATCGGGAAAGGCAAGTTATTTGAAAACGTGACTCGTCCCATAACTGGTTTCAGCAACGTACACCTGGAAGAACGGTTTATTTCCCAAAAGGAAATTCCTTCGTTGCATGCAAATTATGGAATTTTCCTTTGTCCTACGAGATTTGATTCTCAAGGAGTTTCCATGTGTGAGGCAATGAGTTCGGGCCTCGTCCCTATTTCTACTCGAACTGCGGCGATTCCGGAGTTCGTAGAAGATGGAGTGACTGGCCTTCTTGCCGATCCAGAAGACCCCAAGAGTATTGCAGATAAAATCGAGGAACTGTATTTCGACGAGTCTGAATTTCTTAACCTTTCACGAAAAGCAAGTCGTTCCATTCATGTTAAATGTGGCTTTAACGCCACAATCGGGAAGGAAATAGAATTGATTGAGAGGAGTTTGTTATCCAGTGGTAAATGAAATCGATTGCAAATGGGAACGGCGATATCGAGAGCTGGAAAGGACCCTCGAGGCAGTCCTTAACAGGGGAGCGGGCTATACCGATCTGGTAGCTGCTGACGGTACTCCTGCTGCGATTGAAAGAGTAGATACCGTTTGGTTTGGGGAGAAAAAAATGATCTATTGCTCGGCCACGGGAGTAGATTTAATCTACAGCTTTCTCTTCAAGGATAGTGGCGGGAAAATTATCGAGAGCGTTGGTTTTACTCCCCTAAACTGCTTTCCTCTCATTTCACCCTTTTTGGCTGCAGCAGAATCTGTTGAAGTGATTGTAAGATCGAACTCTGAAGGTGACTCCTCTTCTGAAGATAGGAAGACTCTGAAACTGTGGAATCAGTAGAAAAAGGTCTGCTTAATATAGCACATACCGATATCCTGCTCGGGGGTTATTTGAACCTAAACGTGCTAGATGGCTCTTGTTTTTGGTTAGCCGCGTTAGCCAAAATGCTAGGGGACCAGCCTGGAATTTTCATCGATGTGGCGAGTCCTCGGGAGATCACGGATAACAGAGTGACTGCGGAATTCCAGGGACTGAAAAATATTAGGCTACTTGAACCTGTCGCTACCGCTGGTTTACGAGAAAAACCTACAAGAGTCAAATACGCAGATCAATTAGCTGAGCTGGCGAAAATAAAAAACTATGATGCGATCATAGTTAGAGATACCGAGACAGCGCTTTTGCTAGTGAAAAAGACTCCTCAAATCTCTAGTTCACTCTTTGCATATGTTACCGGTATGCCTTTGCTAGGACGGCCTCTCCTCTCCGAGATGAAGACTTCCTTGGAATTCCTCTCGAGCAGCGGTGCGACTTTGCTATTTCAAACGCGGGAAATGCTAGAGCACGCCCAAAAATTTGTGAATATCGAAAAGGCGGCAATTCTCCCTCCCCTAGTTCCAGATTCACCAGGTAAGTTTGACGAACTATTTAAACAGCCTGAGGGAGCAATTGAGCTAGTATACTCGGGAAAGTTTTTCTACGAATGGAACCCGGATGGGATTATTTCCGCATTCAAGGCAATTTCGAGCAGGTATCCAGGGAGATTGCACTTAAACGTAGCCGGTGACCAGTTTAGGGAAACGCCGGAGGACGCCAGTTTTGTACCAAACGTGAAATATCTATTGACATCTACACCTGAGGTTTCTTGGTTTGGTGGTCTGAGCAGAGAACCAAATCGAATGGTGATTGCGCAATCCGATTACGGGATTAGCTGGAGAAGAAAATCATTGGATGGTAGTTCTGAGCTATCGACTAAAGTACTCGAATATGGATCTCTTGGCTTACCTGTCATCCTAAATCGGACAAAAGCGCATGAAAAATTGTTGGGAACCGATTATCCATTATTCGCAAACAGCGCAACCGAGTTCAAAACAATCCTTAGGAATTTGGCCTCCGATAGATTTGATGCGGAAGATGCCGCTAAACGTTGTTTCGCGCTTGCGCAAAGGCACACCTACAGTCAATTTTATCCGAAGTTTGCTGAGATCCTCGGTTTAATTCCAGCGAATGGAATCTATCTACGTCAGAGTAGTTCGGCCATTATACCGGAGGAGAATTGGATTGGGAAAATCAATGTGAAGGCTGGTTTCTTAACGGTTGATGACGATTCGTTGATAAACGAATCTATGATTAGAACGATTATAGCTTTAGCCCAAACTCTTGCTCAGGATGCCCAATCCAATGCTGGCCCGAAGGAAAATAAGATACCACGCATAGATTTTCGCAACCATCGATGTGGAAATACAAGTGAAGACCCTGAGACCCTTAAGCGCGATCTGAATCGTGCAAAGAGACAGTTAGCGAATTTACAAAGGAGCAAGGCTGTTAGGTTACAGCGGAAGTTCTGGGCAGTTCGTAATTACTTACGAAGAAAATGCTAATTTTGCTAAAGGATAAAAGGCCGTTGGAACCGACTGCAGCGGATAGATACTTCAGATGAATCTTTTGGGCGCCTGGTGCTTAGGAATCTGAATTATTTTGAAGGCAAGATTTCACCGGTAAGTTGTAAACATTATCTACTGAGAAATACTGAGGTATGGCCCTATTTGAAATGAACAGTAAGACCTTTCTTGTTGGATAATGACCTTAGGTGGGAGTTTAAGGATTATACGAATGATGCATGTGAGGCTGGTGACCTCTCAAAAGGAATGAGGACTTTTCACTTAGTTTGTTAAAACCATTTCACTCTAATCCGGTTTTTATTCTGCTATTTTGAATATTTAGTTTCAGGAAAACCTCTCGAACCTCGAGTGAAGGAAATGTCTTTAAAAGATAGGCGTTGTGGCAATTATTTTGAAGCATCACACCGGAGGTAATTGCTATACTAATTTAGTACAACAGCTACATGAAAGGACTAAGCTGTGGCAGTGAGCTCCGATTTCAATCTATTGGATGCTAGTGATCTTTCTGAAACATTGGATTTGCGGTCGCAGATTACCAAGCTATATTACGAGAATGCCTTTTTGAAAGCTAACAGAAAACCTTTCAATATTGGCGATGCTTATTCCCTTCCTCCTGTCGAGGATGTAAATAATAATGATGAATACGTTTTCGTTAGGCAATTTCTTAGGGAGACAAAATCGAATGAGGTCGAGGATCGCCACTTGGTAGTACTGAACGAGTACGCCACGGTTGATAACCAGTATGCAAATGGTTTTGTGCATCGTAGGATAAAGCAGTACCAGAATAGCGGAATGAGAGTGGATGTTCTGGTCTGTAAGCGGAAGCAGTTATCTGATGTCTATGTCTATGATGGGGTCACTGTTCTTACTGGATATATAAATGAATTGCTGGGGGTACTGGCTTCACGTAGGTATAAAAGCGTTAGTGTCCACTTTCTGACATTTGAAATGTGGAGGTGTTTGCAGAGCAATTTGCCAGAATCTACAAATCTGATTGTGTATGTCCATGGGTATGAAGTTCGCAATTGGGTACGTATTCCATGGGAAATCAGTAATCGAGACAATTTAAATGCGCAAATTGAGCGAAGTTTGCAGATTGAAGATACTTGGAAATCAATCTTTGATATTAATTCAAGGGTCGATCGTTTTGTTTTCCCATCCGAATGGTGGTTGAAGGCAGTTGAAGAGGATATGGGGCTCGTGATTCGGAAGAGTATCGTTATTCCGAACGTTGTTGACACTGAGCTATTTAATTATGTAGAGAAAGACCCGGATCAACGCAAGAATCTCTTGTGGGTCAGGAATGGTAGAAAATTCAACTATGCTGCTGATGTTGCTGCGGAGATATTGCGCAGACTAGCAGAGACTCCTGTTTGGGAATCTTTGAAGATTACTTTAGTCGGGGACGGAAAATACTTCGAAGAATTCAATGAGTTCCGTGATTGTGAAAACGTCAAAATAATTGACGGGTATATCAGCCAGCAAGAAATATCCAGATTACATAAACAGCATGGTCTGCTACTTGTTCCAACAAGATTTGATACCCAGGGCGTTTCCCGGGATGAAGGAATGAGTTCCGGGTTGATCCCTATTACTTCACCAGTTGCAGCTGTGCCGGAATTCGTAAATGATTCAGTAGCAATCCTTGGATCAGAAGATGATTTTGACACTTGGTTAGAGCGAATCATTTCTGTGATTGATAGTCCGTCTTTATTCGCAGAGTATTCCAGGAAAGCTGCCGAGCACATTCGGAGCCTGAGGCCAATTCAAAAAACAATCGGTGAAGAAATGACGCTCATGAAGAAAGATCGGGTAAAATGCTAAAGATATTAATTATAGTCAATCAATTCTCACCATTCTCCAGGGCTATAGAGGAATACTTGAAAAGTATTTCGCCGATGTCAAGCGTACTCTATCTAAGCTCTGGTAAGGATCCTCAATCGGGTGGCATGCGTTGGCCTTTGAATGTCGACCCCTCCAACGAATATGCTATCAGGAGATGGATTGAAGAGAATGGCTGGGATAGGGTCGTTTCGATTGGTTTTGATGCGATTAATTTCGCCACAAAAAAGATAAGTTTTATGCCGATCCTAGGATTTCTTGAACCTGGTGACGTGGATATTAGTTCGCGTCGAAAAGGGCGATTGATTGGCTTTCGGCGTTTTTCCTCCAAAGTTAGGGGACTTTGTTTTCTTAATGAACTGGAAATGACTAAGGCAGTGCAGATTGGATCTAATGCTCCTCATTTTCTTATAGATCCGAGCACCTTGTCTCCTATGGATTCGATCACCTCTCCCGGCTCAGGGAAGGTGGCACTAGTGTATGATCACAGAGGGGGGAATCGAAGCCCAAAGGAGCTAGGCTTCGAAAGATTAGTCGAAAATCTTGGTGCTGAGAACGTAGAATCAGTACCTGCCCAGGCTTTTTATTGGCCAGTGGACGGGGAGATAAACCGCAAGATTCTAAACACGACGAAACTGCGATTCCAAAAGTTCGAAAACATCGTATTTGTTAGCCATGATCCCGCGTCTATCGCAGGTTTGGTATTACTTGGTAATTCGCAAGGGATCTATGCGGTAAACAGTATTGAGAGCACCCTATTGGCACGATCTCTACCACTAATTGACGTCGGTTCTCGTCTGAACATTGAGAAGAAGATTTGCAAAGAGACTCCTCTACGCGGTTCAAGACGGCGGAATTTGACTATTGGACGTAGTATTGCGGAGATTATGCTATTAACAGAAACTGACGAAATTCCACGTTTTTTTGAAGACTTCGGTGATTTCACTTCCTACAATATCTTTCTGGCTGGAGCGGCTATTGAGAACAGATCAAACGGAGCGCGCCCTCAACGGATAAGAAATATGTTTCTATCGATGGCTAGTGACGGAGTGACGATTCCCGTGCATTTCAATTCAAGAGCTCTGGAACGACGAATTTCGTTGTTTAAGCTCTGGGACAGAGAAGGCATTGTCGCTGAGGTATTTTACGGAGAGAATTCGACGACTCCAGTGGCGGACAGGGATGCCCTCGTGCAGGTGAAACGGCTAATTGATTTTCTTGCCGCTGAGCAAGGAACTAGAAGTATGTACTTCGTACGAGATGTCCACTGGCTGGATAAGAATTTGCCGGTAGGTAATTCCTCAAAAAGTCCCGAGCTAGTACAAAATGGAATCTTTGAACTCTCCCAATTGCAACAGTCCATTGGGGAATTGGTCGCCCCAAGTTTTGAAAGTGCAAAGATGTATAGCGAGTTGGCTGCTCCTTTATTTGAACTTAGATTTGGTAATCTCGAATTACCACCAGCCTTGACGGAATATAATAGAGTTTCTGTTTCTCCAAGAGTCCTCGGTAGTTCTGATGGGATTACATTTGTTTACACTGGTGGTCTTGGAAAACTTTACCAGATGGACTGCTATTTGGATGCCCTCAGGGATTTATTTGAGAGCGGTTTGGAAAACGTATACGCTGACTTCATCGTCCGAGAGTCTGAGGCTGAGGATCTTTGGACGGAGTTGGCAAAGAGAGAACTAGCTGAAGATGACCGTCTTCGAATTCTACATATCGATTTCTCAGAATACGTTTCGAGAACAAAAAGGAATGCTGGAATATTGTTATTGGACTCTGGCTACGGCAGAGGGGCATTCGCATATAAGTCCGTTTCGTATTTGGAACGTGGAATCCCATTCATCGCGTATAGGAATTCTCCGAATGCAAGATATTTTCGGAAGTATCACTGTGTAATAGACGTATCGGATGAACAGGATCTTCTGGAAAAAATGAAAGATTTAGCAGATGGACAGGAAGTTGACGTCGACTGGGGCTCTCTTTGGGCTAATGAGTCCTGGTCCGCTCGATGGAAGCAAGTCAAGCAAGGTGCATCATCCCGTGTTCGGGAAATGAGATGACAGGATATAGAAGAATTATGAACGCAGTGAAGAACCAATCAGAGATTTTTCGAGAACGTGATTGTTCAAGGTTTGGTAGGCAAATCTTGTACCCCACCTCGGAATCTTTTTTCTCCGATTTTTTGAAAGCTAGGGGACTACACACTGTTAAATCTCATGGTAACCGACCATTGGATTTCTACGTTGATTTCAGGCAGTCTAACAAGACCCTGATTTCTTTGCACGGTTCGATTCCCCCGCGCTGTAAGACCTTGCCGTATTTTTCAGGACGCAGACTCGCGAGATTACTCGGTGTTAACTTAATTGCTGTTGTGGATCCCACTACAAGTATTGGTACTATTCCTTGTTCTTGGTATCTCGGCGACCAAACACTTGGGCACACTATTGATCTTCTGAGTCCGTATATTTCTAGGATCTTAAAATCGTTCAATTCTGAGCATTTAGTTTTTTTTGGTGGATCTGGGGGTGCCTTTGGCGCCGTAAATTTTCTAAAAGTGTTTCGCGATAGTTCCGCCTTGGTTATGAACCCGCGTTTGGACCTTACCTTGCGACCGCATCCCGATCTTAGTCCCTATTATCGGAATGCACATGGAGTGAAGAATAGAACAGCACGACACCGGGTGTACACGAAATTTATACAAGGTAGACAACCGGTTGATGTCAAACTGGGAGATAAGCAAAGGATTTATATCTTTCAGAACGAAAATGATTCAAGGTATAAGAACGGACAAGTGATCCCGTTCCTGGAGAAAAAGATAGAGTCAAATAACATCTTTGTTCGAACATTTGAAGGAGAAACTGGTCACGCGCCAGCGAAAGTGGAAGATCTTCAGGTAATCTTGAACGCTATTTTTTCTGCTATGGAGCGAGGGGGCGGTGAGGACATCGTAAAGGGGTTAGGATTCCAGAATCCAGCTCAGTTTCTTTCAGCGTTGAAGGATGGCTCAGTTGCTAGTTCTTTGCAATAGCGCCATTCGTGATTATGTATCGTTCATACTTGATAGTTGTGGTTTTTGTTGGTTGCCATCTAAATCAGGTTAATGTAAAGGGGTGCTTCGAATAGCGGTTACGGATCATTTGAGAAGCAGCCTTTCGGGATATATCTAGTAGCTCTTTGGGGTTTTATTGGGTAGCGAGCACTTCTTTCTTGGCTTAGCCCTACTTGGGCTTGATGACTGTCACTGCTGCAGCCGACGAGAAAATTGTCTCCTGGATTGACTGTCACGTCAAGGATTTGGGTTATATCGGCAAGCTACCGGCTGTCATTGTGTCGGATAACGTGTCAACCACAACATATAAGCCGAGGAAGAATTCCTCCTACAGGATGGTCACTGACCGATTTGCCGATTTTGGTTCCTCCTATGACATCACTATTGTGCCGACCAGGCCAGGAAGGCCGAGGGATAAAGCAGCAGTAGAATGCGCTGTTTCTATCGCGTATATGAGGATTCTGGGGTACTTCGACGCGGTGGTTTTCCGCAGTCTGGATGATCTGAACGAGGCGATCGTCGCCCGGGTGTCGGATGCGGTTTGTTGGTACTGGTGTTCCAGGAACGCGGTGTAAAGTGTCAGCACCTCGTGCACGGTGAGTGTCATCAGGTTGTGCACACTGGATGTCAGGAGGTTGTGTGTAACGGAGTGCCTTCGAGTAGCGGTCGCGGGTTGGTCGGGTAACAGTTTGGGG
>ERZ1031137.128-NODE-128-length-15770-cov-21.984792_pt1 | contig 15770 bp, 17 predicted proteins | sample MGYA00517293_ERZ1031137 | MGnify/ENA primary metagenome ERZ1031137 (study PRJEB33718, sample SAMN03159763) | human skin metagenome | collected 2014-05-20 | study: EMG produced TPA metagenomics assembly of the PRJNA266117 data set (Human skin bacterial metagenome...
GCGAGATGCACGACATCCGGCTTGAACTTCGCAAGCGCGCGGGCGACGGCGGTGGTGGGGACACCGACGGGGAGGGAGTTGATGCCGGGGAACATGATGGTAGGGACGCGGACGATGGGGTACCCCTCGTACTCGGCGACCTCCTCTTCGTGGCCACGGGCTCCCGGCGCGATGACGAGCGCCTCATGGCCCTCGCGGCGGAGATGTTCAAGGACACGCAGGACCGAATTGGTCACTCCATTGATGTTTGGCAGAAACGCTTCCGCCACAATCGCAACTCGCATAACGGCCATTATGCACTCCCCGCCTGAAAACTATGTGGAAGAAAAGTTAAATGTTGGTGACGTTTTGGTTCCGTTCTTGGGGTCGCCGACGAGACGCGAAGGCCACAATCGCGAACAAAAGCGCAGCTACAGCGGATGCGACGGCGAAAATCGACAGCGCGGGCCGAAATGCAAGAGTCCAATCACGCCCGTCCACCTTGACCACATCTGGGCGCGCGGAGTTGTACGTCACCCACACGCGCTGCCCCTCATTGAGCCCCGTGGGATACAAAAGACCCAGCTCAGGACTCTGCAGAGCGCCGTGAACATCCTGGAAATCGATGGCAGTGCGAAGCGTTCCCACCGAGGTCACGCGCGCAAGGGAACGCACGGGGGCCTCGTTGATGAGGCGATCATTCATGTACGCGCCGCCGACCATCGCCACGCTCATGATCGCCACGAGCACCCACGCGCCGATGATCGCCTGCTTGATTCTCCTGGTCACACGTGCATCCTCGCACGCATGCTGGCGTGAATATCCCGCAGGTTGTCGCGGTCGGTGACCGCCTCGATGATGCGGATGCCCGTGGGCTCGCGCTCAAGCTCTTCTTGCAGGCTGGGCAAGTCCACGACCTTGGTGTATTCGATGCCGTAGGCCTCGGCGATGTGGGCGATGTCGACATCGGTGTGCGGAGTGCCAAAGAACGGCTCGAACGCGTCCCGATACTCCGGCGCACCCTGCTCCAGGGTCTCGAAAATGCCGCCACCGTTGTCGTTTGCCACCACGATGGTGAGGTTTTCCGGGCGCGGGGAGCCGTCCACAATGAGGAGGCCGCCGACGTCGTGGAGGAAGGTGACATCGCCAAGGAGGGCAACGGTTCGGGGCGCGGTCGGTGCCGTCGGGTCACTTGATTGGTGCGCGAGCGCAACACCGATCGCCTGGCTCACGCTGCCGTCGATTCCCGCAGCTCCGCGCGGGGAGTAGGTGTCCACGCCCTCAAACGGCAGCCCCGCCAGATGAATATCCCGGATGGGGTTGGACGCTCCGACGAACAAGGCATTTGTCTGGTACAGCGAATCTGCCACCGCCGCAGCAACGGTCAGACCCGTGAACTGTTCCAGCTGCTCACGGACGGATTCAGCGCCAAGCTCGCTGGCCGCATCGAGGATCTTCAACCACTCGTCACGGGGTTGACCTGTAACCTTCAGCTCCGTCGCAATCTCCTGCGCGGTGTCCTCCGGATCCGTCACATAGTGCTCCCCCGGCTGCTTGACGACGATCTTCGGCACCTCGTTGGTGAGCTTCATCACGTCGCGATGCAGCGTCGGATGCCCCACAACCACGATCTGCTCTGGCTTGTCTAGCTGGTCAAACATCGCCGCAGCCAAGGGATGCACCGGGTGATACGGGGCCGGCACGGTGGGTTCAGCCAGCGTGGGCACATCCTCCAACCCCGGAATTTCCTTCGCCCCATCACCCGCAATAACCAGGGTGTTCTTGGAAATATCGATGCTCACTTCACGCTTTTCGACGCCCGGTCGCTCCCACGTCCCCACTGTCGCCTCCGGGCTCTCGGCTGGGCCCACAAGTGGCACGTCAAACGGAACATTGATATGCACCTGCTGATACTCCAGCGCCTCCCCCACCGAAGAAACCGTCGGCGCATACGGCTCAAACAGATTCTTCTGCACGATCGTCTGGCTTGCACCCTTGCCCACGTAGCGCTCGGGGCGATCCGCAGACAGGACGACAAACGGCGTCGCCGAATAGTAGGCCTCCACCATCGCTGGTAGACAGTTAGCAACCGCCGTGCCGGAGGTGGTAACCACGGGAACGGGCCGACCGGTCACCCGGGCCATTCCCAGGGCCGTGAAAGAAGCGGACCTTTCGTCGATACGCGAATGAACCCTGAGCGAGGATTCCGCAAACGCCAAAGCTAACGGCGCGTTCCGTGAACCTGGGCAGTACACCACGTCCGTCACCCCCGACTTTGCGAGGTCCGCCACAATCTGTTTAGCCAACTCCGGTGAACTAGTCATGACCTCGATTGTAAATAACCCAGGCACTCCTTTAAACGCCGATACCAAAAGTCCTCGTTTGTGCACGTGGGAAAGTTCATCGGGACGACGGGGGTGACATCGATTTCCCCGTCAACTATTTGCCGACGCTCAGCCACGTCCTCATAGAAGAACCCGCCCGTGCCCAGGCCCGCCGCAGGCTGCACCTCTTGGGCCGCAGCAGTTGCCAAGCAGGCATACATTCCCACCGCCGTCTCCAGCGCACTGGACACCGTCACGCGCAGGCCCAGGTCTTTTTCCACCCTCAGCACATTCGTCGGGCCACCCATCGGTTGACACTTGAGGATCGCGTAGTCCACGCGGCCCTTCACCTTCAGCGGGTCACTTTCCTTCCGGATACTCTCGTCCGCCGCCACCTTCACGTACGGCCTCACCTGCTCCAACTCTTCGACGGTGGCGCACGGTTGTTCCATGTACTCCAGCGGCCCGAGCTTCTTTGCAGCTTCAATCGCCTGCTCCACCGACCAGCCACGGTTGGCATCCACACGGATCGTCGCCTCCGGCATGAGACGTCGCACCTCGGCCACCCGCTCCACGTCGTCTCTTAGGCTTTGGCCCGGCTCTGCAACCTTCACCTTCACCGTCTTCACCCCGGGGAAACGGGCCAGGATATTTTCCACCTCAGCAGCCTTCACCGCCGGAACGGTTCCATTGACCTGCACTTTTTTGCGTTTGGAGGCAGGAACCCCGGCGAACGCCACTTCCAACGCACACTTCAACCACGTTGCCGCCTCCGGGGTCTCGTACTCCAGAAACGGGGACCACTCCGCCCAGCCCTTCGGCCCCTCAATGAGCATGGCTTCCCGGTGAGTTATTCCGCGGAACTTGATCATCGGCAAATCCACGACCCGCGCCCGCTGCGCAATCTCCTCAAACGTATACATGCTTCCCAGGGTATCGCTGGTCGGCTCTTTCCCGGCCCAAGCGCTGCGTACAGCCGGGTGGCGAGGCGCGGTTGGGCCGCATTCAGTGCGGGGCGCTACTGCTGGTGAGTGTTGGCTCTGGCGTTTTCGTTGGAACGCGGCCCGTCCGGTAGCGGATCCGCGGTGTTTGGGGGCAGATGGGCCGCGTTGTGGATTGGTTGATACGAAATGCGGCCCAAGCGCTAACCGGTGCCCGACTTTTTGCTCGCGATGGGCTGCAAACAATGAGGGGCGCGTCAAATGTGACCCAAGAGGGGGTGAAAGCCACCACGCTGACGAGACCCGGGCCACTTTGTGAACAGAATCGAACAAGACACACAACTGCAGATAATATTTTGGGAATTTCTTGTGTTTTACATGCATGTTTGTATAGTTCGAAAGTGAGTGTGGATGTCATAGTTTATGGTGTGAGCAAGGCACTACACCACCACGCCAAAACCACACGGACCAAAGGGGAAATACACCATGGAGACCGGGTACTACCGCACCCAGGAATTGGGGATGACCCAAAGCCAAATCCGCAAGAAAATGAAGGAGGGAAAGCTGTTCCGGGTCCGGAGAGGCTGGTACTGCACACACGAACCGTCGATGCTGGATCAGCTCTTCGTCCTCCAGCTCATGCATCCAGAATTGGTTTTCAGCGGGAAAACGGCCCTCGCGCTGCACCTGAGGGAGATACCGGAAGGGGATATCGAGGCGCTCATTCCCAAAAACAAGAGGATCCCGAACATTAAAGGCGTGAAGATCAAGAGATCACGCAGCCTAAAGTCCGAGCCAGGGATGATCTACAGGTGCGTTTCCATGCTCGAGGCTGCCATCACCATCGCCGAGGAGGAGCGACCACCGAACCTCATCGAGAAGCTCAACAAGTTCTACGCCAAGAAGCAGGGAAAACGCCAGTGGAATTTCGATATACAGAACGTGCGACGGAGACACCTAGCCCACGTTGTGAAGAGGGACTTCCGGCTCGTGCTCCCCGGGGCTTACTCCAACCAAGAGCTGCGGGTGGGACAAGGACTTGTTCGCAGGGGGTACGAGGTGGAGCTGAGCTTTAAAGTCAACGGGTACATGTTCGATATCAGGATCGGCAAGACGGACCTTTTGGTGGAACTGGATTCGTTTATGTACCACGAGGGCGAAGGACATAAGAGGACGTTTCAAACGGATCGGTGGAAACAAAACGCCGCAACAATGGGTGGGCTCCGTGTGCTGCGTTTTACGACCGACGACACATTCCATTATCTGGATCTGGTTCTCGACGAAATCGAGCGAGCAGTTCATTTCCAGGAGACGGGCGTAACTGAGGTGTGGAAGGGCCTCAATCCGACAGCGGCCTGACCGTATAGAGTTACAACCATGAGTGAAAACCCGTTTGACCCGTCGCAATGGAAGCTTGTACCGGGCTTTGAGGATCTGACAGATATTACCTACCACCGCCACGTTGGCACTGAGCGCAAGGATGGGATCGTGCGGATCGCATTCGATCGGCCGGAGGTGCGCAACGCGTTCCGCCCGCATACGGTGGATGAGCTCTACCGGGCGCTCGACCATGCACGCCAGACACCGGATGTTGGCGTGGTGCTGCTCACCGGAAACGGTCCGAGCCCGAAGGATGGTGGCTGGGGCTTCTGCTCTGGTGGTGACCAGCGGATCCGTGGTCGCTCCGGCTACCAGTATGCCGATGGCAAGACCGCAGATACTGTGGATAAGGCACGCGCAGGCCGCCTCCACATCCTGGAGGTGCAGCGACTCATTCGCAATATGCCGAAGGTTGTCATCGCCCTGGTGAATGGGTGGGCCGCCGGTGGCGGACACTCCCTCCACGTGGTGTGCGACCTGACGCTTGCCAGCGAGGAGGAAGCCAAGTTCAAGCAGACGGATGCGGACGTGGGATCCTTCGATGCCGGCTACGGCTCTGCCTACCTGGCCAAAATGGTCGGTCAGAAGAAGGCACGTGAGATCTTCTTCCTTGGTCGCACCTACTCGGCGCAGGAGATGAAGGAAATGGGAGCGGTCAACGAGGTTGTGCCGCACAAGGATCTAGAGAAGGTCGCTATCCAGTGGGCACGGGAGATCAATGGCAAGTCCCCCACTGCCCAGCGGATGCTGAAATTTGCTTTCAACCTGGTGGATGACGGCCTCATGGGTCAGCAGGTGTTCGCGGGTGAAGCGACACGCCTTGCGTACATGACTGATGAGGCTGTGGAGGGTCGCGACAGCTTCCTGGAGAAGCGTGATCCGGACTGGTCAGAGTTCCCCTTCTACTACTGATGAAGAAGCTGGAGGAACTTCCCATCCCCAGCCGGGGGATGGTGGATGAGCTGGAGCGGGCGATTGCTGGAGAGACGGCGTATTGCCCGGTGCCGAGTGGATCGTCGGCAGGTGATCGGGCCCGGGCGACATCGTTGCGGTCGACGCAGCGGATCGGCGAGGAAATCGAAGATGACGTGGCCCTTGTTGTGGCAACGTCTGGGTCTACTGGCGTGCCCAAGGGCGCGATGCTGGCTGCCCAAAACCTGGTGAGTGGCGCGGATGCGACGCACGCCAGGTTGGGTGGCCCGCGTCCGTGGTTGTGTGCGCTGCCTGCGCACAACATCGCGGGCCTGCAGATCCTCGTTCGCTCGCTAGTGGCAGGCTACGACCCGCTGGTCATGGATGTCTCGCATGGTTTTAGCGTGGAGGATTTCGCTCAGAAGACGGCAGAAATCGGTGAAGGGTGCTACACCTCGCTTGTGCCGAACCAACTTGCCAAGCTCCTGCAGTCGTTGCAGGGGGTGGAAGCGCTGCAGCAGTACGAGGCGATCCTCGTCGGCGGTGCACCCATCACTGGCGATATGGCGACAAGGGCTGCACGGCTAGGGATCACTATCGTTACCACGTATGGGTCATCGGAAACATCTGGTGGCTGCGTGTACGACGGTGTCCCGATTCCCGGAGCCAAGGTGCAACTGCACGGCGAACGCATTTGGTTGGGCGGCCCGATGGTGGCCAAAGGCTACCGAAATGTACCAAGCGAGGAGGCGTTCCCTGAGCCGGGCTGGTTCCGTACTAGTGATGCCGGGCGCATTGACAAGGGGAAACTCCAGGTCATCGGCAGGATGGATGCGATTATTGATTCCGGCGGACTGAAACTCCACCCAGAGGTGCTGGAAAAGGCGATCATGCAGATCCCGGGGGTTACCGAAGTGGTTGTCGTCGGAGTGCCGGATGAGCGGCTGGGTACGGCGATTTCTGCAGTGTATGCGGGCTCCCCTACTCCTGCGCAGATCATCGAGGGGCTGAGTGATTTACCACGTTGGCAGCTTCCCAAGCACCTCAGCCACGTGGAGACGGTGCCGAGGATGACCAGCGGTAAGGTCGATCGTCGACAAGCAAAAGAGCTAATCCTCAGCAGCGCTGGCCTGAAGTAGAACCTCGATGTCAGCTGGGGTGTAGGTAGCGGCGATCTGGGTGTCGTTGGCGCCGGCGAGGTTGTGCTGGACGAGCGAGGTGAGCTGGGTCGATGGGATGACCGCGAAGTTACGCGGCTGAGCAAAGACCTGGCGCACCTGGTGGCCGGAGCGCAGCTCCATGAGGTGGAGCCATACGTCGTCGGCGTTCGGCGCGTGCTCAGCGAAATCACCGCCGTGAGCTGCGACAAAAGAAATGAAACTAGCGGGGTAGAGAACGCCGGAGACCCCGGTGGCGAAGTGGAGGATGGAGGCGGAGGAGCTGATCGCCTTGGACCACTTTGCGTACGGGCGGATGCGACCGTCGCGAAGCTCGATGCGGTGCGCGCGGTAGGCAACGACGGTATCGAAGCGGTACTGCCCCACCACCAGGAGCTTTTCGACGAGCCACTCGGGGTAAATGATGTCATCATCGACGGTGATGACTCGCGTTCCCGTGCCCGCTACCTCGCGAAACTGATTCCAGTACTTCGTATGTGGCCCGTAGTGGCCGTCGGAGCAGCGGACTTGGACGCCACGGTCGATGAGCCGCTGTAGGGACGGCGGGTACGGGCCGCCAAAGTCCTCCGAATCGAGCCAGAGAATGATCGGGACCTTGACGTACCCGCGCGCCAGCGATTCGAGCGTGAGGTACACCTTCTTGAGACGCGCGCCGTGGGAGGTCAGAGAAATCACAACGTCGCCGGTCTGCGGGACGCGCCCGCGACCGAAACGGTTGCGAAGGTTGAGGGGGACCATGCGTCCGAGCGTCAAAAAGATGCTCGCTACCTGGCCAAGCACGTAGCTCACCCACATCTCTGGTCCTCCTTTTGGCTTCTCGACGTTTAGTTTTTTCCTAAAGCGTGGATAATAGACCACATGCACGCAACCGTTGACGATTGGATCCAAGCCGCCCGACCTCACACATGGCCAAACGCCTTTGCGCCCGTGGTCGTCGGCTCCGGTGCCGCCGCCTTCCACTTTGGCTTCAACCTCGGGCACATGTTACTCGCGCTCATTGTGGCCTGGTCGCTCATTCTAGGCGTGAACTTTGCCAACGACTATTCCGATGGCATCCGCGGCACCGACGAAGATCGCTCCGGCCCGCTCCGCATCACCGCATCAGGCAAGGTCAACCCCACCGTAGTGAAACTGGCCGCCTTCGGATGCTTCGGTATTGCTGCCATCTTCGGCCTCATTCTCACAGTCAGCTCCGGGCATCTCTGGATGATTCTCGTAGGAATTCTCTGCATTCTCGGAGCCTGGTTCTACACCGGCGGGTCCCACCCATACGGCTACATCGGGCTCGGCGAAGTCGCCGTCTTCATTTTCTTCGGCCTCGTTGCCGTCCTCGGCACCGAATACACACAGGCCATCCACATTTCCTGGGTCGGCATCTGCAGCGCCATCGCCATCGGCTGCATTTCCGCAGGCGTCAACCTTGCCAACAACATCCGCGACATCCCCACAGACAAGGCATCCGGCAAGATGACGCTCGCCGTACGACTTGGCGACCAGCGCTCCCGCCTCCTCTTCCAGATTCTCGTGGCCGTGCCGTTCGTCATGTCGTTTTTCATCGCGACACAAACTATTTTCGCCCTCATCGCGCTGGCCGCACTCCCCCTCGCCGTCATCGCCGCACTGCCGGTCAGAGATGGAAAAACCGGCCAGGAACTCATCCCCGTACTGGGGCTGACTGGCCGGTGCATGATCGTGTGGTCCGTGATCACCGCGCTCGTACTAGCGCTTGCTTAGCTCCTCGTTCATCCACTTCTTGTGCTCCTTCCGCTGGCGATCCCACTCGGCCAGCTCCTGCGTCACCCGCAGTCGCAAGCCCTTAAACAGAAACATCGACAGCGGGAACGCAACGATCAACGCCAACAAAGCAGAAATCATCAGCGGGAACGGCACCCCCACGAGCATGGAAATTCCCTGGATTACCACAGTGAGGACGACAAACAGTAACAGACGTGCCAACCCGTACAAGACGACGTCGAGCCACGCACGGTCACGCAACTTCTTATCTGGTGTAGGTGCAATATCGGTCACAAGGGCTAAGCATATTAAACTAGTTCCTAAACCAACAATCCAAGGAGGAGTTTCGTGGGACGTGTCCTGATACTTGTCCTCATCGTTGTCGCCATCTACCTCGTGTGGAAGGCCTTCGGGCCGCAAACCTGGAACCGCACCCCGCAGGCCCCCGAGATCAAGGGACCTGATGACGACGAGGAATTTCTCTGGGAGCTGGAAAAGAAGCACTTCAAGGAGATGCGCGCCCGTCAAGAAGCCGAGGAGGCCGAAAAGGAACGCCGTCGTCGCGAAGGGGATTACAAGTAGCTAGGTTCTTTGCTGAGGCCGGGGTTCCTTTTGCGGCCCGTTCGGTGTCGAGGTTTCGGGCGTTGGCGGGGCCTGGGCCGCGTTAGTTCCGAGGTTGACGTGGGTCCGACCCGAATGCGGCCCAGCCGGATTCAGCAACTCGGGTGTTAGGTGGGGATGGGCTGCAAAAGGTCTCTTTCACTTTCCCGTGTTCACCCGAATGCGGCCCAAACGCTCCCGAGGATCCGGCAAAGGGGTTAAGCTGGGCCGCAAAAGAAATGTGTCTACCTGACCATGGAAGGCTTTAAGAATGAGGATTCGGTGGCCGTGGCAGCGGTGGCGAAAATACGACCTGTCCGTTAACGGATACAAGTTCCGTGCGTGGGTGAATCCTGTGCAACGGGATGTGGAGTGGCTCGATTGTCCGAGTGAGTACGTGCCTAGTGGCTACTCGTCGGCAGCATACGTTGCGGATGGCGGATCTCCGCTCAGCTGGCGGAAGCTGCCCATTCCCTCCGAAGAGGATATGCGAAACGAAATCAGTAACTGGCTTGCAAGTATTGATGATCTAGAAGAGTAACCCGAAGATGGCCCAATCGTTTCCACGCACCCGGTTGCTTGGAGGAGTCGGGCCGCAAAAAGGATCAGCGTAGAACTCTAAGGCGGCCCAAACGTTTCCACGCGCCCGAGCTTCAAGTACGAATGGGCCGCAATCGGGGACAGACCTTAGTGGAACTCGCGATCCACGACGGAGCGCAGGTATGTGCCGTAGCCGGACTTTTCCAATGCTGCGGCCTGCTCCAGTAGCTGCTCCGTCGTGATGTAGCCCATGCGCCAGGCGACTTCCTCGGGGGCGCCGATTTTCAGGCCTTGGCGCTGCTCGATGGTGCGAACGAAGTCGCCGGCGGCCATGAGCAGATCGACGGTGCCGGTGTCGAGCCAGGCGGTTCCACGCGGGAGAACCTCGACGTGGAGGGCGCCTTCTTGCAGGTAGCGGTTGTTGATGTCGGTAATTTCGAGCTCACCGCGGGCGGAGGGAGTGAGGGATTTGGCGATGTCGATGACGCGGTTGTCGTAGTAGTACAGGCCGGGGACGGCGTAGTTAGATGCGGGGTGTGCGGGCTTTTCCTCGAGGGAGAGGGCGCGGCCGTCGGCGTCGAAAGAGACGACTCCGTAGGCGGTGGGGTCGGCGACCCAGTAGGCGAAGATAGCGCCGCCGTCGATGTCGTGGAAGCGGCGGAGTTGGGTGCCGAGGCCGGGGCCGTAGAAGATGTTGTCGCCAAGGACGAGGGCGACGGAGTCGTCGCCGATGTGGTCCTCGCCGACGATGAACGCCTCGGCAAGTCCGCGGGGTTCGTCCTGCTCAAGGTAGGTGAGCGTGATGCCGAATTGCTCGCCGGTGCCGAGCAGGCGACGGAATTGGGGCGCGTCCTGCGGGGTTGTGATGATGGCGATGTCGGTGATGCCGCTGAGCATGAGGGTGGTCAGCGGGTAGTAGATCATTGGCTTGTCAAAAACAGGCACGAGCTGCTTGGAGATGCCCTTGGTGATGGGATACAGCCTGGAACCTGTCCCACCGGCGAGGATGATGCCCTTCATCTAGGCGTCCGCCCACGTCGCGCGCACCACGTCTTCGAACGCTTTGCACTCGTTGTAGCGGGGCAGCTCCACCTCGCGGAGCCCCGGCGCGTCGCGGTCTTTGTCGCTTAGGATGTAGTCCATTTCGGGCCACTCAATGGCGAGTTCCTCGTCGAAGGCGTTGATGCCGTGTTCATGGGAGGGGTTGTAGCCCTCGCTGCACAGGTAGGCGACGGTGGAATCTTCCAGCGCGACGAAGCCGTGCGCGAAGCCGACGGGAAGGTACAGGCTGTGCCGGTTTTCCGCGGACAGTTCGACACCGATGTAGCGTCCGAAACTCGCGCTCCCCTTGCGGATGTCGACGGCAACGTCCCAGATCCGGCCGCTGATGCACGAGACGAACTTGGCTTGTCCCGGGGGGACGTCGGCGTAGTGGAGACCTCTCAGTACTCCGCTTTTCGACGTCGATACGTTTGCTTGCTGGAGGTCGAATGGGAACCCTACGGCTTCCTCAAAGTCGGAGGCCTTAAACCATTCGTGGAAGGTTCCCCGGTCATCGGGGTAGATCTCCGGGACGCTAAGTAAGACTCCTGATAGGTTCGTTTCCTGCAGCATGCCCCCAGTTTAGCGCGTAGACCACCCCAACGACGCTGAGAACGACAACGAATCCTACAGATACAGGCAGGAGGACGGCGGTGGCGATGCCGAAGATGACCATTCCTGTTGGGATAGCAGCGGTATTCACGAGCTGGTCTTTGGTGGCGAACTGGTGGACGAGAGCTGCCGAGTCGAAGGATTGACCAGCGACGTCCCAGGAGATGCCGGCCATGGTGGTCAGCGCCGAGGAGATCGCTGCTGCTGCGACGATGAGTGCGACGGACGGTGCCCAGACGAGCAGGACGATGTAGACCGCAGATAGGAAGAGAGCGAGGGCCTGCTTGTAGCGGAAGGCGAACGTCAGGACCACGGAGCCTGCGGATCCTGCAAGAGACCCGGCGGCGGCACCGGCGGCAACCCAGCCCCACATGCGCTCGTCGAAGTGCTGCATGACAAGGGTCGGTGCGGCCGTGCCGAGGAAGCCGATGGATGCGGAGAGCACGAACCAAGTAGCGAGGCCAGGGTTGACCCACGCGGGAAGCTTCTCCTTTGCGTAGGACTCTTCCTCCGGCACGGAATGCTTCCCGCGCGTGAGGGGCCAGAAGCTGGCGAGGATGAGGATGGACACGGCGAAGGTGAGCGAATCCACGAGGAGGGCCGTCTCGAAGCTTCCGCGCACGGTGATGAAGGTGCCGATTAGCGGGCCGCAGACGAACAAGACGTCGCCGACGGCGGAGAGCAGGCTGTTGAGGCGGACTATTTCCTTTTCCGTCTCGCAGACGATGCTGATGAGTTCGAATCGGGCCGGGTTGAAGAAGGCCGTCGCGAGGCCGTAGGACAGGCAGGACACGAAGAAGGCCATGGCAAAGTGCGAGCTCTGAGCCACCACCCACCACAGGAGAAGAAGCTGAGCGAGCATGCGCACGACATCAGAGAGGATCATCCAGCGTGCGGGGAAGGTGGGGGCGGGCAGGCGCTGCGCCGCGATGGAGGAAAGAAGTCGTCCTAGCCAGAGTGAGAGGAGGACGATGGTGAGCAGCCTGCCGGATTCATCGAGGCGGTAGGACTGAATGGCAAAGCTTGCGGGGATGATGCTATCACCAAGTCCAGAGATGGTGTAGGCCAGCGCGATGCGCGTTTTTCCGCGTCCGTTCAAATAGTTTCTCCTCTGGTGTGATGTGTGAACCAGATTACGGAACCTTCGGGAAAAATTCTTGTTTAACAAACGCCTGGTTAGTTTTCATGACATTGAACTTGTATACTCAGAATCATGAAATTGATGAAACGCGTCTCGCTTCTCGGTCCGGCGTTTGTCGCCGCCGTGGCCTATGTTGATCCAGGTAACGTAGCGGCGAATATTACGGCAGGTGCCCGATACGGGTTCCTCCTCATTTGGGTGCTTGTCCTCGCCAACGCGATGGCGGTTGTTGTCCAGTACCACTCCGCCAAGCTGGGGATTGTGACGGGAAAGTCGCTCCCGGCGCTACTCGGCGATACGATGCCCCGCACCCCGCGTCTGCTGTATTGGATTCAGGCGGAGATCGTCGCGGGCGCAACTGACATCGCCGAAGTGGTCGGTGGTGCCATCGCCCTCAACCTGCTGTTTGACCTTCCGCTTCTGACGGGCGCCATCATCACTGGCTTGATTAGTTTGCTCCTACTCGCCGTCCAGGGCGGCGGGCGTCAACACATTTTTGAACGCGTTGTCATCGGGTTGCTCCTCATCATCGCCGTGGGCTTTTTGGCCGGCCTGCTTATCGATCCGCCGAACCCCGGCGAGGTAGCCACGGGCCTTATCCCCCGCTTCCAGGGGCCGGATACGGTCATGCTGGCGGCGAGCATGCTCGGCGCGACGGTCATGCCGCACGCCATCTACCTGCACTCCACGCTCGTCGTCGACAGGTTTGGGGACAAGGGCCACAGCACGAAGGAACTCATTCACTCCACCAAGGTCGATGTTGTCGGTGCGCTGATCCTTGCGGGCCTGGTGAACATCGGCCTCCTCGTTGTGGCTGCAAACTCCCTTTTCGGTGTGGAGGGCACCGACTCGATTGAGGGAGCACACCGCGCAATTGTGGAAAACCTCGGCTCCGGAATCGGCTTTATTTTCGCCATCGGCCTGTTGGCTTCCGGGCTTGCCTCGACCTCCGTCGGCGCCTACGCGGGCTCGGAAATCATGCGCGGTCTGCTGCACATCAACGTGCCGATTCTCGTCCGTCGCCTCGTCACCCTCATCCCCGCGATCCTCATTATTGCCTGGGGCGCGGATCCGACAATGAGCCTCGTGTGGAGCCAGGTGCTTCTCTCCGTAGGTATCCCGTTTGCCGTCATCCCGCTGTTTTGGGCGACAGCCAGCAAGAAGGTCATGGGCGATTACGCCACAGGTCCGAAGACGAACGCAATGAACATCGTCATCGCCGGTATCGTTATCGCGCTTAACCTCGCGCTTGTTCTCTAGCCCGGTAGATCTTTTCGGAGCGCTCCCGGGCTTCCTCCCACCACGGCCTATTCTCCCGGTACCAGTCGATAGTCTGGGCGAGCCCCTCGGTAAACGAGGTGTAGCGCGGCTTCCAGCCCAAGGCCTCCACGGAGGAGGGGTCTATCGCGTATCGACGATCGTGTCCCGGCCGATCCGTCACATGGATCACCTCGGCTCCCGGGTAGTGCTTCACCAGCTCGTCGACCACCTCACGGTTGGACAGCTCCCCGTTGGCACCGATCAGGTACGTCCTGCCGATCTCACCACGCTCAAGGATCGCCCACACCGCAGAGTTGTGATCGTCCACGTGAATCCAGTCCCGAACATTGAGCCCGTCGCCGTAGAGGCGCACGGGCTCGCCGTTTTCTAGGGCGAGGATCTGGCGGGGGATGAACTTTTCCGGGTGCTGGCGCGGCCCGTAGTTGTTGGAGCAGTTGGAGATCGTCGCGCGCAGCCCGAAGGAACGGACAAATGCACGCACAATATGGTCAGCAGAGGCCTTCGATGCCGAATACGGTGAGGATGGGCGATACGGGGTCTCGGGGGTGAACGGCTCGCCACCGGTCAGCGGCAGGTCACCGTAGACCTCGTCGGTGGAGATGTGGTGGAGGCGGACGTCGTGACGCGCACAGGCGGCGGCGATGACCGTCGTGCCCTCCACATTGGTGCGCACAAAGGCCAGAGGATCACGCAGCGAATTATCGTTGTGGGACTCGGCGGCGAAGTGGACGACGATGTCGGATTGCTTCACCAAATCGTCGACAAGCCCCTCGTCGAGGATGGAACCATGGACGAGACGGCAGCCCACCGGAACCGAAGCGGGGTTGCCCGCGTAGGTGAGGGCATCGAGGACGGTGATCTCGTGATCGTAGTGCGCAAGGGTGTAGTGGCAGAAGTTGGAGCCGATGAAGCCCGCGCCACCCGTGACAAGAATGTTCATACCAGCTTCAATCCTACGATGCCGCCCACGATCATGGCAGCAAAGATGACCTTGAGGAGAGACACAGGCTCCGCGCCGGCGAGGAAGGAGTACAACAGGGCACCGACGGCGCCGACACCGGCCCAGATCGCGTACGACGTGCCCACCGGGAGGGTGCGCATAGCGAATGCGAGGCCGCTCATGGAGATGGCGCACGCGACAAAGAAGACGAGCGAGGGAACGAGGCGGGTGAAGCCGTAAGATAGGGACAGCGCCACGGCCCAGACGGATTCGAACAAACCGGAAACAATGAGGATAAACCAAGCCATAACTGCGGCCGTCTTTGCTGTTGACCCGGGTACGGCTCCCTCGTCCGGTCTGAAAAAGTTAGACGCCGGCGTACGAGTGCATGCCGGAGACCACCAGGTTGATGACGAACAGGTTGAACAGCATCGTGCCCAGCGCCACGATATTAATCCAGGCGGCGATCTTGCGCCACGCAGGGGTTGCGCGAACGTGCAGGTAGGCGGCGTACATCACCCAGGTGATGAGGGAGAAGGTCTCCTTCGGATCCCAGCCCCAGGGGCGACCCCACGCAGACTCGGCCCACAGCGCACCCAGGATGATGCCCAGGCCGAAGACCGGCAGGCACCACACGGCGAGCTGGTAGGCGACGCGGTCGATCGTGTCGGCGGACGGCAGGATAGACAGCGGGAACTCGTCCGGCTTCCAGCGCTTCAGCAGGTACAGGATGCTGGCAACACCTGAGAACATGCCGATGGAGGCGCCGATGGAGACGGTGGAGACGTGGAACGGCAACCAGAAGCTCTTTAGGGCCGGGTTCAGGGGGCCGGCGCTGACGTAGAGTTGCGTGCCACCGTAGAACATGAGTGCCACGATGGGGGCCAGAAGCCACGGCCACAGGGAGACGATCTTCGTGCGGGTAATCACGAATGCCGCGATGAGCATGGTGAACGCCGCGATCATGGAGATGTACTCGTACATGTTCCCAAACGGGAACCGGCCGGTACTCATGCCACGCAAGATGATGGACACAAACTGGATGACAACACCCAGCCACACAAGTGCTGTGGTCATGCCGGCAAAGCGGTCGGCCTTGGATCCACTTTCTTGGGGCTCGTCAACCGGAGGTCCCCCGGCACCGACGAGCTCACGCTGCTTTTCCTT
>ERZ1031137.129-NODE-129-length-15728-cov-13.154533_pt1 | contig 15728 bp, 16 predicted proteins | sample MGYA00517293_ERZ1031137 | MGnify/ENA primary metagenome ERZ1031137 (study PRJEB33718, sample SAMN03159763) | human skin metagenome | collected 2014-05-20 | study: EMG produced TPA metagenomics assembly of the PRJNA266117 data set (Human skin bacterial metagenome...
CGGGTGAGTTTATGGCTGGGGATTGTGCGATGAGCGTCGACAAGCAAAGTCTGCCGCGCCCCTCATCGGGGGCCGGAAGAGAAGCGATCACCCAGCTACGTGGCGGGAATCCCCGAGCCTAGGGGGTAAATACAGCAATTTGCGCGCAAACCGGCTAAAGTGTACACAGGTATTTATATTTAGTAACTGCACGAAAATGGGGCACCAAAAATACCCGGGTGTCTCTTGGAACTCCAAGGGGGTCAGGCCATGGGTCGCGGCCGTGCCAAGGCTAAGCAAACGAAAGTCGCTCGTCGGCTGAAGTACAACTCACCGGAAATGGACTTGGAATCGCTCCAGCGCGAGCTGTCCGGACAAGTGGAGGACAAGCGTCGTGAGGAGGAGGACGATCCATACGCTGCATGGATTGACTACGATCCCGACGAGGACAAGTAACTAAACAAAAAAAGGGAGCTCCACTGGGAGCTCCCTTTTTCACGCCCTACTCTGCGTACTCATCCTCCAAAATCACGCGGTCAACACCCGTGGACTCCTCCACCGTGCCCAACTCCCACGCATCCACGTGACGAGCAGCAAGAATCGCCAATACGCGCTCCTTCTCCGCAGCCGGCACAACAGCCACCATGCCGACGCCCATGTTGAAGGTTTTCTCCATCTCGGAGCGATCCACCTTCCCCACCGACTGGATATAGCGGAAGACCTGCGAAGGCTTCCACGTTCCGCGCGACAGGCGGGCCGTGAGACCCTCGGGGATGACACGCGACAGGTTGCCCGCAAGGCCACCGCCGGTGACGTGACAGAAGGTGTGGATCTCGCACTCGTTGATGAGCTCCAGGCAATCCAGGGCGTAGATGCGGGTGGGCTCGAGAAGCTCCTCACCCAGCGTGCGCCCCAGCTCCTCAATGTGCGTGTCGAGAGGCAGCTGCGCCTGCTCCAACAGCACGTAGCGGGCCAGCGAGTAACCATTGGAGTGCAGGCCAGAAGAAGCCATACCGATCACCACGTCGCCCTCGCGGACGCGCTGTGGACCAAGCACCTCATCCTCCTCCACAACGCCAACAGCCGTCGCAGAGATGTCGTACTCATCCTCCGGCATCACACCGGGGTGCTCCGCCGTCTCACCGCCGAGAAGCGCACACCCGGCGCGCACACAGCCCTCAGCGATGCCCTCCACGATCTGCGCCACATGCTCGGGCACAACCTTGCCAATAGCAATGTAATCCTGCAGGAACAGCGGCTCAGCGCCACACACCACCAAGTCATCGACACACATCGCAACCAGGTCAATGCCGATCGTGTTGTGAATCCCCAGCTTCTGCGCGATGACGAGCTTCGTGCCCACACCGTCAGAACCCGCAGCCAGCAGCGGCTTCTTGTACTTCCCCAGCGCAAACAGCCCGGCGAAACCACCCAGTCCCCCGCGCACCTCCGGCCGCGACGCCCGCTTTGCGTGCGGCGCAAACAGTTCGACAGCCTTATCCCCGGCCTCAATATCAACGCCGGCGGCAGCATACGTGTTGTCAGTCATGGTCATCCTTTATCCAAAAATTAGTGGGCTGAATCGTAGTCACTACCGACCAGCGGCAGAGGGTACGTACCGGCCTTCATCGCACGCACCAATTCGGCATTATTATTACCTTCCGGCAGGCCAAGTGGGTAATCTCCATCAAAGCATGCGCAGCACAACGTCGCCGCATCCTGCTCCGTGGCCTCCACCATCGCATCCACCGAAATGTACCCCAGCGAATCCGCGCCGATGGCCTGGCACACGGCCTCCACCATCTGCTCCGGCCGCGAGGAATCCACCGCATTAGCGATGAGCTCACCCGGCGACGCGAAATCAATGCCGTAGAAGCACGGCCACTTCACCGGCGGGCTGGCGATGCGGACGTGGACTTCGGCAGCCCCCGCCTCACGAAGCATTCTTATTAGTGCACGCTGGGTGTTTCCGCGCACAATGGAATCGTCGACAACAACGAGGCGCTTGCCACGAATCTGATCCTTCAACGGGTTGAGCTTCAACCGGATACCCAGCTGGCGCAGCATCTGCGTGGGCTGAATGAACGTCCGCCCCACGTACGCGTTCTTCACCAGGCCAGTGCCGTACGGCAACCCCGATCCTTGCGCATAGCCGACGGCTGCCGGCGTCCCCGAGTCCGGGACAGGAATGACAAGGTCACCTTCTGCTGGGGCTTCCTTAGCTAGTCGACGACCAATTTCCACGCGCGTCGTATTTACCGAGCGACCCCGCAGGTCAGAGTCCGGACGTGCCAGGTACACGTACTCGAAGATGCAGCCCTTGCGCTTCGGCTCGGCAAACCGCATCGTCGACACGCCAGAATCGTTAATCACGACAAGCTCGCCGGGATCAATCTCCCGCACGAACGAAGCACCCACGATGTCGAGGGCACACGTCTCGCTGGACACCACCCAGCCACGATCCAGGCGGCCCAGGCACAGGGGGCGGACGCCGTGGGGGTCGCGGGCGGCGTAGATGTTGTGCCCATCCGTAAACACCAAGCAGAATGCACCCTCAAGCTTGGGCAAGAGTTTTAAAGCCGATTGGAGGACGGTGGTGTCAGAGGTTGCGCCGTCGGCAAGCAAAGCACAGGTGACCTCAGAGTCGGAAGGGTACGTATCCATCGGAATGAGACCCTTCTCGCGCGCCACCTTCATGAGCTGACGGTGATTGATGAGGTTACCGTTGTGCGCAAGAGCCACGTCCGTGTCTGCCGACGTCGTGCGGAAGATGGGCTGAGAGTTCTCCCACTTCACGCCCCCAGCCGTCGAATAGCGAGTGTGACCGACAGCGAGATGACCCTGAAGCGCCTGCAAAGACTGTTCATCGAAAACCTGGCTGACCAGGCCCAAGTCCTTGAAAACGACGACCTGATCGCCATCCCCCACCGCAATACCGGCAGCCTCCTGGCCACGGTGCTGGAGAGCAAACAAACCATAATACGTAATTTTTGCTACATCCTCGCCCGGAGCCCACACGCCGAAGACGCCGCATTCGTCGTGGGCCTGATCGTCGAGAATTGGGTTATTCGATACCACGACCACCAGCGTAGTAGCTACAAGGCCACCTCACCAAAGAGATAACCCAGACCGTAGGTAATAGACATCGCCAACGCCCCACCAACAATCAAGCGCACCACCGACCGCGTCGCCGACCCCTCCGACAACACCGCCGAAATCCCACCCGTCACCGACAACGCAACGACCGTGGCCACAAGCGTGATCCCGCCGCGCCAGCCGTGCGGAGCAAGCATCACCGCCACCAAGGGGAAAATACTGCCAAGCAGGAACGATACTGCAGAACTGATGGCGGCAGCCCACGGGTTGGTGAGTTCTCGAGAATTCACATTGTGATGCACCATGAGGTGCGCATGGAGCAAGTCACCGGCAGCCAACTCTTCTGCTGCCACCCGCGCCGTCTCCGGATTGAGGCCCCGCTTTTGCAGGGTGGACACGATATCCGCCTTCAAATCATGAGGGGTTTCCCGCACCTCCTCGGCATGCTGTTCGATCATGGCTCGCTCGGTGTCGCGTTGGGCGGAGACCGACACATACTCACCGAGCGCCATGGACACAGCACCTGCGGTAACGGCCGCCATTCCGGCAGTGGCGATCTCGGCGAGGGCGGCGCCGGTGGCGGCGACACCCATGACGACGCCGGCGGTGGAAATGATGCCGTCGTTAGCGCCGAGGACCCCGGCGCGGAGCCAATTCAGCTTGGCGGCAAGGGATTGTTCTTCTCTCATGAGCGCCACATTATCGCAGCTCACAAGGCTTTTCACCGAAGGCAAAGCTAACCTATCGGACGATAGGGAGATGCTTACCTACCTCGGTGGCGCGGTTGCCACTGGCGGTGATGTCGCCGGTGGAGAGGGCGTCGGCAAAGGATTGCAGCCCGAGGGCCAGGCGGAGCCACACCACAGGCGACATTTCCACCACGTTGGGCGGCGTGCCGCGGGTGTGCCGGGGGCCGTCGATGCACTGCACGGCGGCGTAGGGAGGCACGCGAACCTCGACGGAGTGGCCGGGGGCGCGGGCACCCACCTCCTTCACGGAGAGCTTTACAGCCTCTTTCAGGACTTTTCGCTCGGGTTTGGGGGTGCTGTCGGGGTGCTCGGCGTAGGCGCGCACCCGCTCGAGGGCACTGGTAAGGGTCGACTCAGTCATTCCTCCAGTCTAGGATCGCCCCCATTTTCACGGTCTTTTACCTGCTTATCGACACTTTCTGCTTTAAGGATCCGGCGGGCAATGGCGTTACCCGAGTACTCGGTCCCCGGCATCTGATTGTGGAGTGGCTCGCCGCCCTCCGGGGGAATCCAGGCGGCCCGCCCGTCCTCGTCACGGATGTGGCGGCCGTTTTTCACCTTGGTGGGATCGTCGTCATTTTGGCGGTTATGGTTCACGCACAAGCCGATGATCTCGACAGCGTTCGTCTTGCCGCCGTCCTTGTAGGAAATGGTGTGGTGCATCTCGAAATGAGAGGCCAGTCGGGTGCATCCCGGGTGCGCGCAGAAAAGCTGATCAATAGTGATCGCCTGGCGCAGCATCGGGGAGGCAAACCGGTCGTTTTCCAGCTCGTAGCACTCCCCGATATGGTTCGTGCCGTCATAGATCACCACCCACCCGTACGGGGACAGGCGGGTCTTCGCCTCCTCCCTGCCGATAATGATCTCGCCGTCCGTTGTCGCATACTTGCCGTCGCCAATGTACTTCGTGCCGGGAATCGCGAGAATAAAGGCAGGGCCCAGCGTCCGCTCGAACGAACCAGAAACATCGGGGAGACCGGACGACGGAGCGTCGATAAGCTGCTCCAAACCGGAACCCAACACCACCGACTCGTCCGCACCCGGCGGTGCCACGCTGAGCTGCTTCATGCGGGCGATGAACTTCTCCATGACCGGCGGTTTCAACCGCACGTGGGCGTGCTTCATGCCCTGCCCATCGGCCACCTTCGACACCGTCACCGAGGAGCTTGTCGACGGCTGCCGCACCTCCTTCGCCAAAAGCGCCGCCTTCGCCTTCAACTCCTGCCACGTCAGCCCACCGGCAATCGCCACCAGCCGCGCACGCAACCCCTCCCGCTCATCCTTCGCCACATTGTTCATTGCCTTAGAAATGAGCACCAACTTCGCCACCGACAGCTTCTCCGCCTCGACCAGCACATCCGGGTCAGAAAACGTGCCCCAATTCTTCGACGCATGCATCCACTCCCGGACCATCTCCTCCGACAAGCCATACAAACGCGACCACTCACGAGCAAGATCCGGATGCGTCTTACGCGCCTTCCACACCTCGCGAAGCAACTCCGGGCCCTGAAACGCTGAAACAATCTTCGTAATTCTTTTCATACCCCGCACACTAAAAGTCCCCCACACCCCACAACAGGCCACCGCCCAAAACTGTGGATAACTCCCCAAAAACAGAAAACACACTCCGGAAAGTTATCCACAGGCACCCTATTTACGATGCAACGCCACCCGCGCCACATCCCGCACATCCACATAACAATTCGTCACAGCCAACCCCACCGCCGGCAAATCAGCCACATCCCCATAACACAACCACCACTTCTCATGCACCAGCTGAAACTTACGCTTAAACGCAGCTAGAGACCGAAAACCGTACCAAGGCTCCAACAACGCACCCAACTTCTCCAACACCCCATCAACCGCCGACAACTCCCCCTCCACCGCCGAATGCGCAAGCGGAGCACCCGACAAACTAATCCACGACAAACCATCCGAATGCGCGCGACGAGCGGTCTCGGCGATAAGGAACTCCACCACCGAGCGGAAACCCTCTGTATCCCGGCGCATTAGGTCCAAAACCCAACCACCGGGAGCCGGAAGCCAACTCGTCACACCATGGACGCGACCCGCGTCGTCAATCGCCACCATCAACCGCACACGAGGATCCGCAAGCGAATCCACCCCACCCAACGTGAAACCCATCTCCGGCAGCGACTTCTCCGACACCCACTCCTCCGACAGGGCGCGAATGCGTTGGTGGATGAGGGGATCGAAATCGTCCCACCTCCCCCACACCGAGCGGATATGCTTCTTGACCGCGCGGTTTGTTGCAGTTCTGACATCCTGGAACTTCTTGCCTCGGAAAGAGACATCCGAAACGTCGGTGATTGATTCCTCAGCCACCTGGACGCGGGCGCCGGGGCGGGTGAGGGCGAAGGCAGTCGGCACAGAGTACCACGCCCATTTGAGGCCCTGCCTGCGACAATGGTCCTGGAATGCGTCGGCAAGGCGCTCCGGGTGGGCGGACACCGGGCTACCGACTGTGACCGCGACGAGGTTGTGCACCTGGTAAGCGACGTAGCCGTAGTCGGTAAAGAAATACTCATTGCCGGGCCACAGCGTCATGTGGGACAAATGATCGCCCACCCCAAAATCCAAGAAAGCCAAGGCCCGGACGCGATCCGACGCGTGCGGGAACCGCGGGGGACGACGCAGCGCCCACCACAAACCCACCGCAAAAATAATCCAAAACACCGAGGAAGCAAGCACAAACCGCCACGACGGGGTCGATCCCAACACAGTCTCCCGGAGCACCGGTGGGAGGAAGACGAGGGGGAGGGCGGACCACCACCCCACCGACAAGAAACCAGAGGAGAGCTGCGAGAAGGGCGTCAAAAAGCAAAATACGACCAAAGAGAAGTTCACCACCTTTGACACAGAAGAGGCGGGCGGTGGCGACGAGGACGAGGAGACCGAGGATCCAGGGGACCGCAACCGACGTCACACTCACCGAGAAGAACCACGCCGGGTCCTCGGGTAATGCGTGAAAAATGGAGGCTTCGATGACGACGACGGGGAGGGTGAACAGGAAGGTGATGACGGTGCCCCACCAGGCGAGGCGGCGGCCGCGGAATAAACCGAAAACCAGGATGAGCATGATAATTGCCGGCAAAATGGTCATCGCCACGCTGTTGATCGACTCTTCTGAGACGCAATTATCCAGTGAATCGCACTGGGAGTAGAGGGCCGCGAGGTCGGCGAGTTTGCCGAGCCCCGACAACACACCGGCAGAATATGGGCTTAGAGCTGCGACGAGAGGCCCCAAACCGATGCCGGCGACCATGAGGCCGACGAGGACACGTGCCTCCGCGAGTGAAGCGCTCGAGCGTGTGAGACGAATCGGGCGATTCCGGAGCACAATCCCCAGGCCAAGGCCAACAAACGCGGCAACGGCGACGCACAGCTGTGTCAGGGTGCCCGAGTAGAGAGCCACCGTGATGACCGAGGCGATGATGAGCGTGCGGACGCGTCGACGCCACAAAATGGTGAAGCGGGCTGAGCCCATGGCAGACGCGCCGACGATCCACATGAAGGGCGTGAGCAGTTCTTGCCCGCGCAATTCGATGCCCCACGGGGTGAGCGGGTTGACGACGGCCCAGGCGATGAAGGCGCCGCTCGCTCCACCTACAAGTTGGATCACCAAAATTACGGCTGCGTACCAGGTAGATCCTAGTTTCCTCTCCGTGTAGGTGGCGCCGGTCAGCGCGAGAAGGGTGGCGACGATGCCGGAGGGGAGCGTCGAAAAAGTTAGCCCCGAGGTGAGAATATCCAAGGCATTAATGGGGATACCGAGGCTCAACGCGCCGAGTGCGTCCGTGCGGGTGCACACGGCGAAGAAGATCCAACCCAGGGCGACAAGCGTCCACGTCACCGGCGCACCGCTGGCCGCATGGGCAAGAGTTCTAAAGAGGAATTGTGCTCTACGCACGGTCGATGCCTCCAATTTGGGCGATAAAATCAAGTGAGCTGATGAGGCCTTGGCGCCACACGCGGAAATCATGGCCACCAGGCAGGATGGTCAGCGTCGCATCCATACCGGCCTGCTTGGCAAGGCAATACAGCTCCTCCATGCCGGAGCGGTAGTCCCTGTCGGCATCACCGACGGTGAAGCGGACGGGGATACCGACGTATTTCTGGCGGTCGCTGAGCAGCTCACGGGGGTTATTCTCTCGGTAGGCTTCAGCGTCACCGCCGAAATACTTGTCGACGGTTTCTATTTTGGTTCCCGCGAGAGGCTCGCGTTGGCCCGACATATCGATGTAGCCGCCGTAGGAATCTGGGGCCGTCGTGGCGATTTGCAGGGCGCAGGTGCCGCCGTAGCTGAGGCCGCCGAGGACCCAGTGGCTGCGATCCTCATCCACCCGGAAGAATTGGGTGATGGCCTGGGGTAATTCGTCGGAAATGTAGTCGTGGGCCCAGCCGACGCAGAGGGGGTTGCCGGTGAAGGAGCCGGTGGCGTCGACGGAAACGACGACGGGGGCCATGCCGGAATGGGTGGCCTGGAACTCGTCGAAAAGCTGCGGAACCTGGCCCTCATCCATCCACATCGACGGGGAGCCGGGGTTGCCGTGCATGAGGACGAGGACGGGCGGGCGCGCGCCGGCGAAGTAGGCCGTGGGAAGGTAGAGCTCGGCGGGGCGGCCACGGCCGAGGACCAAACTCGTGCGGACGCTGTGACCGGGGCGGACGCTGGAGAGTTGCGCGTAGGAAACGTAGTCGACGCGGTTGGTGATGGCGCCGACGGTGGGAACCATCTGGAACTGGGTGTTGACGATGCCGATGGAGCCGACGAGGGCGACGGCGACGAAAAGGATGTGACCGGGGCGTCGACAAGCAGAAAAGAGGAGAAGCAGGAGCCCACCGCCGACGGCGAGGGCAGGTGGGGCGTGGAGAGCCCACGCGGCGGCCACAGCGACTCCAATTATGAGGACAGAAGCCGTGGTCACGCAGCATTTCTTCCGGGTAAGGAGGAAGAGGGCCGGGGCGATGAGCGCGGCCCAGAAAACGACCGACTGCGTCGGGCCGGTCAACTCTACGGACTCGAGCATGTGGAAAATACACGCACGGCTGGGGGTGGGGTCCAAGTGCAGAAGGAGGGTTTGGGAAACTGGTGCAAAGTTGGTGGCGAGCCTGTTGACTACCCACAGGGTTTTGACACAGATTTAGTTGTTTACCTGTATTAAAAGTCTCCATTCGGGCGAAAAATGAACTGCCAGACACGGGCGACTGCTACCATGGATAGACAATAAATGGTTTATGGTTAAGTGCCTGTTATGGGCGGAGACGGGGAACACGATGGCGTCGGTTAGAGGAACAAGCAGATTCCTCAATCTGCCGGAAGACAAGCGGGATCGCATCATAGCGGCGGCGACGACAGAATTCGCCACCCGCGGCTACGAGCAAGCTAACACCAACAGGATCGCCAAGGACGCCGGTATCTCCGTCGGCGCATTATTCAAGTATTTCCCCACCAAAGCAGACCTTTCCCTCTACATGGTTCAGCGAGGATCCGCCATCATCGAAGCGAAAACGGCACCGATCCTTGAATCGGATGAGAGCCCGCTGGAAATGATCGACAAGCTCATCGACATCATCGGCGAAACCAGCATCACCGAGCGCGAATCCATCCAAATCTACCAAGCAATGGGTGCCCCGGGCGACCGAGCCTTTGTTAAGGAAACCGCCGCCGACCTGGAACAATTCACCGCAAAACAGTACCTCACCGTCATCAAGCAAGGGCAAGAAAACGGCGACGACGTACCCGCCGAATTTCTCGCCCTCCTTGTAGATAATCAATTCGTTTCACTGCAGTACACGCTGGCGACGGAGTACTACGAGGAGCGTCGCCACATCTACGCAGCAGATCTGCCCACTGACCAGCTGTTTGAGACGACAAAACGGTTCATGCATTCGGCCCTGGCAGCACGCTAAACAGCATTAGAACACTCGTTCGCCGAATTACCCCCGTATTCACCCCCGCTGGCGCAAAGCCCCTTATGCAGGGGCTTCCCGACCGTACAATGAGTGCTACGAAAATCCCCCACGAACAGGAAGTGCCATGTGATCAGCGAAGCATTGAAAAAACTGGTGATTAAAGAAGATCTCACTTATGACGAGGCGTATGCCGTCATGGATGAGATTATGAGCGGGGAATCCTCCCCCACCCAGAACGCCGCCTACTTAGCTGCGCTGTCCACCAAGTCCTCCAACGCCGAGACCATCGACGAGATCATGGGCTCTGCGGAAGCTATGCGCAACCACGCGACCCAGGTTGAGCATCCCGGCATTGAGGTCCTGGAGATCGTCGGCACGGGTGGCGACAACGCGCACACCTTCAACATTTCGACAACCTCTGCCATGGTGGCCGCTGCCGGTGGCGTGACCGTGTGTAAGCACGGCAACGCGGCGGCGACAAGCAAGTCCGGCGCCTCGGAGGTACTGAATGCGCTTGGCGTGAATATTCACCAGGATCCGGAGCTTGTAAACAAGCTGCTTAAAGAGGTCAACATTGCGTTCCTCTACGCTCAGCAGTACCACCAGTCCATGAAGCACGTGGCAAGCCTGCGCAAGGAGCTCGGCTTCCGCACCGTATTCAACATCCTCGGCCCCCTGACGAGCCCGGCAAAGCCGGAGCGCTTCGTCCTTGGTGTCTACTCCGAGTACCTCGTCGAGCCACTGGCCAAGGTCCTCTCCCACCAGGGCGTGCGCCGTGGTCTTGTTGTCTTCGGCCAGGATATTATGGACGAGATTTCCGCCTCCGCGCCGTCCACCATCTGCGAGATTCGCGACGGTTACTTCCGCACCTCCGTGATCAAGCCCGAGGACTTCGGCCTCGAGCGCTGCGAGAAGAAGGATCTCGTCGGCGGCGATCCGGAGGAGAACGCCCAGATCACCCGCGATGTCCTCGCCGGTAAGGATCGTGGCCCGCACCGCACCGCCGTCCTCATGAACGCCGGTGCTGCCCTCTTCACGGGCGACAAGAACGAAACGCTTGCCGACGGCGTCGCCCTCGCCGCCGAGCTCATCGACTCTGGTAAGGCTCTTCAGAAGCTTGAGGACTTCGTCAAGGCTTCCCACGACCTCGCTTAGGTAAAACAAGAAAATGGCGGTGACCTGCACGGTCACCGCCAGTTTTACCGCCCAAAAATACATACAGGTTTTTCACATTTTGCCATACGTTTACTCACATTTGGTGATACGGTTATTTACATGAGCAAATCTCCTATCAAGAAACTGAGCGCCGCCACCGTTGCAGGCACCGTAGCTTTTGCCACACTCGCAGCACCAACCGCTTCCGCCGTTGAATTGACCTACAAGGACGGTGTTTGTACCTATGTATTCAACCAGGAGGAGATGTCTATACCCGGTGTGCAAACTGGGTATGGAACAGACACTCCAGCAGGAACTGCGCAAAGCCTTCCAAGACTCATTCAGATTCGTGATGAACGACAGCAACTTTTAGACGACGTGTTGCGCGACTATGGTGACAAGCCGATTCCCAAAGAGACCAAAGAATACTTAGAAGAGAACTACTACAAGTTCATTCGGGTATTAACTGAAATCATCAATGCAGGCGACGCTTGTATGCACCAGCGCAATTACAAAACTCCGGTTGGTACAGAGCTTTCCGAAGAAGCCAAAATTGGACTCATCGTTGCGGGTTCAATCCTCGGCGCGGTTGCACTAGTCGCGATACTCGCCCCGGCGATTATCCCGTTGCTTCCCCCACAGATTCAGACACTCCTGCCGAGGTAGGGGCATAAATCATTTTGGACAGTAGAAACCCCGTTCCAATTAGGCACGGGGTTTCTCCTCGTCTATTTCAAGATCAATCCGATGAGATACCACGGTAGTGCGAGGCCAATCAGCACTACGTAGGTGACAATCGCGCCGAGACCCACCGGGGTGAAGATCACCACCATAGGCAAAGTTGCAAGACACAGGGCGGCACACAGCGTGCGGGGCAGATCCCTCACCGCATTCATGACGGCACCTTTGAGGTTGCACGCAGGGTAAAACCGCGCCGTGAGAATGATAAGGACCAGAAGCCCAGACCAGATGCCAGCTTCCAGAATTATCGCTGCCGTGGGACTGATGAGCTCGCCTTCCGCTCGACGGATGACGATGATCTCGTAGATTCCTAGCACTGCGATGCAGGTAGCACCCACAAAGTAGCCCGTGGAGGGGAGGAAAGATGCCCGAAACTGCTTCCAGAACGTGGCAAAGGGCCGGGACCCTTCGTCGCGGGCGAGTTGCCTCGTGACGTGGGCCCCGGCCTTGGTGGCTGCGCCAGCAGTGACCACCGGCAGCGACGCGATCACCATGCAGATATTGACGATGACCAGGTCGGCTGCGAGTGAAAAGGCGGCGTAGAACCGGGAGTCGGGTGAGAACATTTAGCCCTTGACTGCGCCGGCGGCGACGCCTTCGATAATGTGCTTCTGCGTGGCGACGTAGAAGATGACGATGGGGATGATGGCGAGGACGAGCATGGCCATCATGGCGCCCATGTCGCGGTTCCCGTTAGATCCGACGAAGGATTGGACGACGACGGGGATGGTCTTGTACTTCGTCGACAAGCCGATGACGAGGTACGGGAGGAGGTAGTCGTTCCAGACCCACATTGCGTTGAGGATGGCGACGGTGACGGCGGTGGGCTTGAGCATGGGCAGCACGACGCGGAAATAGTTCTGCAGGGGACTGCAGCCGTCGATCATGGCGGCTTCTTCGATGTCGATGGGGATGGATTTGACGAATCCGGAGAACATGAAGACGGACAGGCCGGAGCCGAAGCCGAGGTAGAGGACGACGATGCCGATGGGGTTGTTGAGGTTCAACATGTCGGCAATTTTGACCGTCGGGAACATCACCATCTGGAAGGGGATGACCATACTAAATACGAAGAGGTAGTAGAGGGCGGATGTCCACCAGGTTTTCACGCGGGTGATGTAGTAGGCGGTGAGGGCGGAGAAGAAGACGATCGCCGCCACCGAAAGGATGGTGATGACGAACGACCAGAGGATCGCCCACAGGAATCCTTCCTTCATGAGGCCGACGGCGAAGTTTTCCAGCCCGGCCCACATCTCACCGACGGGCAGCGCAAACGGGCTGTCGGCGATGGCGAGTTTGTTCTTGAAGGAGTTGAGGATGATGAAGAAGATCGGCCCGAGGAACACGACGGTGAGGAACACGAGGACGGTGTACAGGGCCACCTTTGCTCCTGTCCCGACCTTTGCTTCGTCGCTTTTCGACGGCTTTGTGGTTGCGGTTTGTGCAGTCATTACGCTTCAACCTCCCGGGAGCGCGTGGCGCGGAGTTGGAACATGGCGATGGCGACAACCACCACCACGAAGATGACGGCCTTGGCCTGGCCGACGCCCTCAGAACCGACGCGGTTAAACATGGTGTTGACGATGTTGAGTGCGACCATCTCCGTTTGGCTGCGTGGCGCACCATTGGTCAGTGCCAAGTTTTGATCGAACAGTTTGAACGTGTTGGACAAAGTGAGGAACAGGCAGATAGTGATCGACGGCATGACCATCGGGATGGTCACGTGCCGCAGGATTTCCTTGCGGTCGGCGCCGTCGATCTCCGCGGCCTCGATGAGCTCCGGCGGGACGTTTTGCAACCCAGCGATGTAAATGATCATCATGTAGCCCACCAGCTGCCAGTTGATGAGCATGATGAGGCCGAGGTAGCCGTATTTCCAGTCGGCAACAATCGTTGTGCCGTACTTGGCCAGCACAGCGTTGATCATGGACTGCCACGTGTAGCCCAAGACGATGCCGCCGATGAGGTTCGGCATGAAGAACACGGTGCGGAAGAAGTTCGTTCCCTTGAGCTTGCGGGTCAGCGTCCAAGCGATGGCGAACGCGAACAGGTTCACGGTGACGATGGACACAACCACGACGAGCACGGTGAAGATGAACGAATCGACGAAGCCTTCACGTGCGGAGAAGGCTACCTTGTAGTTTTCAATGCCCACGAACGTCGCGTCGGTAATCGTCGTGAAGTCCGCAAACGACAGGAAGAACCCGATGATGAACGGCACGAGGAAGGCGATAAGGAACGCCAAGAGCGTGGGGAGAACAAAAATGGGGAAATACTTTTTCAGGCTGGATTGCATAGGTCACTCCCGGAATAAAAGGACGGTCTCCGCGCCCAGTTGCGCGGAGACCCCCTTTATCTAGTTACTTCTTCCAGTTTGCTTCTTTTTCAGCGGCCCAGTTATCCACGAAGGCCGAGACAACTTCGTCCCACTCCAGGTTACCGGAGGCGTACTGCGCAAGGTCAGCACCAAAGTCGTCCTTGAACTGCTGGGACGGCATGTACTGGAAGGTCCAGGGGTACGTCTTCACGGACGAATCCTGGATGTACTCTGCCACCTGCTTGCCCAGCGGATCGTCTGGGGTGCCGAGATCAGCAAAGCCCTTGAACGGTGCGATGAAGCCGAGCTCATCGACCACGTACTGCATGCCGTCGCCGGCGTAGAGCCAGTTGGCGAAGTCGATGGAGGCCTGCTGGTCTTCCTCGCTCGCCTTGGAGTTCACGGCGAGGTAGCTTTCCGTACCGACGGAAATACCGCGGTTGGACTCGTCGGGAAGCCCCATGTACATGGGGATGAACTTGATCTTGCCTTCCTTCACGACGTTGCCGTCGACGTCGGAAATCTGGCTCCAGGCCCAGTTACCGTTCTGCACCATGGCAGCCTTACCGAGAGCGAAGTCTGCCATCGAGTCGCTCACAGCCTTGGACGGGGTGAGGCTTGGGGCGACGGTGGAATCCTCGAGGTAGAGGTCGAACAGGTTCTTGAACTCCTTGTTGTACGTGAACTGCATGTTATCCATGTCCGTCACGCCGGCGTCCTTGAATTCCTGATCCATCGGGGTGTTCAGAAGATGGGTCTGGTAGCGCCACTCCTCGCCGGAGGCGAGCGATGCAGCAGCAAAGGCGCCATCGATACCGAGGTCATCCTTGCGGGCCTGCATGTCATCGGAGACTTCCTTCAGCTTGTCAAAGCTGTTGATCTCATCAAGCGAGGTTGCCTTCGCACCGTCGAGGGCGAAGTACTTATCGAAGATCTCCTCGTTGACGATGATGCCGTAGCCCTCCACAGCGAACGGAACACCAATGATCTGACCCTCCGCGTTCTCCAGCGGCGGGGTGTCCTCGTTCAACTGCTTGGTGAACTCAGCATCGGTGAGATCAGCCATGTAGGATTCCCAGCGCAACTGGCCGGCCGGGCCGTTGATCTGGAACAGGGTGGGCGCGTCCTTCTTGCCCACCTCAGCCTTCATGGTCTGCTCGTAGGAGCCAGAAGCGGCGGTCACAACCTTGACCTCAACACCGGTTTCCTCGGTGTACTTCTTGGCAATCTCCTGGTACGCCGCATCCTGTTCGGGCTTGGCGTTGAGGAAGTACACGCTGGGGCCATCAGCGGAGCTGCTCGAATCAGAGCAACCCACGAGCCCTGCAGCGGCGATGGCCGCGGCGGACAGCACAGCGGCGAACCGAGTCATCTTTTTCACGTTGAAACCTTTCTTCAAGATTGACTACCGGTTATATCAACCATTATCACCGCCAGTGTACAGGCACTATTGCCCTAAAAGTGAAAAAACATCAGACGATGGTACACCCCCTCACGGAGCACAAATGCCCGCTATGTAGGCGAAAAGACACAGAAAGGTGGTATTTGTTAGGTGAATAACACCCCCACTTTTGGGGGCTATCAGGCGAGGAAGGTCTCCTCGTCCCGGTGGGCGGGAAGCACGGAACGGATGTAGCTCTCCGTTGCCCCCTCCATGGACACGTCCCCACCGCGGGCTTCCGTCATGAACCAGCGGTGGTCCATCACCTCGTGGAAGATCTGTGCGGGCTCCAGCTTCTTCGCCAGCTCCGGTG
>ERZ1031137.130-NODE-130-length-15700-cov-11.707958_pt1 | contig 15700 bp, 14 predicted proteins | sample MGYA00517293_ERZ1031137 | MGnify/ENA primary metagenome ERZ1031137 (study PRJEB33718, sample SAMN03159763) | human skin metagenome | collected 2014-05-20 | study: EMG produced TPA metagenomics assembly of the PRJNA266117 data set (Human skin bacterial metagenome...
GAGATGCTCAGGAGTCTCGTGGGCTCGGAGATGTGTATAAGAGACAGAAACAATATGACGGGTTTTTAACGCGGGAAGCTGGCTGGCTCGCGCGGGGAGGTAAAAATGCCGTCGTTAATCAGTCACTCAACACGAATAAGGGGGAAACAGTGGCAAACCTATTTGCAGCCGAATCAGATCAAATGACCACTACCGCGGGGGACGTCGATGGCGTCAACTCGGAAGTACAGGGCGAGCTGGGGCGCATTCGAGGCGTCGTGGACGGTCTGGCGGGGGAATGGAAGGGCCAGGCTAAAGACAGCTTCGATGATCTGATGCTTCGTTGGGATGACGCAGCTATGCGTCTATCCAATGCGCTGACGGATATCGCGGATAACATCCGCGCAAATTCCAGCAGCTTCGATGCGGGCGAGGACGAGGGGGCGTCGTCGTTCAAGCAGGTGGCAGCAGCGGGTGCGTCGTTGCTGAACCTCTAAACGTTTTATCGAATCGCACAACCACAACACTGAATCACACAACACACATCACCTTTTGGGGAAAGGGTTCTTAATGCAACCAATTAGGTACAGTTTTGGCGGCATCGACGGTGCTGCCGATGACATTCGGTCCACTTCTGGCACCATCAACGGGCTGCTCGGAGATTTGAAGAAGCGCATCGCGCCGATGGTCTCTACGTGGGAGGGTGACTCTTCGGATTCTTACCAGGAGGCTCAGCGTGAATGGGACACAGCAGCGGAGGAGCTCAATATGATTCTCACGACTATCGCGGATACGGTCAGCGCAGGTAGCCAGCGAATGGCGGATATTAACCGCCGCGCGGCAGCTAGCTGGGGATAGCTTGGTTCCTGATTGAGGCACTTTTGATTGAGCTATGTAACCGGGGGAGGGGAGGACATTGCTCAATTGAGATCTTCAGTTAGGTATCTGCCTTTGAAGTATTCTTGCTAGCAGCACTCCAGGGGGGGGGAAAGGCCAGTCTCAGCAGTTTGCGGCTGAGACTGGCTTTGGCATTTTTGTTCTAGCGTCATCTCAAGGTAAAGTAGCCAAACTGTGTGCGCACACGTGAATGTTGCCTCGGGTCTCCACCGGCCGCCGGGGAATAACAACAGTGTGCACGGTGGCTGGCAAATCTACACGGACCCTAAAAGGAGTCATGTTGTCTACTTTCCATCCGAAGGACGGTGACATCGAGCGCAAGTGGTACGTCATCGACGCTACCGACGTTGTTCTCGGCCGTCTGGCTACTCACGCCGCAGACTTGCTGCGCGGTAAGGGCAAGGCTTACTTCGCCCCTAACGTCGACTGCGGTGACCACGTCATCATCATCAACGCCGATAAGGTACACGTCTCCTCGAACAAGCGGGAACGTGAGATGCGCTACCGCCACTCGGGCTTCCCGGGCGGCCTGAAGTCGATGACCCTGGGTCGTTCCCTCGAGGTTCACCCGGAGCGTGTTATCGCTGAGGCTATTGAGGGCATGATGCCGCACAACAAGCTTTCGAGTGCGTCCATCAAGAAGCTGCACGTCTTCGCCGGTTCCGAGCACCCGTTCGCCGGTCAGAAGCCTGAAAACTACGAGATCAAGGCGGTGGCACAGTGACCAACCCACAGGACGTCAATGAGAACCAGAACGTAGAGGCCACCGAGGCTTCCTACGATGATGTTCAGGCTGCCGCTGCTGCTGCCACTGAAGAGTTCACCTCTTCCATCGGCGACGCAGTTGCTACCGAGACCGAGGCTGAGGCTGCTCCGGCTGCACCGCTGACCCTGGATCGCCCGATTCAGACTGTCGGTCGTCGTAAGCGCGCTGTCGCCCGCGTCGTTCTGACCGCTGGTTCCGGCAAGATTGTCTGCAACGGCCGCGAGCTCGAGGATTACTTCCCGAACAAGCTGCACCAGCAGGAGATCAAGGATCCGCTGGTCCTGGTCGAGCGCGAGAGCCAGTTCGACATCAAGGCCAACATCAACGGTGGTGGCCCGTCCGGTCAGGCCGGTGCTCTGCGCCTGGCTATCGCTCGTGCCCTGAACGAGTTCAACCCGGAGGAGCGCAGCGTTCTCAAGAAGGCTGGCTTCCTCACCCGCGACGCTCGTGCTGTCGAGCGCAAGAAGGCTGGTCTGCACAAGGCCCGTCGCGCACCGCAGTACTCCAAGCGTTAAGCTTTACTGCTTCGAAAAGCACCTCAGTTTGCGTATTACACGCAAGCCGAGGTGCTTTTTTGGGTTAAAGTCCGCCGTTACCAGGCATGGCTGCATTTTTGAGACAAGCCCCGTACGTTAGACTTTTATCCGTTAAAAACTGCCACGAGAATCGTTTATCGCGGTGCGATTGCAGTGCGATGAAAGTGCGATTGCAGTGCGATGGGAAGAAGGAAACCGTATGGCGGTGAGCACCACAGCCACCAAGACCTCCGACGCGAAGAGCTCCTCTAGCTCGTCGTCGGTGGCGAAGCATCCCTTCCGCATTCGACGCGTACCAGGCATTGATGGGCTGCGCGGTCTGGCTGTTGCCACAGTGGTGATCTACCACTACTTCGATAATGTGCTGCCCGGTGGCTACATCGGTGTGGATATCTTCTTCGTGCTCTCCGGATTTCTTATCACCTCGCTTCTGGTGCGCGAACGCGCGGTCACTGGGCGCATCGATCTAAAGGACTTCTGGCTTCGTCGGCTGCGCCGCATCGCCCCGGCTGCGATGTTCGTGTTGTTTATTTCCATCGCCGTCGCAGGTCTGGTCGGCGGGGATCCCGCTGTTGGCTTGTCGACGCAGTTTCTCGGCACGGTCTTTTTCGTCAATAACTGGACGCAGATTGCGGGCTCTCAGCCCTATTTCGCGGATTCCGGAGTGCAGCTGTTAGCGCACTACTGGTCACTGTCGGTGGAGGAGCAGTTCTACTTGCTCTGGCCATTGATCTTTGTGGCTCTTCTCGCCTTGAAGCTGGCATCTCGCAAGCTGGCAGCAGTGGCGGGCATTGGGGCGGTTGCCTCTTTCGTGTGGATGGTCTCGCTCTATGATCCGAAGGTCGACCCCACGCGGGTCTACTACGGCACCGATACTCACGCCTTTGGACTCCTGTTTGGCGCGGCCCTCGCATTGTGGTTGACGTCGACGTCGTCACGCGCGGAAGCGGACTCCTGGCCACGCACAGAACCCCTGCTGCGGGACTTCTTTGGCAGTTCCGCCCAGGCTTTCGTAGTGGCCTCGCTGCCGCTGATCTTCCTTTCGTTGGTTTTGCTGATGATGTCGGATACCGCGTCGGCGACTTACCGCGGTGGGTTGGTGTTCGCCTCGTTGCTGTCGGCGGCGATTCTCTATCTTGTCGTTCGCGGTGTCTCACCCGTGCGTCAGATTTTTGAGTTCAAGCCACTGTGCTGGCTGGGAAAGATTTCTTTCTCGCTGTACCTGTGGCACTGGCCGGTCATCGTGCTCATCCGCGAACTGTTGGAGCGCAGTGAGGCCATGCAGTATGAGAACCTCGCTGCCTGCGCAGGTATTGCGCTATCGCTGCTTTTGGCGAACTGGTCATACAAGAATGTGGAATCGCCAATTCGCCGGATGGGTTACCGCCGTTGGATGGCGCAGTTTTCGGGCACGCAGTTTGCCGGTTCCTGGAAGCCGCGCGTTGCAGCAGGGCTGGCGCTGGTCGTCGTGGTTGGTGCAGTTGTGGGAATGGCTACGGCGCCGAAGATGACGCGTTTGGAGGCACAGCTACAGGAGGCAGCTGAGCGCCGTGCGCAGGCTCAGAAGGCGGAGGAAGCCGAGTTGGCCAAGCGCGTTATGCCGCGTGGTGACCAGATCACCGCTATCGGCGACTCTGTGATGCTCGCCTCGGCGTCCGCGTTGGAAGAGAAGCTGCCCGGTATCTATATCGATGCGGCTGTTTCCCGTGGTTATCCGGCCGCCCCGGAGATCATCGCGAGTATGAAGGCGGCGGGTACGCTCGATCCATTCGTCGTGCTGGGTCTTGGTATCAATCAGTCGGCTGCGGCATCGGACGAACACCTGTTGGATGAGATCCTCGATTCGCTGGGTGAAGACCGCATCATTGTCCTAATCAACCCGTACGGTGATCGTGTGTGGATGCCGCAGTCGGAGAGGGAAGTCCTCGACGCGGCAAAGAAGCGCGACAATGTCTATGTGGCTGACTGGTGCCATGGTGTGCGTGATGATTTGTCCAAGCTGCGCGCGGACCTTATCCACCCGACCCCCGATGGCGCCGAGGTCTATGCCAATGCCGTGGTCGATGCTTTCCAGCAGTATGCGAAGAACAAGAAACGCATTCCGGACACCTGCGGAATCTAATAAAAATCTAGTTAGTAGTGTTTCCACGGTAAAGTAAGTGGCTGTGGCCAAACAAAAGTCTTCCTCCAGTCACCGTGGATTAAAGATTTTCCTCGGCATCGTCCTCGGTATCTTCGCGCTCTTCGGTGTGTTTTACGCTGTCGATTACGTGCTGAACAAGGACCATGTCCCGCGCGGGTCTACCGTTGCGGGTATTGACATCAGCACGCTGAGCGCGAATCACGCTGAGGCGAAGCTCGAAGAGCAGCTCGGTGATCTTTCCACTCATCCAGTGGCGTTTCGTGCCGGCGAACGCACGGCGGAGGTTCTGCCCGAGGAGGCGGGGCTGAGCATCGACTGGGAGAAGACGGTCGCGCAGGCGGGTAAGCAGACGGCGAACCCAGTTACCTGGGTGCGCAGTTTCTTTACTACCCGTGAGCTGGATTTGGTCAGCGATATCGATAGCTCTAAGTTCGAGCCGCAGGTCGACCGTCTCGTCGGCGAACTGACTATTGCTCCCGTCGATGGTGAGGTCAAGCTTGTCGACGGCCGCGTGGAAACAACTCCACCGGTCATCGGCCAAGATGTCGACCGCAATGCGGTCAGCGGGGATTTGGCCGCCAAGTGGTTGTCGCCGGAGGGTATCGATGTAGAGACCACCGCGCACGACCCGGCTATCGGTGAGGATCAGGTCCGTGAGGCAGCTGAGGGAGAGGCCGCCGATGCGGTGTCGGGCCCCATTGTTGCCAAGGGCCGCGATGGCAAAGATGGTGTAATTCCGCCGGAGCGCATGGCTGAAATCATCAGCTTTGTGCCGCGCGACGGTGGATTGGCCGCCGATATCAATGTCGACCGCGCACGCGAGATCCTCGAGGAGGGGCTGGCTGCTTCCGAGGTTGATAAGCGCAATGCGTCGATACGCTTTAGCGGTGGTGCGCGTGAAGTGGTCCCCTCGGTTGATGGCGTAGCCGTGAAGTGGGATGAAACTATGAAGGACTTCGCCGAGCGTGTGACTTCGACGGATAAGCGCGAGTTCGATGCGGTCTACGAGGACAAGCCCGCCACCTACACCACCGAACAAGCGGAAAGTGCCACCTTCGATGATGTCATTGGTGAGTTCACCACCGGTGGCTTCAGCTCGGCATCGGGAACAAACATTGCCCTGGTGTCGCAGATGGTCAACGGCGCATTCGTGGCGCCGGGCGATACATTCAGCCTGAACGGCTACACGGGGCCGCGCGGTACTGCGCAGGGTTTTGTCGAGTCGGGCATCATCCTCAACGGCCATGCGGATAAGGCTGTCGGCGGTGGCATTAGCCAGTTCGCCACCACTTTGTACAATGCTTCGTACTTTGCGGGCATGGAGGATGTCGCGCACACCCCGCACAGCTACTACATTTCGCGTTACCCGGCCGGCCGTGAGGCGACGGTGTACGAGGGCGCAATCGACCTAGCGTTTAAGAACAGTTCCGACACTCCGATTCTCATCGAAGCCGTTACTACTGGCTCCGACGTCACTGTGCGCATCAAGGGTGTGAAGAAGGTCAACGTCGAGTCCATCAATGGTGGCCGTTGGGCATACACGCAACCGCAGCGTATGCAGGTCAGTGGCAGCTCTTGCCAGCCGTCGTCGGGTGCGCAGGGCTTTACCACTTCCGACACACGCGTCATTCGGGACCTCTCGGGCGCGGAAATCTCGCGTGAAACTCAGACTACGGTTTATGACCCGCAGCCAATTGTGTCCTGTGGCTAGTCTGGATTCGCCTGCGCGACCGGCTAAAGTAATACAGCATTGACAATGCAATAGTCCGCGATACCAAAACTCATAAAACCCCCAAGGAGTGGTCTAGCAACAATGGCACGTCTTTTCGGAACTGATGGCGTCCGCGGTTTGGCGAATAAGACTCTGACCGCACCGCTGGCAATGCGGCTGGGCGCTGCTGCGGCCACTGTGCTGACTAGCGGCACGAATCCGTCGGGGCGTCGTCCCCTGGCCATTGTTGGCCGCGATCCGCGTGTCTCCGGTGAGATGCTCGCCGCAGCGCTGTCTGCCGGCATGGCTTCCCAGGGCGTCGACGTTTTGCGTGTCGGCGTGCTGCCCACTCCGGCTGTCGCTTTCCTCACCGACGACTACGGTGCCGACATGGGTGTGATGATTTCGGCTTCTCACAACCCCATGCCGGACAACGGCATCAAGTTCTTCGCCGCGGGCGGCACCAAGCTTGACGACGCGGTGGAGAAGGAAATCGAACACGCTCTCCACAACTTGCCGGAGACCGGACCCACGGGCACCGGAGTGGGGCGTGTCATCGAGGAGGCCCCAGACGGGCTCGACCGCTACCTGTTCCACCTCTCCCGTGCGGTCAGCACCAAGCTCGACGGCATTCGTGTCGTGGTGGATTGTGCAAATGGTGCTGCTTCGCAGGCCGCCCCCATGGCGTACGCGGCCGCCGGTGCCGACGTCGTCGCTATTCATGACAAGCCGAACTCCTACAACATCAACGACAACTGCGGTTCCACCCACATTGAGGTTTTGCGCGCGGCAGTGCTGGAGCACGGCGCGGATCTGGGGCTGGCTCACGATGGCGATGCCGACCGCTGCCTGGCTGTGGACTCGCAGGGCAACATCGTCGATGGTGACCAAATCATGGCCATCCTGGCCGTCGCCATGAAGGAAGAGGGGCTACTGCACCACAACACGCTGGTGGCCACTGTGATGAGTAACCTCGGCCTCAAGCTGGCGATGGAGGAAAACGATATCGCCCTGCGTACCACCAAGGTCGGCGACCGCTATGTGCTGGCTGATTTGAACGCTGGCGGTTACTCGCTCGGCGGTGAGCAGTCGGGACACGTGGTCATTCCGGATCATGCGACCACTGGTGACGGCACCCTCACGGGTCTGTACCTCATGGCGCGGATGGCACGCACCGGTAAGTCTCTGGCTGAGCTGGCCTCCGTAATGAAGGTGCTGCCGCAGACTCTTATCAACGTGCCGGTGTCCAACAAGGCCGCAATTCTGGAGTCTGATGAGGTCAAGGCCGCCATCGATGCAGCCGAGGAGAAGCTGGGTTCCACCGGTCGCGTGCTGTTGCGCCCGTCCGGCACCGAGGAGCTCTTCCGCGTCATGGTGGAGGCCGCCGATGCGGAATCGGCCCGCAAGATTGCCGGGGAGTTAGCTGCGGTTGTGGCCGCAGTCTAGAGTCAGGAGTGTGGAAATGAATGACGCGCCAGAGGACATTAAAGCCCGCTTTGCCCCGGGTGAAGCCGACATCCAGGTAGAGGTGGTCGATCGTGACGGTCGGGTTCTCGGTACCGTCGGCAAGCTTGAAGCACACGTTCCACCGGGAATTTTGCACCGTGCTTTTTCTCTTTTCCTCTTCGATGAGCAGGGACGCATGCTGCTGCAGCGCCGTGCGGAGTCGAAGTATCACTCACCACTGCTACTGACGAATGCGACCTGCTCGCACCCACTGCCGGGGGAGCCGGTGGCCGATGCCGTTGAGCGTCGTGCGAAGGAAGAGCTCGGTGCGGATGTCTCTCAGTTGGAGGAAATCGGCATTGTTATCTACCAGGTCATCGATGATCGTTCGGGATTGGCGGAGCACGAGTACAACCACGTGTACGCCGGCATCGTCGATCCGAAGTCGGTGGATATCAACCCCGATGAGGTCGATGAAGTGGTGTACGTGACCCCGCAGGAGCTCGCAGAACGTCGTGCGAACGAACCGATGACGGAGTGGTTTAACCACGTCTGGGGTGTCGGGGCGGAGAAGTTCTCCAAGTACGGTTTCGACATTGCGGGTGTGCCGGGTATCCATGGCCCAGCGGAGGCGCAGGCTGCCGCGCAGTCGGTTTCGGAAAAGGATGTGTAGCTTCGTGACCAGCGTAGAAAACGCCAGCGTCGACGACTTCGGCCTCGACAAGTCCGAGGAATTGGAGACCGGGGAGTTCTATGCCCTGGCCAATGAACAGGGTGCCGCATTCGGTGAAGGCCATGCCAAGTCGATTTTGTTGGGTGAGCACTCTGTCGTCTACGGCAAGCCGGCTATTGCGCTGCCGGTGACGTCGCTGCGCACGATGGCGTGGATTGACCGCGTGGAGGATTCTCCCGTCCTGTTTTCCATGGACGGCGAGGTCATCGACATCGACGAGCTGCCGGAGCGCTTTGCCTCCATCGCCGCTGCACTCCGCGCTGGCCTGCGCACCTTCGGTATTCCCGAACGCGACCTGCTGGTTCGTCTCCGCTCCGGTATCCCACCCGCTGCAGGGCTGGGTGGTTCTGCCGCAGTGGCACATGCGCTTATCGACGCAGTGCGTGACCTCGCCGATGGCACTCTGACCGAGCGTCAGCGCTTTGACCTGGTGCAGGAAGCTGAGCGTCTGGCGCACGGTAACCCCTCTGGCCTGGATGCCACGGTTGCCCGCGCATCGCGTCCGGTTTACTTCAAGCAGGGTGAGTTCCATCCGCTGAAGGTGGCCAAGAAGATGTGGCTGGTGCTGGGGGATACCGGTGTGCGTGGTTCGACGTCGCTGGCCGTTGCCCGCGTGCGTGGTTTCGTCGATTCCCACCGAGTCCACGGCCAAGAGTTGTTGGACCACTTGGGGCAGCTGGCCGATGGCGCGGTGCACAACCTGGCCAAGGGCGATTTTGCCCGTCTGGGACATCGCATGGACTCGGCGCAGGAAGCGCTAGAAGAACTAGGTGTTGGGCATGAGTCCATCACCGATCTCGTCACTGCCGCCCGACTGGCAGGTGCCCACGGGGCAAAGCTCACTGGTGCCGGTTGCGGTGGCTGTGTGATGGCGCTGGCAGAGTCCGCCGATCACGCGGAACTGATTAGCCATGCCATGATGGGCGCCAATGCCGTTGCTACTTGGACTGTGGAGGTAAATCCCTCGTGACCACGACCGCTACCGCCGTCGCTCATCCCAACATCGCCCTGATTAAATACTGGGGCAAGCGCGATGAGGCCGTGCAGCTACCGGCCACAGGTTCGCTGTCCCTTACTCTGGGCATCGCTCCGACGACGACCACGGTGTCGCTTATCGACGATCCCAGCGTCACCGCCGACTCGGGCACTCTGAACGGCCAGGAGATGGTGGGTAAGGACCTCTCCCGTGTCCAGAAGTTTTTGGATTTGGTCCGCGAGCGTGCGGGCAGCACTAGCTTCGCAGAGGTGACCAGCACCAACGAGATTCCGACGGGTGCGGGTCTGGCTTCGTCCGCGTCGGGTTTTGGCGCGCTCGCGCTGGCCGCGGCGAAGGCCTACGGCCTGGACTACACCCCGGAACAGCTCTCGGCTCTGGCCCGTCGCGGTTCGGGATCGGCCTGTCGCTCTATTTTCGGCGGCCTCGTTGAGTGGCTGCCCGGCGATGACGATGCTTCCAGCCACGCAGTGGCTCTGCCGGATTCCGGCCTGGACCTCTCCCTGGTCGTGGCGGTTTTGGCCCCGGGGCGCAAGAAGATTGACAGCCGTGCCGCCATGCGTCGCACGGTCGAGACATCACCGTTCTTCCCGGCCTGGGTGGAGCAGGTGCCCCGCGATATCGAGGACATGAAGGCCGCCATCGCCGCTGCGGACTTCACTGCGGTCGGCGAGCTTGCCGAGGCCAACGCCATGCGCATGCACGCCACTATGCTGGGGGCTCTTCCTCCGGTGCGGTACTGGAATCCGGATTCGGTGGCGGCTCTCGATCTCGTCGCTACGCTGCGTGACGAGGGCACCGAGTGCTACGCCACCATGGATGCCGGGCCGAACGTGAAGGTGCTGTGCCGCAGCGGCGATGCCGAGACCATCGCGGATCGTTTCCGCGCAGAGTTCGAGGATATTGACGTGCTGGTTTCCGGCTCCGGCCCCGGCGCTTACCTGGTGTAGCTGGGGGAGTAGTTGAGCAACGCTAAAGGCGGACCTATCGAAGGCGAGTCCATCGGCCGTGGCTGCGGCAAGCTGTACCTCACTGGTGAGTATGCGGTGATGGATGTCGAGGGGCTGGCCGTCATCGCAGGAGTCGACCGCTATGTGACAGTTCGGTGCCGCGATGCCGAACCATCGCAGCCGGTCTCTCGCGTGTACTCCAGCTATTACGGCCCGCAGGGGCGCGTCATTGATATCGATGCACCAGATGACATCGCTACCCATACGATTTCCCTGGTCTATCGCATTGCTGCGGGCGAGTTGGAAAACACCCCAGAGCGCCCCATAAATATCGTCATTGAATCAGACCTCGATGACGCCGACAGTGGTGCGAAGTATGGCCTGGGATCCTCCGGGGCTGTCGCTGTGGCTGTAACTCGTGCGCTGGGGACGCACCTGGGTCTGGAGCTGGATTCACTGGACGTGTACAAGATTGCGATGGTGGCCACGCTTCTGGCTGGTGCAGCTGGTTCCGGCGGCGATATCGCGTGCTCCGCGCACGGCGGGGTGGTGCTCTATCGCCGGCCGAATCCGACGGCGCTCGCAGAGCTCGTGGCGGCTGATCCTGTCGCTGCCGTGGCGGCACCGTGGCCGAATCTTCGCATTGACGCCCGCACCGACCTCGGTGGGCTACAACTGTTGGTCGGCTGGACGGGCAGTCCGGTGAAGACGGACTCGCAGTTGAAGAAGGCCGGTGGCGCAGACCGTGATTTTGTGCGCGGGGTCTCGTCGATAAGCGAAAGACTCTGGCAGGCGCTTGCCGACGGCGACCACACGGCGGCGTTTGCCTGCCTGCGTGAGAATCGGACGCTGCTGCAGGACTATGAGCGTGAGCGTGCTGTGTGCATCGAGACGGAGAAACTGAAAGCGCTCGCCGACATCGCCGATGGCGCGGGGGCCGCGGGCAAGAGCAGTGGCTCCGGTGGTGGTGACTGTGGAATCGCGCTGGTGGGAGTCTCAAAAGATGCCGATGCCGAGGAGACTGCCGCGGACATCACCGCGCGCTGGCAAACCGCTGGCATCCAGCCGTTGCCGCTGAAGCTGGCCGCTCAACTTTGACCACAGTTTTTTGACCGTAGAATTTAAGACAGCTGAAATTTACAGAAGCTGGGAACCGAAGCTGCATGCAGCTAGAAAGGGTCGCTTAGGACAATGGCTGAAAAGAGCTCGCACGACCTGGAAAATGCACACGTACCGCTGAGCTGGATTGGTCCGGTGCGCATTAGTGGCAACGTCATGAATGACGAGGTGAAGATTCCGCTGGCGACTTACGAGACCCCGCTGTGGCCGTCGTGTGGTCGCGGTGCGAAGGTCTCCCGCATGATCGAAGGTGGCATTACCTGCACTTTCGTCGGTGAGAAGATGACCCGATCGGTGATTTTCACTCTCGACTCGGCAGCTGATGCCGTCATTGCGCGCGACAACATCCTGTCTCGTTATGACGAGCTGAAGAAGGTCGTGGAGTCCTCCTCGCGTTTTGCCAAGCTGGTAGATATTCACTTCCAGATCGCATCGCGTCTTCTCTTTGTCCGCTTTGACTTCTTCTCCGGTGACGCCTCGGGCCACAACATGGCCACGCTGGCGTCTGAGCGTTTGATGTCCTACCTGATGGAACAGATGCCAGAGTTGGGCTATGGCTCGATCTCGGGCAACTACTGCACCGATAAGAAGACCTCCGCAGTCAATGGCATTCTGGGCCGCGGTAAGTACGTGATCGCCGAGGCCGTCATTCCGGAGCCGGTTGTCCGCGAGCGTCTGCGCACAACTGCCAAGCGCCTGGCTGAGCTCAACGAACGCAAGAACCTCGTCGGCTCCATCATGGCCGGTTCGCTGCGCAGCGGTAATGCGCACTACGCCAATATGCTGCTGGGCTTTTACCTCGCTACCGGTCAGGACGCTGCGAATATCGTCGAAGGCTCGCAGGGGCTGACGCAGGTAGAGGCGCTTGACGACGGCTCCGTGCGCTTTAGCTGCACCCTGCCACATTTGATCGTCGGTTCCGTGGGCAACGGCAAGGGCTTGGACTTCGTGGAGAAGAATCTCACAGCGCTGGGCTGCAAGGAGGACCGTGAGCCGGGCGAGAATGCCCGTCGTCTAGCAGCGTGCTGCGCGGCAATCGTCTGGTGTGGTGAGCTTTCCCTGCTCGCGGCACAGACGAACCCGGGGGAGCTGATGGAGGCGCACGTTTCTATCGAGCGTGCGAAGTAGTGCTTTGCAACAATTCGCAAAACCTAAGACAAATCTCAGGTAAACGCGCTAGATTTCTGTAGTAGGCAATTAACATTTTGTGGGCAAAATCTCCCGTGGTCTGATGACTGCTCTGATGGTCGCTCTGATGACATGGGGGATGTTTCGTTGCCCGTTATTTCTTAAAAATCTGTAGAGGTAGTGAAGGCACGGTTTTGATGACAACAAGCAATGTGACCCCGATCGGTATTGATGACATCGCCTTTGCGACGGGTTCGTACTGCATTGACCTCGCCGATATTGCGCCCCGACTCGGAGCGGAACCGGCAAAGTACCACAAGGGCCTGGGGCAGGAACGCTCCAGCGTGGTTGCCTCTGATGAAGATCCGGTGACGATGGCCGCGGCCGCGGTGAAGAAGATCGTTGACCGCCACGGTATCGACGGCGTGCGCACCATCATGTTCGCCACTGAGACCGGTATCGACCAGTCGAAGGCCGCTGCTGTCTATGTCCACGAGCTGGTCGGTCTTGACCCGCACGCGCGATCTGTCGAGCTGAAGCAGGCTTGCTACTCCGGTACCGCGGCGCTGCAGTTCGCGTGCGCTTTGGTGGCCCGCAATCCGGAGGAGAAGGTCATCGTTGTCGCCTCCGACATTGCCCGCTATGACCTGGACTCCGCTGCGGAGCCGACCCAGGGCGCAGGTGCTGTAGCCATGCTGGTGACCGCTAATCCGCGCATCCTGGCTATCGATGCGGCTTCGGGCGTCTTTACCCGCGAAGTTATGGACTTCTGGCGGCCGAACCACCGCAGCCAGGCGTTGGTGGAGGGCAAGCTCTCTATTAGCGCTTACATTGACGCTGTTCAGGGTGCTTATGAGGACTACCGTGCCCGCGGCGGCGTGGACTTCAGCGAGATTGACTACTTCAGCTACCACCAGCCGTTTACCAAGATGGCCTACAAGGCGCACCGGCAGCTTTCGGCCAATAACGGTGTGGAGCTCACCGCAGAGGATGAGGCCCGCCAGCTCGGCCCAACCACTGAGTACAACCGCATCATCGGTAACTCCTACACCGCATCGGCCTACTTCGGCCTGCTCTCGCTGCTGGACACCGAGAAGGACCTGGCTGGTAAGAAGGTCGCTGTTGTCTCCTATGGTTCCGGCTCGGTTGCTGAGTTCCTCACCGGCAATGTGGTCGAGGGCTACGAGTCCCAGCTGCGCGCCGCAGATAATGCGCGTGAACTGGCTGAACGCGTGAAGCTCGATGATCCGACCTACTACCGCCACGCTCAGGTGACGCATGAAGATCCGGGTGAGTACTCCAACCTGGGAGACGACGCCCTGATTGGCACCGGCCCATTCAGCTTCACCGGTGTTGAGGGGTGTAAGCGCATCTACCGCGCTCGTTAGCCCCCGGGGGCACCCGCGCTAGTACTTAGACGGAACCGAATCCTCTTTTTTCGCGCCTAACAGTAATAAGAACTGTTTTTCGCGGGGAAGGGGATTTTTCGTGTCCGCACGTTTTACTGGAGGCAGTGGCGGAGGCTTGCTGCACTTTTCGGAAGATGCAGTGACAGCGGCTGCCCGAGAGATCGAGCAGCGCGGCCGTGAAGGCCATGAGCGGTGGGGAAGCGCTCCTGATATTTCCGCAGCAGATTGTGGCCAGGGTTTTGCCGCCCAGGGGCGCCGTCTGCAGCAGGCGGCAGCGAGGCTGCGTGAGCACGGGCAATCGATGTACGCGGGACTTGGCAATCATGCTCCGGCAGTGCGGGAACAGTGGCGTGTCTTTGCAGGCTGTGACAGCGCCGGGAGCGCCGACCTCGGTGGAATTGAGGTAGTGGACTGATGCCATGGGTTGCTCGAATTCTTCCGATATTGGTGCGTGTTATTGGCCGTGGAAGCCGTATTGGAGCCAAGCGCGAGGTTGGCGGCATCGGCAAGAATCTGCCCAAAGTCTTGGATAAGGTGCGACGCGCTGACGGCTGGAAGGGCAGCGCCCTGTCCAAGTTCTCTAACTCCGTGGGGTTGATAGCCTCCGCGATAACTATTGCTATGGCTTTCGATTGGGGCGGTTTGAAAGGCGATGCCGCCGACGCCGCCAAGGAGCGCTGCGATAAAGCTGCGCAGGACTGTGCGAATCAGGATGAGCAGTCCGCCAATGGCGCGCAGAGCGTCGGCGAGTGCGGCAAGAAAGTCGACGAGGTCCTTGAGGATTGCGAGAAGCAGGCCGAAGATATGGCTGAGCAAACCGACGGCATCCTCTCTCAGTGCGAAGCGCTTGTCGACGATCCGGAGGTCGGCGCCGAAGCCGCACAAGTGGCCCAGCAGGTGTGTAACAGTCTCGTCGACTCCACTGGTCAGCTCTACGATGCGCGTAATAGTTGCATCGAGCAGTGTCTTGAGCAGGCAGCGTGTGACACTGAGGCCGCGGTGGTCGCCACCCCGCCGCAGCCTCCTACTGTTCCAGCCAGTTCGGGTGCTACCTCGGCGGCCTGTGCAGAGGTGGCTGAGTCTGGGAGTGGCGAAGGAGCTACTGTAACCGGTGGCAACGGTGCTACCGCTGGTGGAATTGGGGTCGTTGCCAACGTTGATATTGGGATAGAGACAGGCGTTGCTGCTGGAATATCCGTTGGAGGTGCCATTGGCGCTGCCGGGGCGGCCAGTATCGCTGGAATTGCGGGAGCTGTCGGGGTTGCAGGCAGTGTCGCGTCCTCACTGCTCAACTTAGACATGTGCACGGAGACGGAAGAGCCAGTGTGCGAACAGGCACCTGCGCCAGCACCAGCACCAGCACCAGCTCCTGCGCCGGAGGACTGTGTGCCGGAACCCGAACCAGAACCCAAGCCCGAACCTGAACCCAAGCCCGAACCTGAACCCAAGCCCGAACCTGAAAATGTTCCTGAACCGCCTCCTCCAGCTGAGAAACTAAAGCACCTGGGAATCGAGCTGCCACAGGAGCCGCAGCCAGAACAACAAGCAGAAACACAGCCAGAACCAGCCCAGGATTCGGCAGCATCAGTGCAGGAATCTGCTTCAGCTGTGCCCGAGCCCCCTGAGCAGCCCAACGCCCAGGAGCTTGTGGGCGCGGTCAATTCGCCAACGGCAGGTGAGTGGTAGTGGGGAGTAAGCATGCCGCGAAATATGACCGGATTGGGCAGGCCTATTACGACGCTGCTGCAATGACTAGGCAGGAGTTCGATACGGCGATACAGAGGGCACAGAAAGAATTGCAGGGTTTGGAGGAGCGTCGTAAAGCACGCGAAGTTAAGGAGCTGTCTCTTATACACATCTCCGAGCCCACGAGACTCCTGAGCATCTCG
>ERZ1031137.132-NODE-132-length-14958-cov-10.796350_pt1 | contig 14958 bp, 19 predicted proteins | sample MGYA00517293_ERZ1031137 | MGnify/ENA primary metagenome ERZ1031137 (study PRJEB33718, sample SAMN03159763) | human skin metagenome | collected 2014-05-20 | study: EMG produced TPA metagenomics assembly of the PRJNA266117 data set (Human skin bacterial metagenome...
TACGAGATGCTCAGGAGTCTCGTGGGCTCGGAGATGTGTATAAGAGACAGTAGTGTTTCGTACCTCGAAAATTGTTTATGCCTGTCAAAGCCGCTGTACACAGCGGCGTAAGGCAGCCCCCGGAGCGCTTTGCTACAGAATCGTATGGGAAAAATGTTGCATTGATGTTGCAAGGGAGGTCTGCAACATTTTTCGCAACATTTTTCAGTTCCCGTTCCGCGGCTCCTACTCCACGCATAGAAAAAAGGGGCCGGGATTGCTCCCAGCCCCCCTCGACTCTCGGTTACAGCTCCACTCGCCCCGCGTCGTCGGGTACGGCACCCCGCGCGGGTACAGTTGCGTAGCCGTCGCCGCTAGTGTCTATCTTCCGCGTCGCGCCTGGCGGCTGCGCTGCACCCTGCGCTTGGTACACGGCAACCGTCAGCAGTCCCGCTACCGCGAGGCAGGTCACGGCGACCAGCGCAATTACTGCGGCCAGTGGCTTGTCGAAATTCTCCATTTTTAAAGACTCCTTTTCATTCGCTGCACGGTAGACGGACTAACGCGCAAGATTTCGGCGATTTCCGCTGTGCTTTTTCCTTGCTCGTCGAGCCAACGCACCAGGTCGGTGCGCTCCTCGGTAATCAGTCGCGGCCTCATTGGACACCGACCTTTCCCGCGCACTCGTCGCCGACTCCACGCGCCAGGCTGCGCGGATTAGTGAGTGGCTTGCCGCAGATAGAACAACGGGCTACGAAAGCTGTGCCGTATCCGTCGGGCACCTCCTCGGCTGGGTGGCGGAGGCTGTCGAGCGCCCTGGTCACCTCTTCGTCGCGGCCTCGTCCTCGCAGCGCGCGACGAACAGCCCAGTAGGGCGCTAGCTCCAAAGGCACCGGCCCCTCGTCGATAACCCAGCCCTTTTGATTGCTAGGTAAGTCCAGGTCGCGGATAACGGCGGCTTGCTCCCGCACCCACTGCTGCACAGCCTCGGGCGGCGCTGTGCGGAGGTAGCGCAGCGTATCGTCACCGTAGGTAATCGGGGGTAATCCGGTGGTCATGGTCAAAACCTCCATTTGTCAAGTTGATTTTCGCTGTGTCAGAACCTCGCCGCCTTTACCTGCATGTTTGCCGGTGACCTGCGGAAATGTCCTGCCACGCCTCCATTCTAAACCCCACCTGGCTTCTTAACAATAAAGTTAAGTCAGAACACTTGACTTTGCTGCCCCGAGTGGTAGTAAGATGTAGATAGATACCTGATAATGCAGTGAAAGGCAAACGGAAATGTCGAGAAGTACCCCCTCCACGCTGTCCACGGAGCAAGTCGCCCAGCTCCTGCACGTTGACCCCCGCACCCTGACACGCGCCCGACGCGTCGTCGTCGGAGACAAGGAAATCGTCGCGGTGCAGGTCGGTCGCCTGCTGCGGTGGCCTGCCCGCCCGCTGCGCGAGGCGCTGGGGCTGGGGGCTGGGAAATGAGCAAGTCACTGAAAAAGAAAATCGGCTACGTCGGTCTCGGCTTCCTGCTGGCCGGTGGTGGCGGAGCAGCTGCGGGAATCGACCTCAGCCAAGTAATCCGCCTGCTGGGAGGCCTGCTATGAGCACACAGGTAAACGTCACAGTGACAGTTAGAGAGGAGGTAGCACCGTGAAGTCGGTAATTCTTGACGTGCCCCCGTTCCACTCGGACGGTGCCCAGCGAGAATTTGAGGAGTTCTCCTCGACGCTGCCCGGCCCCGAGCCGGTCACCGCGAAATACGGCGGGGTTCGCCCGCACCCCCGCGACGTGTCGCGTCTCGCGTATGCAGCCTGCACAGCGCTCGCACTGCTCACGGTGTGGCTGTGGCTGCCGCATGGTGTCGGTGCCAGCCGCGAGGCGGTGACTGCTAGCCCAACCTCGACGGCCTCCACTACCTCGTCGCCGTCGTCGTCCACTACGTCGTCGCCGTATGAGCGCGGCCAGCAGCTCGTGGACGACCTCGGGCAGGTGCGCCCGTACCGTCCTGACATTCTGAAAGCCTGTTTTCAGTGGCTGGGTACTGGCACCCCGCCCGCTTTCCAGGTCAACGCTGACCCGACTGCTGACACGTATCTGGTGCCCGACGGCTGCGACCGCGGTTGGCGCGAGGAGCTGCCACAAGAAGCCTGGGTCTGCGGCGAAGTTAGCGACTCGAAGCGCTACTCCATCTATAACGAGGCCCTGGAAGAGGGGCGCGTGCGGCAGCCGTACGCAACATATCTGATTGCCTACGGAATGATTTGTGGAGGTTCCAATGACTGACGAAACCAAGGCTTTCTACCCGGTGAACGAGGCCGAGACCACCCTCATGCAGCCGGTCGCCGACCCCGACGTGGACTTTGCTCAGCCACAGGAGACGGCCAGGCGCGTCGGGCTGCTCGACTGGCTGGGGCTGCCCCGCCCGCAGTGGAGCCTGCCGCACATCAACACGCCGAGGTGGCTGTGGCAGCCGACATGGCGCAGGCGGTGGCTCCGCTGGCTCGCCGTGCTCGCGGTGCTGTACCTGGTGTCGGTGCTGCTGCACAACGCCGCTGCCGGGTACACGGCGGTGGCCGCCATTGCCCTGTGGCTTTTCGCATGGTTCAAGGGGCGGCGCTACGAGATAGAGGTACCGCCCCGCAGCGCGGTCACCGTGATTTTCAACCAGAAGAACGGTCAAGGTCGCTTCGCCGATTTAGACGAGGCGCTGGAAGCGGGCGGCATGGCGAAAACCACATACGACGAAAACGGCAAACCGTTTCGCACCGGCTGCTGCACGGTGGCGCTGACACCGCTGGCGGAAACCGGCGACGTGGAAGCTCGTATCTACGCGCCCAGCCAGTACCAGCTAGCCGACTTGGAAAAGAACGAAGAACGCATTAGGCGACGGCTCAATGTAAAAGACCTGTTCGACTTTCATATCGACCAGGCGAACGGACAATTTGTTTTCACTATGACGACCGCTGACCGCCCGGACGCGGAGGTCGCAACGGAATCATGGACAAACGTTTAGGAGTAAGAAAAATGAGTAAAGACTTTTTCGCCGGACTCGGCGACAGCGACCTGCCGCAGGCTACCGGCGACACGGAGCAGGCCGCAGAGACGGACACCATCGACGAGGGGTTTTGCGACCCCGCGCTTATCGAGGAGGCAGTCGCCGACCTCGCCGCCTACCGCGGCAAGTACTCGGAACTCGCGCAGCACGTAACTGGCGGCTCGTTCCATGAGCCGGGTGTCGGCAAGCTGCCAGCCGAGGCGGTGCGTGACCTGCTGCGCGTGTACGGAGCTGTGTTTTCCCCGCAGTCGTGGCACGACCACGTGGTGCGTTTCGAGCCGGACAGCGTGGGCCTGACGCTGGAACTCGACTCGGGCGACGCGGTGGAGGCACTGCGCTCGGCGGGTTTCTACGACGTGACCGGCACCGGCCTCACGGCGCAGGTCGCGGGTCACGATATGCAGGCCACCCGCGGCTATCAGCTAGTCAAGCGTGACGCGCGAGGCCTCTGGGAGCTGGTGCAGGCCACGACGCTGGCACACTGGAACCAGACTATGCACAAGCTCGGTTTAGCCTACGTGACTAAACGCGCGGACGGTGTGACCAACTACCTTTGCCCCACCCCGCAGGGCTGGGGTGTGACCGGCGACGGGCGCGGGTACCTCGTCGTCAAGACACCTCCGACGGTTGGTTTCGACGTATGGAACCGCACCGTCGAGAAGCTGCGCGGTGTTGTCAAGTGCGACGTGGAACTTCGCCGCTTGGCTGCTGACCGCGTGGCTATCGTCACCCCGCCACGTGCTGCCCGCATGACTCCCTGGGTGCCAGGCGCGGACGAGCAGTTACATGTCACTGGCACTAAGACACTAGAGGAGTTTTACGCGTCGGCTGTTGCCGCGTATCCGCGTCTGTCGTGGGTGCAGGGCCGCACGGCAGACGGCGAAGTGTTGTCGGCAGTTATGGCGCAGTCGCCGCACGCACTGGTCGGCGGCGGTACAGGTTCGGGTAAGTCGTTCTGGGCCTCGTGGCTGCTGACTAGCTGCGTGCTGGCGGGTGCCGATGTAATGATTGCCGACGGTAAGGGCAGCTCGGACTATGTGCCGCTCGTGCAGCACCTGCCCAATGTCGCCATGTATACCTCAACCGACGCGGAGCATGTCCGTCTCATTCAGTGGGTACACGCCGAGATGGAGCACAGGTATGCGCAGCAGACAGCGGCGGCTATCTCTGGTGAGGTTTACGAGCCTCGTCCGCTGGTCGTCCTTTTCGACGAATACGGAGCGTTCGCAAAGTCAATCAATGTTAAATCTCACCCGCAGAACGCGGGTTGGGCTGGGGTGCAGGCGAAGCTCACGACCGTGTTGCAGAAAGCCCGCGCTGCGCGCATTCACGTGTTGTTCGTCGCCCAGACGTTGTACGCAGAAACTTTTCCTGGCGACATGAAAGGCAATATCAAGGCTCGCCTGTCGCTGGGCGTACCGGAGCCATACACTCTCGGCGTGGTGGCTGGCGACGCTGCTGAGACGGCCAAAGAGCTGTCTGCTGCGATACCTCACGGCACTCCGGGCCAAGGTATCGCCATGAGTTCCCTGCCGAGTGGGGAGGTCACCGCGCAACGTGTCGCAGCACCCTACGGCTACGTGCCGGGCCGCCTGGACGGAGAGAAAAACACTGAGGTTCGCAAGACGTGGCAGACAGTCGAGCGGGTCTACAAATCAATCCCGTGCGTGACTCCGCGACTTGCTCCGATGTTCGACGCGGCAGTCGAACCTGCCGGTCGCAAGAAAGGCGAGGAGCTGCCGCCGAGGTGGCAGGACTACACATGTGACGAGCTAGCGCAGCTTCCCTGGGTGCGCGTCACAGCCTCCGAGCTGGCCGGGAAACCACTGCCATGGGCAGCCGAGTACGACGTGCTTTCGGCTTCCTACCGCGGCCACGAGGCACGCGTCACGGGCGACGAACACATCACTTACCACTAAGGAGTAACCATGAAAGATACCAAGAAGATTTTCACAGCAGCAGGTCGCGCCCGCGCGGAGCTAGAGCGGCGACTACAGGCCGCGGCGACTACTGCCGACGACGCGGAGATGTGGGCCGCAGCGCCTGCACTGCTGCGCGACTTAGAGTACGCGGGACACCTTGGCACCCTACAGTGGCACCGCGACGCATTAGGTGCGCTGCGCGATTTAGGGGTGCCGGACCGGGCGGTGGCGAAGCTCGCAGGCGTGTCGCAAAACCGATTGGATAAGTTCGTGAGTGGTCGCGCGCCCGGTTTGGAAACTATGCCTGTGACAGCCCCGCCTGCCCCTACAGAGGCTGCTACGCGACTCATGCGGCAGGCGCTGGCACAGCTAGAATTCACACAGAAGGCGCGTATCGCGGGGCTGCAAGGTAGCCAGGAAAAGGGGCATTTTGACGCGGGAGATGTGGCAGCCTGGCTGGCCTGCGAGAAGCTGACCGAGCTGGACAGGCTAGCGATTACGAGGGGGCTGGGCGCGTGCTGTATGGCCGGTCTAGCGGTGGCCGATGTAGCCCGCCTCATGGACACTTCCAGCACTGTAATGTCGGCGCGACTCGCGGTTGTACCTGGCTCTAGACCGCAGGACCCCCTAATTCCCCGGGTATAGACCCCGAAAACCCGCTCCGTTCCTGGGAAAACCGGGAACAGGGCGGGTTTTCTGTCGCTAAGTATCTAGGACTTTAACGCTGAACGTCTAGGGGTTTAACGCGCCTTGTCTATGCCTATTCCCCTGGTACAGGGTTTACTTTTCTTGGTCTAGACCCTGGTCTAGAACCCGGTCTAGGGAGCAGTCTGCCTGCCACCTGCGACCTGCCGCAGGTGGCCCGTTCCCTGCTGCCTGTAGCCTGCCACAGCACCCCGCAGCGTGGGAGTTTTGACGCATGAAAAAAAAGCCCCCAGGAACCAAGTCCCAGGGGCTAGCTACAGGTGGCTAGGCAACCTGCTTGCGGTGCGTGTGGCGACGCTGCGGCAGGGTCAGCCCGGCCATTTCGATTTGCGGCCTGGTGACAGTCTTGGACTCCACTTCCGCCGTGATTGTCTCCCGCCAAGCGTCCTGTGCGGCGTTGACATTCTCCACCGCTGCGTTCACTGTGCGGTCGGCCTCCGCCAGCGTCTCGGCGTAATCGCCGTCCATCTCCGCGTTAAGGGCGGCACGGGCACGCGCCTGCTCCTCCTCCAACGCTGCCATACGCTGCTCGCGCTCGGCCTTTACCGCGTCGTAGGTATCCGTCCGCTCGGCTACGGCCTCCTGGTACGCGGCCTCTGCACGGTCGTAAGCCTCCTGCGACTCCGCTACCCGCGCCATAGCCTCCTGCTGACGCTCAAAAAACGATGTATCCATTGGGTACGCTCCTTAAATCAATCCTGGACACTTGACCTCATTCTAACACGCGTGTGCGACCGTGAACAGGGTGCAGAAGCGGAAACATTTTCGGGCGCGGGGTGAATTTTCCTAGGTCACACGTAGAAATCGCCCGGCGCGAGGGCACTGCTGCATTAGATGGTGCAGTGTCGCGTCGGGCGGGGCGGTGGGATAGGTGGCGGGCTAGTCGGAGACGAGCTGCGCGACCCGCTGGTGGGATATGTCGAGCAGTACCGCCGTGTCGCGGTATGTCAGCCCCTGGGCTACAAGGTGCCGGGCCGCGCTAGCGGTGGCAGCAGCGGCTGCTTCTTTTTCCTCGGCGAGGGCGCGGTTACGGGCGACGGCTGCGGCTGCCTCCTCCCCTGCGGGAGTGTCCAGCTGAACGACCACTTCGGCGGTGTCCGGGTCTGGCTCTATCTCCGGGTACAGCTCTAGCGCCCGGCGCACCATATCTTTTACCTCAGCGAGGGTGCGCCCCTGGGTGAAGAGTCCTGGTACCTGGGGAACGGTGACGGCCCACCAGTCGCCGGAACGCTTTACCCTTGCTGTGTACGTAGTCATGCGCCTAGTCTCGCGGAGTCAGCTGCTCGTGTCTAGAGGAGTAGACACGAAATCAGCTCGCCTTGGGGTGGCCGAAAGGCGTAAGTCTTCCATTGGGGCAGGAAGTGAACCAAGCTATAAGTGACGGTTGCCCAGCTAATAAATTACAGCAGGGCAGACTGTCACCATCGGATTGGCAAGCATGCTCACGGAAGGCTCCAACCATGCGCACACGCACAATATCCCTACTCACAGCGGTGGCAATCAGTGTCGCCAGCCTAGGGACTGCAGCACCCGCCCAGGCTCAAGTAGAAGAAAACCTCGGGTCTATCGCAATCCCCTACGTTCTATCTGACACCCCACCCGGCGAGGGCACCACCGCTGTTCGAGCTGCCAAGGAGTATGGGCCATGCACCTTGTGGCTCGACTACGTACATCTACGGAAGTCAGGTAACTGGGGAACCGTCGGTTTTAAGCCGCACACAAAGTGCAGTGTCCCGGTCACGAGTATCAAACACAGCTCGGACTTGAGGTATAAGTACTACACCGCGTGGAGGCTTGCCCTAAGCGGGGTGCGCGATTCTGCCTACAACACGAACCGTCTGGACCAGAACAACATTGCCTTTACATGTAACGGGAAAGTAGATACCCGCTTCATCGGTGTGACCCTGGGAACCATCGTCTACCACGGCAAGACTTACTACGCTCGAAGCTACTCCAAGGTCGCCAATCTCCCATGCAGGGTGTAGAACCATGTCTATGAAGATTGTTGTCTGCGTCATTTACCCGCGCTACCCGGATAACACTGAACCGCTCGGCGGGTTCGTCGAGTCGGAGGAGACCGCCCGCAAGATTGACGACTGGTGGCGCGCGCAACCCGGCGACATGATTGGCACCTGGGAGGATTTCGAGGTCGAGGTCGATAGCCGCGACCAACTCCTCTACGGAGTGTTTAGCGGTACGCCCGCCCATAAGATTGACGAGCCAGACTACTACGACCCCATCTGTCACGGGGTGTACACCGACCGCAAGGTGGCTGAACACGCGGCTAAGCCCGAAACGATGTGGGAGGCAAACAACTGCCCGCCGAAGTTCGTTCTCCCGTTCCGCCTGGGCTGGAAGTTTGACCGATATTTCCCCGATGGAAAGCCCTGGCCACCAGACCAGTTGTGACAGCTACGCCGTCTTCCGCGCGAAGAGTGGCGCGTCTGCTGCGAGCGGCCCGCAGCCAGTCACGAGTGCCTGCTCCACGTAGGCGGTCACCTCTCGGTCTGCCCAGTACGGTGGACCAGCGTAATAGTCGCCGAGGCGCGCCACGCGGTAAACGTCCACATCATCGAGCACGTCCGAGTAAGTCAGCTCTACGCCGGTGCGGTATGCCTCCTCCACCAGCTGGCCCAGCGTTACCACGTCACTGGTCAGTAGCCGGTAGAGGCGGCGGGTGCCTGCTCCATGGAACCACCAGAAGCGCCACGTGAAGCTATCCACGTCGTCCAGCTCCACCTCGGCAGGGTCTACCTCCTCGTCCATCTCGTCGAGCAAATCAGCGACCCGCTGCTGCGCCGCCACGTAAGTGGCAGGGGCGCGGCAGATACGCGACAGGGCGAGGTACAGCTCGTCCTCGGCCCGTTCCGGGTCGCACGGTAGACACGTGGCGGCGGCAGTGACCCTCTCCGCAGTGTCCGGGGTGAATGTTACGGAGGTGACGACCCCGCTGCGCTTGCTACAGGTAGCGGTAACCGTGCCGTCGTCGTTTTCAGTGATGTACATTTGGTTTCCTCTCTGCCTGGCACGCTCACAGGTATGGGAGCGTGCCGAGGACGGCACCGAGACCCGGCGGTGCGGTGATAGCCCCAGCGGTCATATACACGTCGCCGCTAGGAGGCAGCGGGACGATGGAGCCAACACCGGCGACCTGTATCCGGCTGTCACCGCGCGGTCGGTCAGCGAGTACGCCCTCCACGGCAAGGTAGCGGCCAAAGGTACGAGGAGGGCACTGCCACCCGGAATTGTCCGCCCACCACTGCTCTAGCCCCGGGCCAGTGAGAAAGACAAAATCGTCGTGTGGCTGCACGACGGCGGCAATCTGCGGGGTGGCCCCGTCGTTGGCCTCCGACCAGCGGGTGACCGCTTCACGAGCGGTCTTGGCGTTGTTGCCGTTACCCGGTCGCAGCAGAGGGGCGGGGTCTGCGGCCTGCTTCGCGGCAGTGCGCCCGTCTACAGGTGCCCGGCCCTCGGGGTCGAGCAGCACGGTCGTGACACCGCTTAGCGCCATGGTGTGCGCGACGTAGGCGACGGCCTCCACCGTGTTGTCCTGCACCGTCAGCAGAGGCATAAATTTCGAGTTAGCTCCAAGCATGATTTAGACCTTCTTCCAGCAGGTTTCCAGCGGGTGCGCGTCAGTGACAAAGCGGTGGTTAGCGGCTTCGGGGGCGACTCGCGCCAGGGTGCGCATAGCCGACTGCATAATGCCCTCGAACTCGGCACGGTGAGCGTCGTCTACGATTAGCTCGTCGTGCATGGCGAGGTGAATGTTGTCACCGAGACCCCGCCGCTCCGCCTCGTAGATAGCCTCCGCTAGCACGTCATAGGCGCTGCCCTGACACGTGTAGTTTTGTCCGAGGTAGCCGCGCCAAGCACCGTCTCCCTTGTCGCGCGTAGTGGCGAGAAAGCGGCCACTAGCAGAAAGCACGAAGCCGTTGCGGTCGGTGAAAGCGGCGCGCCCGTCGAGGTACTGCTGTACGAGGGGGATAACCTCGAACACGCGGTTTTGCAGCGCTTTCGCCTCGGGGATTGTCATACCCAGCGAGGCTGACAGCGATTTAATGCCCTCGCCGTACATGAGACCCAGCAGAATGACCTTTGCCTGCTTGCGCCCTTTATGGTTCTTGGCGCAGTCGAAAGCCTCCGCCTCCTTTTCCGGCATGCCCTCCGGCGGGAAGTCCGGAATGTCGTCGGGGATAAGCCCCGCGTCCCGGCCAATCGGGATATACGGGTCAGACCCCGCCTCGATTTTTGCTACGTAGTCCCACTGCCCTGCCAGCGCTGCGGCAGTCACAGGCTCGACAGCAGTCCAGTCGATAGAAGCCCATTTATCAGCGACGACGACGCGCCTGGCGGGGTCACTGAACTGCTGTAACGGGGGCGTGTTGTACGACATGCGCCCGGTCACTGCGGCGAGTACCTGGGTGCTGGGACGGACGCGCCCATCGACGTGCATGGAGTCCAGCATTTTCGCCACGTAGTCCTTGGCGATTTTCTGAATCTCTTTGAACTCGACGAACTTGCCGACGCGTGCGTCGGGTTTCCCTGTCTCCGGGTCACACACAGGGCGCAGGTGGACGGCCTTTGCCGACAAACCGCCGCGCGGAGTGCGCGGCCACGCTTTCGGGTCGATTACGCCCTCGACGATAAGCGCGCGCGTTACCGCGTCACCGTCTGCGCTGTAGCGTACCCACGGCTCCGGCTCCTCGGGGCGCGGGTCAGTCACCCAGCCGAGTTCCAGCAGGTCGGGCACCAGTTCGGTCAGCCGTTCACGTGCGAAAGCGAGGTACCGTTCGCCGTATTCGGTGTCCACCTCGAAACCGCGCATGTTCGCCCGCAACATCACCAGGTTGACGGTCTGCTCGCGGTCTACCAGGCGCACTGCCTCGTCGCGGGTACACATCACGACGTTCTCCATGATGTCGTTGCGGGTCAGGCGGTCGAGCGCCTGCTCGTACATTGTCACTGCCAACTGCGGCAGCCACACCACATCGGAGACAGCGCCCACGATGTAGGCGGCAATATCAATGTCGGCCTGCTCGTACCAGCTCTTCTTGGACGTGAAACCGTAGATTTTCGCCACGGTATCCAGCGGCTTCGTGTCAGGGTCAGCACCCAGCCGCATGTAGTGGAAAAGCGAATCTTCGAGGCTCGCACCGCGCAGCTCGTACTCGCCTATCTTCCAGCGGCGGACAATCCGCGCCAGCACCATGGTGTCGTAGATACGACCTAGCCAGTCCATCTCGGTGTAGATACCGGACTCGAAAATGGCGGGCGCGTCAAACGCTGCGTTATGCAGGTACAGGCCGGGAGCCTCGCGGATAACCCGGACAATTAGCGCGCGCTGCTTAGGGTCGCGCGGGTCGAGGCACACACCCAGCGGAGCGTGCCCGCCACCTGCATGACCAAAAGTCACACAGCGCACCTGGCGGCGCTGCTTCGCCTCCGTGCCCGTGGTCTCGGTGTCCATACCAAGCCGCTGGCCGCGCGCCAGCAGTCGGTCTACCGCGTCAGCAGCGCCCGAGCCAGTGACGATTTCCACACCGTCGATAATCCGGGAACCGTCCCAGGCGGGAGTGACCGGCTGGTCTGCCCGGTACTCGGGGCGGTCTGCGATGTAGTCAGGAATCACTGCGCGGCCTCCTCTGTGCTCTGGGAGGCCAGCAGCTCGGTGATAGCCGCGGCAACCGGCTCCATGTCGCCTGCGGCTACCCGCTCGTCGGCAGCAGCGATTACCGCGCGGCGCAGTGCTGGCTCCTGCGGCAGGTCGCCGCACACGGGAGTGAGACCGCCGTCGTGCAGCGCAGTCAGTGCCGCGGCCAGGGAGTCCAGCTCGCCAGACTCCACGCCGTCGATAACGTCCGCCAGCTCGGCGCGCTCCTCCTCAAGTGACCACGAGCCGACCGTCAGGGTGCCGTCGCGGTACATCGCGTCCGAGTACGTGCAGCGGCACTCCTCCACCAGCTCGTCGATGAAGTTGTCGGCCCTGCCTCGCAGGTACGCCTGCGCCTCGGCACGCGGCGAGGAGCCAGTGCAGCTAGCCTCTACCGCCTGTGCCAGCGGGGTCGCCTCGTCCAGGAGAGCCTGAGCGCGGGCAACCCGCGCCAGGTGCTCGTCACCGGCTGCCAGGGTGTAGCGCACCATGAGGCCAGCGTCGATAGCCTGCCGCAGCGTCCAGGCCTCCCCGCGCAGGGTGTCGTCAATCAGCAGCGCCACACGGTCTCCACGAATGCGCCACCCGCACCAGGTGACCTCGCTGCCGCTCACAACGGTGACGCTCTGCTCTGTCATCTTCATGTCGAGCATGAGGCCTAATCGTGCCAGCAGCCCCTCCGCTACCTGGTACTCGTCGAGGCTGCGACCTGCGCGTCGTACAGCCGCGTAGATGTGGTCGCCCACCTGCTGCTCGGTCATACGCAGGTCGCTTGCAGTGGCGGAGCGCAGCGACCAGGCGGCAAGCGCCAGGCTGCCCTCGCGGCGGGTAGCCAGCTCGGCGGTACCGAGCGTCAGGTAGTCGTCGCGGGCGGTCACCATGAGGCTACCGTCTGCGCCTAGCTCCTCGAACACGGAAAAGGTGATGTTAGGCATGGTGGCCTCCTCGCAGGTACTCGTCGATGTCGGCCTGCTTGTAACCGGGGCGGCCCAGCACATAGTGGACGCGCGGCCCGCGACCCTCTGCTGCCCACCGCTGCATGGTGCGCTGGGAAATGCCAAGGGCGGCAGCCGCCGCTGTCTGTGTTAAGAGTTCGTCGGTTCTCATGGCTCCTACCTCTGCTAGTGGTGTCCGCTTGTCGGACGCTCTGACATAAATATAGCCCCGCTCGGACACCCTTGTCCACCCTTTTGGGTGACGATTTCCCCACAATCGCTAGACATGGGACGGACACTGTGATAGTAGACTCTGTACTCAATCCAGTATGCACCCCTAAAACGCGCCCTAGCCAGCGCAGACGCGTTGTAAACCGCGTCGGGCAGAAGTACCCGGCGGCGGACTACGGGCGACATGGGGGCGCGCTACACGCGCGGGAACGGGCACCCTAGCCCGACGCGGAGGCAGGAGGACGCGGGCGGCGGTGTACGAGGCGGCGAGGGTGGCTGTGTCCGTCTCTAGGAGTGGGCAAAAGTGAAAAGGAAAGTTGAAAAATTCAAAAATTCAAAAAATTTGAACTTTTCGCACCCGCATATACATGGGGCGTAGTAGCAAAACCTCCTATACGGGAGATTCCAAATCTCTCTTCTCTTCTCTAGTAGATAGAGAAGCCCCTCCGCGGGTGTGCGGCATATATGTGCACCCGTGAAAAGTTCAAATTTTTTGAATTTTTGAATTTTTCGTTTTGCTTTTACGTTTTCGGCATGAGAAAAGCCACGGGCACCGTGTGTCAGGTGACCCGTGGCTTCTACTGGCAGCTAGGCTAGCCGCTCCTTGAGGGCGTAGCGCATGGCGCGCTTCTGCCCTTTACTCCTATCTCCCTCACGCCTCTCCGCACACACAATATGCGGTACGAGGCCCTTAACTGCGGTTGTCGCCGTGTTCGGCGCGCAGCCCAGCTTATCGGCGAGGTCGGTCGCGCTAAGCCACGGAGTATCCGCATCACGGAGAATTTTCACGATTTCCGCTTGCCGCTTCGTGGTGCGTTCTGCGATACGATTGCGGGCCTCCTGCTCTCCGCGGATACGGCGCTCTGCCTCGTCCGCAGCGGCCTTGTCGTCGGCCTGCTTGAGGACGTGAGTGACCCATTCCAGGGTCTGCTCCGAGACCAGGTTCCAGGCCATGCCAACGGTGAAGTCACCGCTGTTCAGCTTGGTGCGCCCGTCCATGGCCGCGTGGACAGCGGCCAGTCGCATAATCTGCGGCCAGGCGTGCTGATTACCCGGCGTAGTGGCGCTGTATCGGTTGTCGCGCACCTGCGTGTTGTACTCGACCATTTCCTCGCACCATACGAAACGCTGCTCGGGCTTCATGTCAGCGACCTTGATGGTGTCTATCCAGCGGCTCGGGTGCTGTACCACCTCCGGGGTAATCGCCTCTGTGTAAATCAGGTCTTGCGGCAGGCGGATAAATCGCGGCAGCAGCCCCTGCTCGCTAGTGTCCAGCAGTCCCTGCGCTAGCTCCGGCTGGATATACATTGAGATTGCTACGCGCAGCCCCTTGTAGCCTTTGGGGATTTCGACGGAACCTTGGCTCACGGTGTCCTCGAAGAAAGGTTCGTTAGACCACATGGAGGACAGTGCCGTGTCCATACCGGTGTCGCGGCTGTGGCCGCCAGCGCCCATACCCTTAGTCGCAGCCTTTCCCTCGTCCCAGTCGAAAAAGACTCGGACGTTTTCTTTCGCTACGAGCTTCGTAGCGCCACCAAGCAGGGACACCTTGCGGGTCAGCATGTTGCGCACTGCGGAGGAGTTATTAGGCGTGCGTCCGCGTCCCAGCCCCAGGTCGAGGGGGCGTGGTTCTGGCAGCGTCGCCTCCGCCTGCTTTTCCAGCTCGGCGATTTCCTTTTTCTGCTCCTTGGTTGGCCGCTTCTCTGCGACCGCTTTCTTGAGGTCAGCCAGGCTCTTTAGGCTCGCCTCCTGCTGCTCCTGCTGCCCCTGTCGCTGCTCCTCGGCGCGCGCTGCCGCCTCCTTGACCTCGGTTAGGTGAGCGTCGTCGTAGGTGAAAACGCGGCCCTCGCGCGTGGCCGTCTTTCCCTTACCCGAGCTAGCAATCAGACCAAAGTAGAGATTCGGTGGCTGATTGTTCAGCTTCGGGGCGCACTGCACGCCGACCGGCAGCCTGAACGTGGTTTCTAGATACTCGTTGGCGAGGATACCGACCGAAGAACCAGCCTTGTCACGGGTGCGCCAGAAAACCGTCCGATGGTAGTCGTCCGCGTTCATAAGCGAAACATAGGTTCGCGGCGACACTGGAAAAGCGTCCTTGCCATAGGCGGCAACGCGCTCCGCGCCTGGCGTGTTTTCCCAGCGTGGCCCCTCTCCCGCCCGACGCGCAGCCTCCGGCCACACCGCATTGCGCAGGCGGACAATACTCTCGGCGGGCAGCTGTGTTTTCCACTGCTCATTGAGTTCTGCGACGAGCAGGTCTACGCGGCGGCAGACCTCCGCCCAGATAGCGAGACACTTCGCGTGCTCCTGCGGGTGCTCGATGAACGTCCGCGGCACCTCGTCGAGGGCCTGCGGTGCTTTCCTAATCAGCGCGCAGACCTCCGGCAAGTCCATGTCGGGCAGGACGGGCAGCGGTAGCTGGGTGGGGTCGGGGTCTGTCTCTTATACACATCTCCGAGCCCACGAGACTCCTGAGCATCTCGT
>ERZ1031137.136-NODE-136-length-13779-cov-23.563757_pt1 | contig 13779 bp, 11 predicted proteins | sample MGYA00517293_ERZ1031137 | MGnify/ENA primary metagenome ERZ1031137 (study PRJEB33718, sample SAMN03159763) | human skin metagenome | collected 2014-05-20 | study: EMG produced TPA metagenomics assembly of the PRJNA266117 data set (Human skin bacterial metagenome...
AGCGTGTCCACGGCAGCTTGCGCGAGGGTAATAGCCTGCGCGTCGCGCGAATCCGCTGCGATATCGATACGGGTGGACACGTAATCCGTTCCCACCGCTTCCTCGGGAAGTTTCTTTTCCTCGACCGCGGGGTAGCGCTGCAGGGGCTCGAATACATTGAGGTACGACGAGCGTCCAAGAGCGATCTTGGCGAGGAGATGCGGGTCTACAGAATCGGCGACCACCTTCCGCTGTTCCGCCGTGGTGATGGCTGGTGAATCCATGTTGAAAACGAGGCTCAGGCGGGCTTCCCTATCCCGCACGCGGACCTGGGCCTCATTCATCAGCTGGGCGATATCCACGGTGGTCTCATCGGGAGACACATCGGAGTAGCTCACCGATCCGCTGCGCATGAGCTGGTAGGTGCGATCGCGAACCTCCTGGAAGGTAATGATGTCCACTTCTGCGGGGTGGTCTCCCCAATACCGATCGTTGCGGTTAAGGGTTACGATGCCACGGCCACGGTCTACCGCTTTCAGCATGTATTTTCCGGCCGATGCGGGAATAGAACTAATGAGGACCTGGTTGAAGGGCACCGTGTCATTAACGAACAGGTGGCTGGGGAGCAGATACGTAAACAGCCCCTGCCAGTGGACGTAGGGGTGGGAAAAGTCTACTTCCACGATTTTACCGCCCTCGAGCACGCGGATTCCGGAGATGGCCTCGTACCCCGCGCCACCGATGACTCCTGGTGTGGACACCATGTTTTCCCACAGGTAGCGGAAGTCTCCGCCCGTGATGGGCGTGCCATCGCTCCACTGTGCTGCGGGTGCGATGATGTAGCGAACAGTCTGCTTGGCATCCCCCACGGGAGCGACGAGGTTGGCGCTGACTAACAGATCCGTGTTGAGCTCTCCATCGACATACGCGGAGGGCAAAACGAGTGCGGCAAGTGATTGTGTGAAGGCCGATTCGTCTGCACGCAGGTGGGGATTGAAGCCCGCTTTTATTGCATCGATACCCACTGTTATCTGGCTTCTCCCAGGAGTCGCCTCAACAGGTGCTGGAGGATTATTGGCGCCTTCTGCGCTACCGTTTTCTCCACGCACATCGACCTCGGGCTCCGCGACAGGTGGTGGCCCTGGGTTAGCCTGGCAGGATGTCAACACCATAGTGGCGCTCAGGCTTAGAGCAATAAGAAAAGCGCGCATAAGACCTCATCTTACAATGCACCGAGAATTCTCCGAGAGCATCGACGAGCCAGGCCACCAAGTTTCTCACACAGCATGGCAAGCAAAAGCCCGTCCTTGGTGTTTGAAACTGTGGGGACGGGCTCTGCCTTGTTAGCGCTTTTTTACTTGGCCTTCTTGGCGCGGTTACGAGCCTTGCCACGCTCGGCGGCGTCGAGAACCGTTTTGCGCAGGCGGATGACATCGGGGGCGACCTCGACACACTCGTCGTGGGCGCAGAACTCCATCGCCTCGTCGAGAGAAAGCTTGCGTGCCTTGTTCAGGGTCACCGTGGCATCGGCAGTAGCCGAACGCATGTTGGTGAGCTTCTTTTCCTTGGTGATGTTGACGTCAATGTCCTCGTCACGGTTGGTCATACCGACAACCTGCCCCTCGTAGGACTGAGCGCCCGGCTCAACAAAGAAGGTGCCGCGGTCCGCAAGCTGGATGAGGGCGTAGGCAGTAACCTGGCCGGAACGGTCGCTGACGATCGAGCCGGTGGTGCGATCCTTGATCTGACCTGCCCACGGCTTGTAGCCGCAAGAGTAGTGGTTGGCGATGCCGTTCCCCTTCGTCTCCGTGAGGAAGGTCGTACGGAAACCGATGAGGCCACGGGCGGGTACTTCGTATTCCATCCGGATCCAGTCGGCACCGGTCGTATCCATGCTGAGGAGGACACCCTTGCGGGCGGCCATAAGCTGCGTGACGTTGCCCTGGAACTCGGACGGGATGTCGATCACCATGTGCTCGAACGGCTCGTAGGTCTTGCCGTCGATCTCGCGGGTAACCACCTGGGGCTTTCCGACGGTCAGTTCGAAGCCTTCACGACGCATCGTCTCGACCAGCACGGACAGCGCCATCTCACCGCGCCCCTGGACCTCCCAGGTATCGGGGCGCTCGGTGGGGAGCACACGCAGCGACACGTTACCAACAAGCTCCTGCTCGAGGCGTGCCTTCACCATGCGGGCGGTGAGCTTGTCGCCACCGTTGCGACCGGCGAGCGGGGACGTGTTCACACCGATGGTCATGGAGATGGCCGGCTCATCAACGGTGATGCGAGGAAGGGCCTTCGGGTTCTCCGGGTCAGCGAGGGTATCGCCGATCATGATCTCGTCAATGCCGGAAATGGCGGCGATATCGCCGGCGATGACCTCATCGGCGGGGACGCGCTGCATACCGACAGTGCGGAGCAGCTCGGAGATCTTGCAGTTCTTGATGTGCTCGTTGCCCTCGGAATCGTAGTGAATCCAGGCAACCTGCTGGCCCTTCTTCAGGGAACCGGCGTGGACACGAACGAGACCAATACGACCAAGGAAGGAGGACGAATCAAGGTTCGTCACGTGTGCTTGCAGCGGGCCGTCGTGGTCTGCGGAAGGCTCAGGCAGGACGTCGTAGAGGACGTCGAAAAGCGGCTGCAGGTCCTTGTTGGCGGGAGCATTACCGTTGCCGGGATTCTCGGTAGAAGCCGTGCCTGCACGACCGGAGGCGTAGAGGACCGGAATATCGAGGAGCTGCTCGGCAGCCTCTGCTGCCTCCGGGTCCTCGATCGTTGCGGCGAGTTCCAGGAGCAGATCTTGCGTCTCGGTCACGACCTCATCGATACGGGAATCCGGACGGTCGGTCTTGTTTACCACGATGATGACCGGGAGCTTGGCGGCGAGAGCCTTACCCAGAACGAAACGGGTCTGGGGAAGCGGGCCCTCGGAGGCGTCGACAAGCAAAATCACACCATCGACCATGGACAGTGCGCGCTCAACCTCTCCACCGAAGTCGGCGTGACCGGGGGTGTCGATGACGTTAATAATAAGATCTTTGCCGTCCTTGCCGGCGCCCTTCCTGCGAATGGAGGTGTTTTTAGCGAGAATGGTAATGCCCTTCTCGCGCTCCAGATCGCCGGAATCCATGACGCGGTCTACGACTTCTTCGTGGTCGCCGAACGCGCCAGACTGGCGCAGCATGGCATCAACGAGAGTGGTCTTGCCATGGTCGACGTGAGCGACGATGGCAACGTTACGAAACTCGGTGTCGAGATCGAAATCATGAATGGCTTGAGTCACAAGTTTTTCCCTTCGGTAATTGGTCAACCGTAGACACAATACTCCCCGGTCGCAGTCTGCGCACGTTAGGTGAGAAATTACACATTTCTCTTTTCAAACGTAACGGATAAACCTCACGACACGACATGAAGAGTGAAAGCGGTAGCACGTGCGTTAGACGTAAGAGTCAAATGCAACTAGAGTTTCTAGTGTTAACCAGAGTGAAAGGTGTTAAATGAGTTACGGGAGTCTCGCGCGGCGGGTGGTGGCGACCATCACCGCCATTGGGTTAAGCATCACTGGGGCGACCGCGGCTACCGCTCAGTCGTCCTCGTCTTCCACCGATAACCTCGGGCGCCCGAACCAGGACATCCTCAACGCCGCGACGAACTGGGCAGAAACTCTCCCCGCTCCCCTCAAAGACCAGGTACTTGCTGCCGTGGACTTCTTCGGAGATAATGGAGAGGGCAAGGTCCCCCAAAACGGACCAGTCATCTCCCAATTTCTTTGGCCCACCGTCTCCCGCGGATGCATCGTCGGCGGCGGTGACTCGGTCGGCTCCGCCGTCGCGGTTCCCGGCCCCGCAGATCTCCCCCTCCCCGGCGTAGAACCGGGCAACACCGCATTTGTCTTCACCGCCCTCGGAACCGACGGCGCGCGCGACACAGAGATGACGGTGCAGTGGATCAATCTGGCAACACTTCACACCGAAACAACCCGTCTCGAGGTCTCCCCTGACCTCAACCCCGACGGGCCCGCAACGGTGTCGGGCACGGCTGCAACGGGTGGTGGCCCCGTCCTTGCCCTTGTTCACGGCCATGTCAATGGCTGCTATTTCCCACCGACTGTCGCTTCGTTCTCCGTAGCGTAAAAAGAGGTACTTCGCATGACTGATTTACACCCAGTAAAAAATGAAACCTTTGACACCGCAGCAGGTATCAATCTCGACCCGAAAGGCATCACTCGCCAGGTAGACACCTACCGCGAAGAAGGGCCTGGCCTCTACATGGCCCGCGGCGCAGACCACAAGAACTTCGGTTACCTGGAAAGCTGGCTCCTTCCCGAGCTCAACCTCCGCTTCAACATCTTCCACTACCGCCCCAGCGCCGGAATCCCCGACGGCATCTACATCGACGTTGCGGATATCACCAACGAGGACGGCGTGTGGCACACCCGCGATCTGTACGTCGACCTGTTCCTGCACGACGGCAAGCCCGTCGAGGTATTCGACATCGACGAGCTTGCAGCTGCTACCTCCGCGCACTACATCACGGCAGAGGAGGCGGAACTCGCCATCGAAACGACGCTGCGCGCGGTAGAGGGCATCACCCGCCACGGGGACGACCCGATGGCGTGGCTATCCTCCCTCGGTGTCGACATCCAGTGGGCTGACAAGGAATCCATCGAGCTCACGCCGGCACCTTAGCAGCGTTTACACGAGTCCACGCGCGCACGATCATTTATCGTGGGCGCTACTTTTTTCTGTGCCGTTGATAGAATCATTAGAAAACACACCTGGAAAATATTTCCACCCCCGACATGAAAGTGGTGACCCCATGGCTGGTGGCCTAGCTGCCCTCCTCGACGACGTAGCGCTCATTGCCCGAGCCGCAGCATCCAGTATCGACGACGTGGCAGCGGCAGCCGGCCACACATCTGTCAAGGCAGCCGGCGTTGTTGTTGACGACGCAGCCGTGACGCCACAATACGTGCAGGGTGTCACCCCGGCGCGAGAGTTGCCCATCATTTGGCGCATTGCCAAGGGATCCCTCTTCAACAAGCTGGTTCTTATTTTGCCCTTCGCTCTACTGCTGAGCTGGCTCGCACCGGCGGCACTCACCCCCATCCTCATGTTGGGTGGCTGCTTCCTCACCTATGAGGGCATGCACAAGGTCATCGCCAAAATCACCGGCACTGACGAGCAGACCGACACCGTGCAGGTGCAGGGCCCCGGCGCGGAGGACGCGCTGGTGAAATCCGCCGTCACCACCGACCTCATTCTGTCGGCGGAAATCATGGTGATCTCCCTCGGCGAGGTCACCGACCAGCCGTTCTTCATGCGCTTAGCCGTCCTCGTCCTCGTGGCAATCGGCATTACTGCCCTGGTGTATGGCGCGGTCGCGCTGCTGGTGAAGATGGACGACCTCGGCATGTCCATGGCGAAGTCCTCATCGGAATCCACGCAATCTTTGGGGCGTGGGCTCGTCTCCGCGATGCCCAAGGTGCTGAACGTGATTGCCGTTGTGGGTACGGCCGCCATGCTGTGGGTCGGTGGCCACCTCATCGTCAATGGTGCCGACACCCTGGGGTGGCACGCACCTGCCGAGTACATCCACCACCTGGCCGCGGGGGTCGGCGGTGGCTTCATTGGTTGGCTCGTCGATACGGCGTGCTCCATGGTCGTCGGCGCGATCGTCGGCACCATCGTGGTGATTTTCATCAGCATCTTCCACGCCCTCACAGGAAAAACCGATGAGGAAGAGCACGAGGGCGTGAAGTACTACCTCAACGAGGAGGAGCAGCGCCTGGTGGAGGCCTACCGGTCCAACCAGGACAACAACCCGTACACGTACACCATCGCGGCTCCGGACATCGATAACTCCCCCGAAGGCAACGACGAGGTGCGAGAAAAGCCCACCGACGGGGCGTCGACAAGCAAAAATTAGAGGAAGAGAAGCAGGCTGAGCGCCATGACAGCCATGCCCGCGATGACGCCGTAGACGGCGACGTGGTGCTTCCCCGTTGCGATGGCGGTGGGTAGAAGCTCGTCAAGAGAAATAAACACCATGATGCCGGCGATAGCAGCAAAACACAGGCCAAGCGTCGCCGGAGTGATAAACGGGTACAGCACAAGGAAGCCGATGAGCGCGCCCGCCGGCTCACTCAAACCGGAGATAAGAGCCCACGTAAACGCTTTGCGGCGAGACCCCGTGGCCTGCCGAATCGGCGCAGCCACAGCAATCCCCTCAGGAATATTGTGAATGCCGATGGCGACAGCAACGGGGATCGCGATCGTGGTGTCTTCCAGCCCCGACAAAAATGTAGCGAACCCCTCCGGGAAGTTGTGGATTCCGATAGCCAGCGCCGTCATAACCCCCATGTGCAGCAACCGTTTGCTGCTCGGCGTGCCGATCATTTCAGGCTCGTGCGGATTGACCTCTTCCGGCACCAGCCGGTCAATTCCCGCGATGATCACCACACCGAGGAAGAACGCCCCCACGGCCGCCCACACCCCGGCTTTTCCCCACGTCTCCTCCAGCTGGCTTATCCCCTCGGGCAGGATCTCCATAAAGGAAACGTACAGCATGACACCTGCGGAGAGCCCGAGTGCGCCGGCGAGGAACCGGTCCCCCGGATTGCCCTTGAGCACAGTGATCAGCCCGCCGATGCCGGTGGCAGCACCGGCGAACAGGGTGAGGGCGAAGGCTCCCAGGAAAGTCATCGCGCCCATGGCATACCTTTCGTCGTCTCGTACAGGCGGCGCGCGCCGGGGTGTGACACGTTACACGGGATCACACGGTGACCCCGCTGCTCAGCGGCGCTCCTACACGTTGAATTTGAATTCGACCGAATATCGTTGCAAAGTTACTTTACCGTTAAAGTGCAACAATCAGAAAACAGTAAGTACGTCTGCGCACAGAGAGCATATTAGGCGCACGGAAACACTTATATGTTCTGCGGAAGCCATATGGGGCGTACTCGCAAATACCGCTACTCGCGGAAAAATACCGGGTGAACTCTAGCCCCCTTTACAACTCTGAGCCTAGGAGGGGTCCGGCCCCTCTGTCCGGCTCCATAACTCCTATTGTTTCCACATCGCCCCCGTAGAATCCGCCTACCCCATATGCATTTCCTAAGAGCCGATGTATGTCTCTCCCTTTTTGACGTGAAGCAATACTGTCCGGCGCAGAAGCACCCATCCAGTCGCAGCAAGTAAGAAACGCCTGAATGCAAGTGCTCCCCGAAATGCAGCCCACGACTGGCACTCTTTGAAAGAGTAGCCTGGTGTGGTCGTGCTTATTACGCTCTGATGTTGGTCTGTCGACCACGCGGGTTCACATCCACGCCCAGAGTGACCCCAAAAAGATGCTGACTATCTTGCACGGCCCTGTCATCCCACCTGCGTACAACGAGACGGGCGTGTCGTTGAGCTCTGTGAGTCGGCGTGAGCCCTTTGGCACCACCTTGGGGGTAAACGTGCTGGCCTAATCCAGCGTCGAGAAGCAGCTACAGCAGGCCCTTGAGCAGTGCGTTAGCCTCGCCACAACCTATGACGACACAACTCGAAACACTACCCCAGTTATTGATATGTCACTACAAGGAGAGTTCTCCCATGAAAGCGTTCGGATTCTTCAGCTTCGGGCATTATGTCTTCGGTGGCCAGCGCGGGCCATCTGCAGAAAAGAACGTCACAGACGGGCTGAACCTAATGTCGTCTACCCTGGTCGCCGAGACCACCGCCGAACCCCTGGGCGAAAATGCAGGCGGATCAGATCAGCCGCTACCGCGCCACATGGAAGGGGCGGGCCGCGCTTGGACGCCACGCGATCAGCGTCCCGCCCCATCTTCCCCATCGTCACCGGCCCGGACATGCAGATGTTCGGCTTGCAGGACTCCGGCTCCGACCAGGTAGGTGCGCTGCCTGATGTAGACTCCACCTCCTTTGTCTGCACCTCCGCCGCCGAGACGGACAGGCTCATTGAACAGCTCAAAGCCGACGATACCGTTATGCCCGTCGACCCCTTCTCATCATCATCCCCACCGGGGTGGGCGTGCACGTCAACGTGAAGATTTTGGACAACTCCGCCACTCATGCCTCCCCCGCGTTGGGTTGGCAGCCGAACAGCGAAGGCCCAGCCGCAGGCAATCTCATCGACTAATTCCTGCCAGCCGCAGGATCTTCACGCTTTTGTCAGTTCACTCGATGGTGTATAGTTCAGCACATGCTGACTATTGCTTCGCGCCTCGACGTCATGAACCGGCTCGGCCGGGCCCTGGCGGATCCGACGCGCTCCAGAATCCTGATGACCCTACTAGACGGCCCGAGCTACCCGGCCGTACTTTCGCGCGACCTGGATCTGACCCGCTCGAACGTCTCGAACCACCTGACCTGCTTGCGTGACTGCGGCATCGTCGTCGCCGAGCCGGAGGGCCGCAAGACACGCTACGAAATCGCCGATCCGCACCTCGCGACAGCGCTCAACGCGCTAGTGAACGCGACGTTGGCTGTCGACGAAAACGCCCCGTGCATCGACCCTGAGTGCTCGGTGCCCGGCTGCGGCGGAAAAGGAGTGGACGCATGACTTCAGCATGTGGATGCGAACACGAACCAGCCACGGAAATCGAAGATCTCGATCGGCCATGGTGGAAGGACCCCGAGTTGCTACTGCCGATCTTCTCCGGCGTAGCCCTCTGCATAGGTCTGGCGCTGGGCTGGTCTGGGCTAGAGACACCCGCGACAGTACTATTCTGGGTCGGCCTGCTGCTAGGGGCGTATACGTTCGCGCCCGGCGCTATCCGGAACCTTGCCACGAAGCGTAAGCTCGGCATTGGCTTGCTGATGACAATCAGCGCGGTCGGCGCGGTAATTCTCGGTTACGTCGGAGAGGCCGCAGCGCTAGCGTTCCTGTACTCGATCGCCGAGGCGCTGGAAGACAAGGCGATGGACCGGGCGCAGGGCGGACTGCGGGCACTGTTGAAGTTGGTACCGCAGACCGCGACGGTGCTGCGCGACGGCACGTCGGTCGAGGTCGCAGCGAAGGACCTCGTGGCTGGCGAGCTGATGCTCGTTCGCCCCGGAGAGCGGGTGGCCACGGACGGCATCATTCGGTCTGGGCGCTCCAGCCTTGACACCTCAGCGATCACCGGAGAATCCATTCCGGAGGAGGTTGCGCCCGGCGACGAGGTGCCCGCGGGAGCGATCAACTCCGCCGGTGTGCTGGAGGTCGAGACGACCGCAGCTGGAACGGACAACTCGCTGACCACACTCGTGGACCTAGTCGAGCAAGCGCAGGCGGAAAAGGGCGACCGCGCCCGGATCGCCGACCGGATTGCCCAACCCCTAGTGCCCGGGGTGATGATCCTGGCGGTGCTGGTCGGCGTGATTGGCTCGCTGCTGGGCGACCCCGAGACGTGGATCACCCGCGCGCTGGTGGTCCTGGTCGCAGCGTCGCCGTGCGCGCTGGCAATCTCCGTGCCGCTGACGGTCGTGGCCGCGATCGGCGCGGCCAGCCAGTTCGGCGTGGTCATCAAGTCCGGCGCGGCGTTCGAGCGGCTCGGCGGCATCCGTCACCTGGCGGTGGATAAGACCGGAACCCTCACCCGCAACCAGCCCGAGGTTACTGGCGTGGTCCCGGCGGAGGGATTCGATCGGGCGCAGGTGCTTACTTTCGCGGCGGCAGTTGAGCAGCAATCGACACACCCCCTCGCCGCGGCGATCGCGGCAGCGGAGCCGGAAGCACCCGCCGCCCTAGACATCAGCGAGGAAGCCGGGCATGGCATCGGCGGCACCGTCGAAGGTCGACGGGTGCTGGTGGGCAGCCCCCGGTGGATCAACGCCGGGCCACTGAAAGCAGACGTTGAGCGCATGGAGTCCGAGGGCCAAACCTGCGTACTGGTCACCGTCGATGACGCCCTCGCCGGGGCGATCGGGGTCCGCGACGAGCTGCGGCCCGAGGTGCCCGAAGCTGTGCAGACCCTGCACGCTAACGACGTGAAGGTGAGCATGCTCACCGGCGACAACACTCGCACCGCCCGGGCGCTGGCTGAAATCGCCGGGATCGACGACGTGCGCGCCGAGCTACGCCCAGAGGACAAGGCAAGCATCGTCGCCGAACTCTCCTCCAAGACGCCGACGGCCATGATCGGCGACGGCATCAACGACGCTCCGGCACTGGCGGGCGCAACGGTGGGTATAGCGATGGGAGCGACTGGCTCCGACGCCGCGATCGAGTCCGCTGACGTCGCCTTCACCGGCCACGACCTCCGGCTGATCCCGCAGGCACTGCAACACGCCCGCCGAGGCAGCAGGATCATCAACCAGAACATCGTGCTGTCTCTGGCTATCATCATCGTGTTGATGCCGCTGGCGATCACCGGCGTGCTGGGTTTGGCCGCCGTCGTGTTGGTTCACGAGGTCGCCGAAGTCATCGTGATCTTGAACGGCCTGCGGGCTGCGCAAGCGAAGCGCTGAGCCACACTTTCGTCCATCGTGCCAGCTCTCCGACGCGGATCTTGGAAGGATCGATCTGCTCAGGGACCAAGCGTCATCTCAAAACTTTTGATGTTGAGCTTCGTCGACACGGCTCGCGACAGCTTGGGCAGTGTGTTTGACAAAGGGCCCCACGCCCATCAGCGTTGCCGAGCCGTCGCCGGTCCAGTTGCCATAACCGACTAGATGCAGATTCTTCACCGCAGTTTCACGGCCGCGCATGCGGTGGCGGAATGGACCGAGGGATGGACGGAAACCAGTGCACCAGATCAGATGGTCGTGGTCGAGCTCGCTCAAGCTATCGAAGATGGGGGTAGCGGTGAGCTGACCGGAGTTGCGAAGCTCACGTAGATGAGGCAGTGCGACAATGTCCCCGAGGTTCGGGCCGGCATCGCCACCGAGAATTCGGCGGCGGCTGCGGAGAAACAGATCGCGACCATCGACATCATCAGGCATCCAGCGTGGCTGCTCAAGTGTGAACCATGTGACCTCCGACGTCCCGATGAGGTCCGCGACGATCTGGGCACCCGAGTTCGCCCCACCGACCACAGCGACCTTCGCACTGCGGAATGGTTCGGGGCCGGGGTAGGTCGACGAATGCCACTGGCGTCCGCGAAAAGTACCTGGATAGTAGGGCACGAAGGGCGCGGACCACGTGCCTGTGGCAGCGACAACGTGTTCCGCCGTGAATTGATCAGCGGTCGTACTGAGGTAGAACATCCCTTTCTCATGGGACACGCTGTGGACATCCACTGGGCGCCCGACCGGAAGGTCGTAGCTTTCCAGATAGTCGATGACATGGCTTGCCGGCGGGTATCCCGGGTAGTGCGGCATGGGCCAACCGGGCAGATTGGAGAATTCCGCGGCGGAGAAAAGCGTCAATGACGGCCACGTATGCAACCACGCTTCGCCGGGTTCCTCTTGGTTGTCTAGGATCAAGAAGTCCACATTGAAGCGCCGCAAGTAGTATGCCGTAGCTAGGCCGGACTGGCCACCCCCCTACAACGATGGCAGTGTGATACTCAATCAATGGAGATCACCTTCTCAGACATCATTCCTCCTATCGCCCGGAAGCGACGCCACACGCAGACAGGACAACACCAGCAACCCCACGACCCTGCTAGACAGACGCTTCATATCCGCAAGTCTAACCAGCGCAGTCAGAAAACTGCGGAACCCGCCACTCCGGCCTTTAGCCTGGCGAAGTGCGGAAAAGCACGATATCGAACTGGAATTCTCTCTTAATGCAGCCACCTCGGGATATGTATATAAAACGCCACTCGATGATGGTGCGGAAGCAGTACCTTGACCTACTGGATTGAAAATGCAGATCTAGGCGAGCCTGGGCCGGTAGCGAAGTCGCTTTCCGGGTTGATTGCTGCCCATCATGACTAAAGTTTCTTTATATGGAGAATGCAAGTAATGAACTGGCTTTCCTGGCAGACGGTAAAGGATTGCTCATCCTTAGCGAGGAAGACCGCTTCCCCTCCACCGCCGCGTCCGAGTTCGAGCCTTTGTCCCCGCAAGTCCTTTTCCGCGCCAGCAATGTGCTGAGCTCGATATCCGACCGCCAGTTTAAATCTGGCAAGTACTACAAGGCGACTGACGAAACCGCGATGATGCTTCAGCACCGCACCTCAAAGGGACCGGTTTCCGGAGTCCTGCGCCGGGGTGATCTTGGGCTCGCTGACAATCCAGGTCAGTTCTTTAAACACGCTTCTTTTCAAGAGGTGAAGTTTTCGCCAGCCATGACTTCGAATGCTGCCGGCATTGCCGCACAGGCGGCAATTGAGGCAGCGATCGCGGAAATCAAGGAGTATTTGGAGATTATCGATGAGAAGCTCGATGTTCTCCTTCGCCAGCGCAGAATTGATGCGCTGGCCCAGCTTGGCGGTATCCAGTACACGATTGAAGAAGCTGACGAACTCTACCGACGCAGTAACAGCGTTTCGGCAACCACTTGGTCGAAGGTCGACCACCTAGGGTCAGCGCTAAATGGCATCGAGTCTATCGAGTCTTACGTCATCGAACAACTCGATGACGCAGTTGATCAACTTCGGAAGCATCAGAACAATTCCAAGAAAATTGAGGCCCTTCTTGAAGGCCTGAAGGATGATCTGCGGCTTTGGTTAGGTGTCGCTGCTCGGAGCATCTACCTACATGATCGGATATATGTCATAGAGATCGCTCACGTGAACGAGTTTGAGCCAGCCCAGCTGGATTCTCATCGGGAAGGAATCGTCGAAGCGCGCAAGGATCGATTGGAATCGACCACCCGCCGTTTGCTCGCGATGGATTCAGCCATCCGCGATGCAGCCAAACTGAGCAATCAGGTCTGGGTGACCAAACCGATTCGCGCACGCCACATCACTGCACACGCGAACGATATTCACGACATCATCAGCGCGTTCGCGCAGCATGTTCGGATGAGAGTGGAGGATGCGGAACGTCTCCAGGTCCAGGGCTGGCGTCAATCTGTGATGTCGCTAGCGGGAGACACGGTCAATGCTGCGAAAAGCGCCCGTCAGTCTGCGGTGGATCAGGCTCAGAAGGCCACTGAGAAAATTCGCGATATGAGCGAAGACCGGCTGCTTGCGAAGGCCGCTGAAATCGAAGCCAGACGGGAGAAGGAGGAGCAAAAAGCGCTCGAATCAACCGGTGACGAGGATAATACTGAGGCTGAATCCCTTCCGTCGCGACGCGGTCTCCGCTTCCGCCGAGACGAGAAACGGTTGTAGGGCACCTAGGCTGGGCGGCATGAACGACCTGACCATCGCGCCCGGCCCGGGGATCCCCGACGGTGCGGTCATCGCCGCCGCCGATCTCGCGGAGAGTTTCGCGAAATCGTCGGCTCCGGGCGTCCAGGGCATCAACACGACGGACAGCAAAGTCCAGCTTTCCATCGATGTCGCCGAATGCGCATCGCTTACCGACACCCAACGTCACCGTATCTCGCGCAACCTCGAGCACCGCCTAGACGATTCCGTCTTTGGATAGGTCGGGCGCACGTGCATCTGTGTTTCGATCCTGGTCCTCTCGCTTGCACCTGTGACACAGCCTCGTGCCCCCGAGCCGTAGCGTTCGGGGGAGCACAATAGCCCCAGTCCTCATCACGTCCCGGGATCAAAGAGTTCAGCGCAGAGGTTAAGCGCTACACGTTGAACTTGAACTCCACGGAGTGTCGTCGATAAATAACTATTCGATGCGCAAAGTACAACGAAATACCGCTAGAAACAGACAACATATGGGGGTGCACAGAAACACATATAGGTTCTGCGGAAAACCTATAGGGTGCGTCGCTAAAAACCGCTGTGCGCGAAAAACA
>ERZ1031137.138-NODE-138-length-13430-cov-20.428935_pt1 | contig 13430 bp, 10 predicted proteins | sample MGYA00517293_ERZ1031137 | MGnify/ENA primary metagenome ERZ1031137 (study PRJEB33718, sample SAMN03159763) | human skin metagenome | collected 2014-05-20 | study: EMG produced TPA metagenomics assembly of the PRJNA266117 data set (Human skin bacterial metagenome...
AAGAAAACGGCAAAGAAGACCACCCGTCGCTCCTCCAAGAAGGCGGACGAGGATGAGAATACGAAGGCCGCTGACGATACCGAGTCGGAGGATCTCGAAGAAGACACCGACGACGAGGCCCATCCACTCGATTCCGGTGCCGACACCGATGTAGACGACGAAGAGGAAGAAGAAGAGCACTCGGTCTGGGACGAGGAAGAATCCGCCGCGCTCCGCCAGGCGCGCAAGGACGCGGAGCTCACCGCCTCTGCAGACTCCGTCCGTGCCTACCTCAAGCAGATCGGTAAGGTTGCGCTGCTAAATGCGGAGCAAGAGGTCTCGCTCGCCAAGCGCATTGAGGCCGGCCTGTACGCTACCCACCTGCTTGGTCAGTTCAAGGACCCGGAGTGGCTCGAATCCCACGAAAAACCGGCTAACTCGCAAAAGCGCGATCTGCGCACTGTTGCCCGCGATGGACGCAAGGCAAAGAACCACCTGTTGGAGGCCAACCTTCGTCTCGTGGTGTCACTAGCCAAGCGCTACACCGGCCGCGGAATGGCGTTTTTGGATCTCATCCAGGAAGGTAACCTCGGCCTTATCCGCGCGGTGGAGAAGTTTGACTACACCAAGGGTTACAAGTTTTCCACGTATGCCACGTGGTGGATCCGCCAGGCGATTACCCGTGCGATGGCCGACCAGGCGCGCACGATTCGCATTCCTGTCCACATGGTTGAGGTCATTAACAAGCTCGGCCGTATTCAGCGCGAGCTGCTGCAGGATCTGGGTCGTGAACCCACCCCGCAGGAACTGGCCAAGGAAATGGACATCACCGAGGAGAAGGTGCTGGAAATCCAGCAGTACGCTCGTGAGCCGATTTCTCTGGATCAGACCATCGGCGATGAGGGCGACAGCCAGCTGGGTGATTTCATCGAGGACTCTGAGGCCGTTGTCGCAGTTGACGCCGTGTCGTTCACGCTGCTGCAAGATCAGCTACAGGATGTGCTGAAGACTCTGTCCGAGCGTGAGGCCGGCGTGGTCAAGCTCCGCTTTGGCCTCACCGACGGCATGCCTCGCACGCTGGACGAGATTGGCCAGGTGTACGGCGTGACCCGTGAGCGTATTCGCCAGATTGAGTCCAAGACGATGTCTAAGCTGCGCCACCCGTCGCGTTCCCAGGTGCTTCGAGACTACCTGGAGTAGGAGCACCCCTAGACGGCAAAGGGCGACATTCGCATCACGCGGATGTCGCCCCTTTTGTTTGCGGTTTTAGCGATTCAGCTTGTTCTTGATATCCGTTGAATTCCGGGCTAGCCGAATGACGCTCACTGCGAGCTCGAGACCAATCCGGAGGAAGATGAGGTTGAGCAAGGCGCTGACGGCCGCTGCGAGGATTGCGAAGATGAAGATGAGCAGGCCAGAGAAGAATCCGTAGTAATCATCAAAGACAAAGGTCAAAGCACCGATCACCACGAAGAACATAAACACGGCGTTGAGCGCGACCGCAAGAATGTAGATCAACTTGGCAAACTTCAGCGTAATGAAGTGGGAGAAGGAGAAGTCGAAAAGCGCGGTAAAGAACCCCTTGTGTTCACCGGTGCTGCTGCTCTCCCCTGTCCAGACAGGATTCTGGGGGGCAGGTGCCTGTCCTGTCAGTGGCTGCTGCTGGGGGTATGGGGAAGATGCTGGGTAGCCGCCTCCGGCTGCGGCGGTTCCTGCGGGAGCCTCCGGTGTCCACGGGGAATACTGCGCCGTCGGGGTGGTCTGGGAGAAGGAGGTTGCAGGCTGCTGATCAGAACCTGCGGCATACGAGTACTGGCCGTGGGTCGTAACCGGCTGCTCAAAGGACTGCGTGGCGGTAGCACCATCGCCGTATACATTCGCCGTGTGGGCTGTTGCGTCTCCTGCCACTTCGCTATCCGACGCTACCTCCGGGGCATGGTGGTTATCCGGGTTGTAGGCTTGGGACCCGGACGTACCGTTCGTGGTCTCGTCACCGCTGTTCGCAAACGCGCGTGTGCGCGCCGAATCCGCCGTGTTGTCCACGCCGGCGTTGTCGTTGCTGCCTGCTTTGTCGTCCATATCGGTCATTGTGATGTCCTTCGCATTGCTGTTCACAAGATGTAGTTGTGGCGTGCAGCAGTGACGCGGTCGGGAGCGAATTCCGTTGAGGTGCCTGCTGCAGCTATTGGTGTGCCCCTGCTCGTGGGGTGACATAAAAAGGCTAACGCTTTACGGCCGGTTTGTCCCCGTGTAATTTCTCACTATGGCCTGCTTTACAGAAAAACATTCGAAAAGTATTCGTATTTTTTGCTGGCCACAGTGGCACTATGTTGGCAAATGTTGACAATTTTTTTGCATCACAACCACTGTGTGGGATGCGCGACAACGGGCATAGTCGGTAAAGCGACAGCGAAGATTTTGAATCAGTCGTCTTGCTCCTCGTGATCCTCGTGCCTTCGTGCCCTTCGTGCCTCTCGTATACCCTGTGCCCCTAGTGGCCCTCACTGTGGTGTATCTGGCAAGGCAACGAGGGAAACGGCGAGCCATACCCCGCGGGGATCTGCTGCGTGTGGGGAAAGGAAAAAGGAGTGGGATGTTCCCACTCCTTCTGTAGAGTTTTTTGGTTTCGAGAATCTACTACCAGCGACGGAGGTAATCGATGCGCTCCTGCAACTGGGCTGCAGTGCACATCGAGGTCGGCGGACCACCACAGGCCTTGCGTACCGCCGTGTGGATCTGGGCATGGGGTTTGCCCTTTCGCGCTGCCGCAATCTGCACCAGCGCGTTCAGCTCCTTACGCAACCGCGGGATTTCCTGCGAGGCGACACGGGACTTCGCGGCGGCTACTCCCCCAGTCGGCGACGCATTCTTACGCTGCTCAGCCAGGCGAGCCTCTTCCCGCTTACGCTCCTGTTCCCGTTTATTTAGCTGTTCCTCCTGACGGCGACGGAGCAGGGCACGCATCTGGTCGGCGTCGAGAAGCCCCGGTAGACCGAGGTAGTCGCGTTCCTCGTCGGAACCAGTAAAGGTAGGCGTGCCGTAGGTGGAGCCATCGTAGATGAGGGAATCAAGCTCCGCCTCCGCAGAGACGGACTCGTATCCCTTTTCTGCATCGGGCTCGTTCTTTTCCTTGTTCGCGTCGTTCAGCGCCTCATCATCCCAACCTTCGGAGGGGCGATGCGGCCTGCCGAGAACATGGTCACGGGACTGCTCAAGCTTGGCGGCCAGATCAAGAAGAACAGGAACAGAAGGCAGGAAAATGGAGGCGGTCTCCCCCGGCATTCGGGAACGCACGAAACGGCCGATTGCCTGAGCGAAGAACAACGGTGTCGAAGCAGATGTTGCATACACGCCGACGGCGAGACGCGGGACGTCCACGCCCTCACTCACCATGCGGACAGCGACCATCCACTCGTCCTGATTGCCGGAGAAGTTGGCGATCTTCTCGCTGGCCTTCGAATCGTCGGAAAGCACGACCGTGACAGGCGAGCGTGACAGACGCTCCAAGATCTTGGCGTAGGCGCGGGCGGTCTCCTTGTTCGTGGCAATGACCAGCCCACCCGCATCGGGCATGTTCTGGCGCAGTTGTTCAAGCCGCGTCTGGGCGGCCTGCAACACCGCAGGGATCCAATCGCCCTTGGGATCAAGGGCGGTTCGCCATGCGCGCGCCGTCTGCTCAGCGTTAAGGGGCTCGCCGAGGCGCGCTTCGTATTCTTCGCCGGCGCTATCGCGCCAGCGAGCCTGGCCAGAGTAGGCCAGGAAGACGACTGGGCGCACAACGCCATCGGCGAGCGCATCGCCGTACCCATACGTGTGATCCGACTGCGAGACGAGGTGACCGTCACCGTCCGGTGCGTAGCGCACGAACGGGATCGCCGCGTCGTCCGAGCGGAACGGCGTACCGGTGAGTGAGAGGCGTCGCTCAGCATCGGCGTAGGCCATGCGGATACCTTCGCCCCAGCTCTTCGCGTCACCACCATGGTGAACCTCATCGAGGATGACGAGAGACTTCTTCGCCTCTGCCACAGCATGGTGCTTGTAAGGGTGCATGGAAACCTGGGCATAGGTCACGCACACCCCCGTCATGGCCGGGTTCACGCCGTCGGTGTTGGAAAAGTGCGCGTCAAGAGCAATCCCAAAACGGGCTGCCGACTGGGCCCACTGCGTCTTCAGATGCTCGGTAGGCACGACAACGATGACGCGGTTGACGATCCTGCGCTTGAGCAGCTCAGAGGCAACGGTCAGCGCGAATGTCGTCTTACCGGCACCAGGGGTAGCAACGGCAAGGAAGTCCTTGGGGTTTTCTCGTAGATAGGTATCAAGCGCACGTTTTTGCCAATTACGAAGCCCCATACTCACCTTTTACGCAGGCTCTTGTAGATTCGTTCGCAATCGGGGCAGACAGGGGAACCGGGCTTCGCCTGCTTCCGGACGGGGAAGGTCTCCCCGCAGAGAGCAACCACCATCTTTCCACTCACGGCAGAATCAACAATCTGATTCTTCTTTACGTAGTGGAAAAACCGTGGGGTGTCGTCTGACGTGGATGTATCCTCCCGCACATCCGGGCGCTCAATAGTTTTCGTAGAAGTAGGCACGCCCCCTATCATGCCCCAGTTTCCCCAGAAATGCTCAATTGGGTTTACGCTAATGGATATGACAGGCTCATACCCAGGCGAGAGTTCTCAGCGCCGCGACCCCCGCGATACAGACGCGTCCCGGTCGACGGATGCGTCAACGTCTCCTGGGCACGAGACCGCCTCTGGAGATACCTCTGAGCATGAAGATTCCGCTGCGACATCCAGGGCATCTGGCTTCCACAGCGACGATTTCGACACTTCTACCGGGGTCATCGATGCGGATACTTCGGAGGTGGAAACGGACAACTCCAGCCAGTCCTCACTGCGTCACTGGTGGTCCACGCACGCGCGGCGGAGTTCGTCTGTGGAGCTCATCACCGATCAGGAAAAGCGCACCCCGTGGCAAAACCACGAGCATCGGAAGATCATCTACATGTGGATGCAGGGCATGCGTATCCCCTTCCTCATCGGCTCTGCAATTACCTACCTCGTGTGGCACAACATCCTTTTGAGTTGGGTCATCTTCCTCATCTCTGTTCCGCTGCCGTGGATCAGCGTGGTCATCGCCAATGGTGCAGGTGAGCCCCGGGACAAGCGTGAACAGAACGTGTACAGGCCGGAGCGGGTCCGCGCTGAACATGCTCATTCCACCTACGCGGCGCTCCACGCCCTGTCCCCGACCACGGACGCATCAGCAGACGTTCCAGCGCTTGAGCAGGCAGATCCCCGGCGCGACACGGCACCAGGCGACGAGGAGCTCACTCAGTAGCCCGGCTGCGTTCCCGCGACCACACGCGTCGTTCTTGCAGTTCCTGGCCACTGTGCCGGTGGGGTGTGAGGTTCTTTGGCTTTTCGACGCTTCCCCGCACGGTCTATCTCTCCTGTTGCCCTCTGCTGAGCGTCGCCGAGTTTTCTCGCCCGCTTTTTTATAGATAATGAATACATGAGACGCATGCAATCGCCACAGGGACTGCCAGAGGCAACGCCCCGGGAACAACTCGGACGGGACCTCACAGAGAGGTTTGCCGACTGCGGGTTTACACCAGACGGACTTGCAGAAACTTTCGGCGCGGAGATCCTCGGTTGCATGGCACGCGGGGAACCCGCCCCCGTGGAGCTTCCCACGGAGGCGGGACGGCCCATCGATCACCTTGTGCGCGCCGCGATCCTCCACCTGCCGGCCGATCTTGATTCCGCCCTTGGTACGAAGCTCACAGACCGGTGCGCGGAGGCAGGGCTTGTTTCCATGACGGGAACACCGTCTGCAGCTAATGCGCGCCAGGGCGAATTCATCTGTGATATCCGCCCGCACACAATTGGTGGTGTCACGCGCTGGGTGTTCTCCGATCCGGATCCATCGATGCATATCCGTGAACTTGCCGATGACCATGTCATGGGTTTGGGTGCGGCCTCACGCCTCATGCTCGATGTCGTCCCCACAACGCCTGTGGCCCGCGTCCTCGATCTGGGCACGGGAGCGGGAACGCTCCTGCTCTCACAGGTGGGGCATGCGCGGGAGCTGTGGGGAACAGACATTTCCCGGCGGGCCGTGGACTTTGCCACGCTGACTCTTGCCGGCACCGGCGTAAGGCTCGCGGAGGGCTCATGGTTTGAACCTGTGCAATCGATGACCTTTGACCGGATCATCGCCAACCCTCCCTTTGTTATCGCACCTCCCGGGGCTGCAAAAATGTATAGACAATCCACGTTCGCCCTGGACGGGGCGACGCGCTTTGTGGTCAATAATGTCCGTGACTACCTCAACGAGGGGGCGACCGCGCACATCCTCGGCGCCTGGGCGCTAGGCGACGGCGAGGCGTGGGAACAGCATGTCGCATCGTTTGTCCCCGCTAAGGGCGTGTGCTGCTGGGCTATCCAGCGTGACGAAGTCTCCCCTGCCGCCTACACGGCGATGTTCCTTCGCGATGAGGGCATCGATCCACGCTCGGACAAGGGTAAGGAGACAACGCGCGCATGGCTGTCCTTCTTTGCGGAAGAAGGCCTCAAGCGCATCGGCCTAGGAATGATCCACCTCAGTGCCCTGGGGGTGGACCAACCCAGCGAGGTGTTTACGGAGGAGATTCTCACTCCCATTGGCCCGGACGCGGGTGCGGAGGTCGCCGAGTTCTTCACCCGGGCCCAGTGGCTGCGCGAGCAAACCCCAGACTCGCTTCTTTCCGCAACATATCTCGTGCGGCCAACGGTGGCGAAGGAAGATGTTGCGCTTCCCGACACAGAGCAAGGCTCAGGCTGGACCCGTACCGCCCTGCGTCTGACACGCACGGACGGCTTCGCCTATACACACGAGATTGATGACGACCTGTGCTCCCTCCTTTCCGGGTTGCACCCGCAGGGTCTGTCGTTGGGAGAGGTGTGCGGACTGTTTGCACTTGCCCACGGCCTCGACGAGGACGAGCTGACGCGAAAGGCCGTGCCCCTCGTCACTGTCCTCATCCAGCATGGCATGATCCTCCCCGCAGATCTCGTGTCACCGCAGTTCCTCCCATAAAACCATCTGTGGCAGGTAGTTGCCAGTTTCCACTACCTGCCATGGCGGGGCACCCTCGGGTGGCAGTATCACGTGCGTGTACTGGCCACGCCCTCGTGTTTGTGTTTACTACCCTGGTGGAGGTAGACAAACTCCAATAAACGCAATACTAAAGATAAAGAGAGGGATCCACCGTATGCGCGCTGTGCTAACACGGGTAACGGAAGCAGCTGTCACCGTCGATGGGAAGGTTGTTGGTGCCATCGACTGTCCAGAAACCGGAGGAATCCTAGCTCTCGTTGGTGTTGGCCGGGAAGATTCGGATGCGGCGTGGGAAACGATGGCGCGCAAGATCGCGGAACTGCGCATCCTGGAGGGCGAAGTATCCGTGACGGACGCCCACGCTCCCGTGCTGCTCGTCAGCCAGTTCACGCTCATGGGGAAAACCGCCAAGGGGCGTCGCCCGTCGTGGTCGGATGCCGCACCGGGACCGGAGGCGGAACCCATCATTAACAAGATCGCCGATGAGCTCCGCAACCGTGGGATCAAGGTGGAAACTGGACAGTTCGGAGCGATGATGAAGGTCTCCTCCGTCAACGACGGCCCCTTCACCGTCCTCGTCGAGTGCGCATAGCCTGTTTGCCACTTGGCGGTGGAGGCTCACTGCCACGCACACGCTACAGCGATAGCACCCGAACGGAACGTTCTACCGGTAAATCGGGCGTTTTTTGTAGCAGGCCACCGTACTCCCCGTGGGCCCCTCGCGGTGCCAGATTGTCGGCGAAACAACCATTAAAGTTGCGTTTTAGCACTTAGGCGCGCGGAACGCCCCTCTCACACCACCCCCAATTAGGGGTAGTCTAACGGGTGGTGGAACCTTCGCCGATGAAGACCCGTTGAACCATGTAGAAAGTTAACGACGATCGGTTGGAGGTTGCCACGTGACAACACAAGTCAAGCAGGAAGACAGTAAGGTCGATCCGCGGAATCGGCGCCACCAGACGAATGATAATCCAGCCGCAGACCTTGTTCGCGTCTACTTAAACGGCATCGGCAAGACCCCGCTCCTCTCCGCCGAGGAAGAAGTCGAGTTAGCTAAGACAGTTGAGGTCGGCCTGTACGCCCAGCATCTCCTTGATGATCCGGAATACAAGCCCACCCGCGCCATGAAGCGCGATTTGAAGGAACTCGCCCGCGAAGGCGACAAGGCTCGAAACCATATGCTCGAAGCCAACCTTCGCCTCGTTGTCAGCTTGGCCAAGCGCTACTCCGGCCGCGGCATGCCACTTCTGGACCTCATCCAGGAAGGCAACCTCGGCCTTATCCGCGCAATGGAGAAGTTCGATTACGCCAAGGGCTTTAAGTTCTCCACCTACGCTACGTGGTGGATCCGCCAGGCCATCACCCGTGGCATGGCTGACCAGTCCCGCACGATCCGCCTCCCCGTCCACCTCGTGGAACAGGTAAACAAGCTCTCCCGCATCAAGCGCGAAATGTACCAACAGTTCGGACGCGAGGTGACGAACGAGGAGCTGGCCGAGGAGTCCGGCATTGATGAGAACAAGATCGAGATGCTCTTCCGCCAGTCCCGCGACCCGGTCAGCCTTGACATGCCGGTTGGCGCAGACGAGGAAGCCCCCCTCGGTGATTTCATTGAGGATTCCGAGGCAACCGATGCCGAAGAGGCCGTGGTTGTTTCCCTCCGCCACTCGGACATTCGTACGGTCATCGACACCCTCGAGGGCCGTGAGCAGGATGTCATTCGGATGCGCTACGGACTCGACGACGGCGTTCCCCGCACACTCGACCAGATTGGTCGCCGCTACGGGCTATCCCGCGAGCGCGTCCGTCAGATTGAGCGCGAGGTCATGGCCAAGCTGCGCGAAGGCTCTCGCGCAGATAAGCTCCGCGCCTACGCCGTCTAGACAGTATCTGCCGTATAGTCCGTAAACGGCCTATACGCACTGCACACTTTCAATTTCCCGCCTCCACTGTGAGCTAATCACTGAGGCGGGTTTTTCATGACTACCTGCGCATTTCTTCACCCAGATTGAACCTCCACGCACCTCCGATGTACCTCATATGAGTGACGGCATATGAGGATGCAGAGAAAATAGTTTCCCACCCCTAAAATGGTGGAGAATCGCTAAAAGCCACACAAAAGCATAAGTTCACGGTTAAGTTTGCATGACATGAATATTCGTACGTCGACTCCCACCCGCTCCGAGCGGCTGGATCGACTCCCTTTTACGCGTAAACACAAAAATTACTTCTCGGTTCAGGTCTCGGCTGGGCGCTCGATGCCATGGACGTGGGACTCGTCTCATTTGTCATCGCTTCCCTCGCCGTCGACTGGCACTTAGACAAAACCGTCACCTCGTGGATTGCCTCCGTCGGCTTCATCGGCATGGCCATCGGCGCAACCTTCGGTGGCCTCCTAGCCGATCGCTACGGCCGTCGTAGCATCTTCTCCGTCACCCTCCTTGTCTATGGCATCGCCACGGGCGCTTCCGCATTGGCGACATCCGTCACCATGCTCCTCATCTTCCGTTTCCTCACCGGCATGGGTCTCGGCGCGGAGCTTCCCGTCACCTCGACGCTCGTGAGCGAATTCTCCCCGCGCCGTGTGCGTGGCCGCATCGTGGTTCTCTTGGAGGCGTTCTGGGCCGTCGGCTGGATCGCCGCTGCTGTCATCGGCACCTTCGTCGTTGCTCACAACGACAGCGGCTGGCGCTGGGGGCTCGCAGTCGGCGCGTTACCTGCACTATACGCACTTTATGTTCGCGCCACCATCCCAGAATCCGTTCGTTACCTCGAACTCAAGGGCAAGGACAAAGAAGCAGAGGCTGTTGTCACCAGCTTCGAGGACGCTGCCCGCGCCGAGGGACACCAGCCCGAGCAGGCTACTGCCACCCCGCCGGAGGATTTCCAGTCCGTCACTGCTGCCAAAAGCATCTGGTCTTCGGCTTTACGACGCCGCACCGCCGCCCTGTGGTGCGTCTGGTTCTGCGTCTCACTGTCCTACTATGGGGCATTCACCTGGATCCCCTCCCTCCTCATGGATCAAGGTTTCACCCTTGTCCGCTCGTTTAGCTTTACGCTCATCATCACGCTTGCCCAACTACCGGGCTACGCTGCTGCCGCCTGGCTCATCGAGGTCTGGGGACGCCGGATAACGCTTTCCGTCTTCCTTGCCGGCTCCGCGCTGGCCGCCGTCTTCTTCGGACTCGCCACCACCAGTTGGGCGATTATCCTCGCCGGCTGCCTCCTGTCCTTCTTCAACCTCGGCGCATGGGGCGCGCTCTATGCCATCGGGCCAGAGCTTTACCCCACGTCCGTCCGTGGACGTGGCACAGGAGCTGCCGCCGGATTCGGTCGCATCGGTTCGATCCTCGCGCCGCTTATCGTGCCACCGCTGCTCCTCCTTGGTGGTCACATCACCGTCTTTGGCGTCTTCGGCATCGCCTTTGCCCTCGCTGCTGCAGCCGCGTTTACTCTTCCCGAACAAAAGGGACTAGCGCTGACCTAGCCCTGACCTAGCCCTGACCGCACCTCACGCGTCACATAACACGTGCTCAGCCACACCCCTCGGCGGATACACCTCCGCCCGAGGGGTTTTACGTCACCCCAGGACGGACGGTGACGTAGTAAGTGTGGGCTACCACCAGTCGTCGACAAGCAAAACCACATGTCAACCGCCTTACGGTGAGCCCACAGATGAGAAATGACCGCTTATACCCACCGCTTCGCGGTAGACTGTGGGGAACAAAGCCCTGTGTAGCCCAGCGCAGGCACAAGCCAGTATTTATTGGTAAAGTTCTAACAAAACGACCGGATTGAAAGGCTACTTCCGTGAAGGAACTTGTGGATACCACCGAGATGTATCTTCGGACCATCTTTGAGCTGGAGGAAGAGGGCGTTCCTCCCCTCCGCGCCCGCATTGTAGAGCGGTTGGAGCAGTCCGGACCTACCGTCAGCCAGACCGTCGCCCGCATGGAGCGCGACGGCCTCCTCGTGGTTGAGCCCAACCGCCGTCTGAAACTGACGGAGGAAGGCCGCGAGCGAGCAATCGCCGTTATGCGCAAGCACCGCCTCGCGGAACGTCTCCTTTCCGAGGTCATCGGCCTGGATATCGAGAAGGTTCACGACGAGGCCTGCCGCTGGGAACACGTCATGAGCGATGACGTGGAAAACCGCCTCACCAAGGTTCTCTCTACAGCCTCCGTCTCCCCCTTCGGAAACCCGATTCCCGGCCTCGATGAGCTGGACACACCGTCGGAGGACACGAAGCCGACGAAACTCGGGGTCCGCATCGTTGATCTCCCGCAAGAGGAAGAAATCACAGGCACCCTGGCGCAGCTGCACGAAATTGTTCAGGTCAACGAGAGCGTCTTCCGCAATTTCTGCGAAGCCGGTCTCCGTCCAGGCTGTGCGCTGACCGCCATCAACCACGGTGCATGGGGCGAGATCATCACCGAAAACTCCACCTTCTCACTGCCTGAAGACATCGTCCACGCCGTCCGCATCTACCCCGCAGAGGACTAACCCGGAAAAAACCGTACGTCACATCAACGAATCGGTGCGCGCCCCCTCCCGCCGACGCATACGCGACATTCATTCCACGACACTGCCCCGCACAAGGGCAGTGCCTTTTTCTGACCTTTTCTTTCGTCCGCCAGCTGGCACGGCCCCGTGCTACCAAAGGAGAAGGGAGCACGCGCTCGTGGCTGCGCCCGCTGTAGACTTGTGAGCGTCGTTCACGTGTGCACCGGCTGCCACACACCGTGACATCTCGTCACTTGAAGAGGCGCAGCTGGGGAACGAACGCGCACACAGACTACAAACTGAAATTAGGTGCTAGTAAATGAAATTGGTAGTCACTGGAGGCGCAGGCTACGTCGGTAGTGTCTGCGCTGCAGTCCTCATTGAGGCAGGCCACGATGTCACCATTGTGGACAACTTCACCACAGGCAACCGCAATGCTGTACACCCCGATGCCCACCTTGTCGAAGGCGATGTCCGCAATGTCATCGACGACGTACTTTCCAAGGATTCCTACGACGGTGTGCTGCACTTTGCTGCCCGCTCGCTCGTCGGCGAGTCCGTCGAAAAGCCAGCCGAGTACTGGAACCACAACATGGTCACCACCCTCACGCTGCTGGATGCCATGGTCGCCCACGATGTGAAGAACCTCGTGTTCTCCTCCACCGCCGCCACCTACGGCGAGCCGAAGACCGTACCGATCACCGAGGACTTCCCCACCCAGCCCACCAACCCCTACGGCGCCACGAAGCTGTCCATCGACTACGCCATTTCCTCCTACTGTCATGCCTACGGCCTCGCTGCCACCAGCCTGCGCTACTTCAACGTGGCAGGCGCCTACGGCTCCATCGGCGAAAACCGCAAGGTGGAAACCCACCTCATCCCCCTCATCCTGCAGGTCCCCCTCGGCGCACGCGAAGACATCAAGATCTTCGGCAATGACTGGCCGACCAAGGACGGCACCTGCGTCCGCGACTACATCCACATCCGCGACCTTGCCGATGCCCACGTTCTCGCCCTGACCACCAACGAGCCCTCCGCCCACCGGATCTACAACCTGGGTTCCGGCGACGGCTACTCCGTCAAGGAGGTCATCGAGACATGCCGCGAGGTTACGGGCCACCCGATCCCCGCAGAGGTTGCTCCCCGGCGCGCGGGCGATCCGGCCGTGCTTGTCGCCAGCTCGGAGAAAATCAAGAAGGAGCTGGGGTGGAATCCCACCCGCACAACGCTTCGCCAGATTGTTCAGGATGCATGGGAGTTCACCAAGAACGCCGACATGCACTTCCTGAACAAGTAGTTCTCGGCACGTATAGCCCACAGCACGTCCCCAGACCGGCACATTGCGCCGAGGGGCACGAAGCGCTGTGACAAACAGGCAAAGGGGCCTGCGCTAGGTAACAGGCGCAGACCCCTCGTTCTTTCCTTTTACTTATCCCGTTAGTTTCCTCCTTTCTCTGGTTTTCCCCCGAAGCATCTGGCGGATCCCCCTCCGCCCCGCTGCCACCATGTGCTGTACTGCGCGTTCCCCCGTCGAAGCCGTGTTTACCCTCGATTCCCCCGCCCCCGCTGGGTGCCGGCTACTCGTTCCCCTCGAATCCCCCGTTCCCCGAAGCGCCAGCGTTTTCGGCTTTCATTGGCGTGCAGGCGTTCTGCCATGGTGAGTCTGAGCCATTCGTGACCGTTCTGATCAGGTGGTGGTTGTGTGGTGTTGTGGCTGTGTGGATCGTGTTAACAGTCTGGTGACCGTATCCGAGTCATGTCTTGTCATTCCCCTCCGTTTGGTGTCCCCTCGTTCCCCTGTCTCTTATACACATCTGACGCTGCCGACGAATAGAGAGGTG
>ERZ1031137.139-NODE-139-length-13323-cov-12.220681_pt1 | contig 13323 bp, 9 predicted proteins | sample MGYA00517293_ERZ1031137 | MGnify/ENA primary metagenome ERZ1031137 (study PRJEB33718, sample SAMN03159763) | human skin metagenome | collected 2014-05-20 | study: EMG produced TPA metagenomics assembly of the PRJNA266117 data set (Human skin bacterial metagenome...
AGCGGACAGCGGCAGGTGGACTGCCATCTGGTCACCGTCGAAGTCGGCGTTGAAAGCCTCACAAGCCAGTGGGTGCAGCTGAATTGCCTTACCCTCAACCAGGACCGGCTCGAACGCCTGAATACCCAGGCGGTGCAGCGTAGGTGCACGGTTCAGCAGAACCGGGTGCCCGGTAATGACATCTTCGAGGACGTCCCACACCTCTGGGCGCTGACGCTCAACCATGCGCTTCGCGCTCTTGATGTTCTGCGCGTAGCTCTTGGCCACGAGCTCCTTCATCACGAACGGCTTGAACAGCTCGAGAGCCATCAGCTTCGGCAGACCACACTGGTGCAGCTTCAGCTGCGGGCCGACGATAATAACCGAACGGCCGGAGTAGTCAACACGCTTACCCAGCAGGTTCTGACGGAAACGACCCTGCTTACCCTTGAGCAGGTCGCTCAGGGACTTCAGCGGGCGGTTACCCGGACCAGTGACCGGGCGGCCACGACGTCCGTTGTCGAACAGTGCGTCAACGGATTCCTGAAGCATGCGCTTCTCGTTGTTGACGATGATCTCCGGAGCGCCGAGGTCAATCATGCGCTTCAGGCGGTTGTTGCGGTTGATAACACGACGGTAGAGGTCGTTCAGGTCTGAGGTCGCAAAGCGGCCACCGTCGAGCTGCACCATCGGGCGCAGCTCCGGCGGAATCACCGGGATGCAGTCAAGCACCATAGCGGCCGGGTCGTTGCCGGACTGCAGGAATGCAGTGACAACCTTCAGGCGCTTGAGGGCGCGCATCTTCTTCTGACCCTTGCCGTCGCGAATAATCTCGCGCAGCTCCTCGGCCTCCTTGGCCAAGTCGAAGTTGCGGATCAGGGTCTGAATAGCCTCAGCACCCATACCACCGGTGAAGTAATCCTCGTAGCGGTCGACGAGCTCGGTGTAAATACCCTCGTCGATAATCATCTGCTTCGGCTCGAGCTTGATGAAGGTGTTCCAGATCTCGTCGAGACGATCCAGCTCGCGCTGGGCGCGCTCACGGATGTGGCGCATCTCGCGCTCGGCTGCAGACTGAACCTTCTTGCGGGCGTCAGCCTTGGCACCGGCTGCCTCGAGCTCAGCCAGATCCTCTTCCAGGGTCTGGGCGCGTTCGGCCAGCTCCTGGTCGCGGTCGTCCTCAACCAGCTTCTTGTCCACGAGCATGTCTGCTTCGAGGGTTTCCTGGTCGTTGTGGCGAGCCTCTTCATCCACAGAAGTGATGATGTTGGCGGCGAAGTAGATGATCTTTTCCAGATCCTTCGGAGCCAAGTCGAGCAGGTAGCCGAGGCGGGACGGCACACCCTTGAAGTACCAGATGTGAGTGACCGGAGCGGCCAGCTCAATGTGGCCCATGCGCTCACGGCGAACCTTCGACTTGGTCACCTCAACGCCACAGCGTTCACAGATGATGCCCTTGAAGCGAACGCGCTTGTACTTACCACAAGCACACTCCCAGTCACGGGTCGGGCCGAAGATACGCTCACAGAAAAGGCCATCCTTTTCCGGCTTCAGCGTACGGTAGTTAATCGTCTCGGGCTTCTTGACCTCACCGCGAGACCAGCGGCGGATGTCGTCGGCGGTAGCGAGCCCAATCCGGAGCTCGTCAAAGTTGTTGACGTCGAGCACCTGTTTTCCCTTTCCCTCCGCATCGAAGTAATGCGGAAACCAAATTCTCTGCGGAGGTTTTTGTACGTTGTCGTCTGTGTTGGGTTATTCGCGAGTTAGGGCTTCCCGACCCTGATACTCACGCAATGTTTCGTCGTTAAGCGAGAAACTATGCGGAGTCAGCGTCGGAACGCTCATCGCGGGACAGGTTAATGCCGAGGGAAGCGGTCGCGTGGTCGAGTTCCTCATCGTCGGAGGAGCCCAACTCAACCGGAACGCCGTCGGCCGAAAGGACCTCAACGTTCAGGCAGAGCGACTGCAGTTCCTTCAGAAGCACCTTGAACGACTCCGGAATACCCGGATCCGGAATGTTGTCGCCCTTCACGATTGCCTCGTAGACCTTGACGCGGCCAACCACGTCATCGGACTTGATAGTGAGCAGCTCCTGCAGGGTGTAGGCAGCGCCGTATGCCTGCATTGCCCACACCTCCATCTCACCGAAGCGCTGACCACCGAACTGAGCCTTACCACCCAGCGGCTGCTGGGTAATCATGGAGTACGGACCGGTGGAACGAGCGTGAATCTTCTCGTCGACCAGGTGGTGCAGCTTCAGCATGTACATGTAGCCCACCGAAACCGGGAACGGGAACTTCTCGCCAGAGCGGCCGTCGAACAGCGTGGCCTTACCGTCAGCGTTGACCAGCACCTCGCCGTCACGGTTCGGGCGGGACGACGCGAGCAGACCAGCGAGCTCCTCGTTCTCAGCACCGTCGAACACTGGGGTTGCGACCAGGGAGTCGGACGGAACGTCGTGCAGGTCAGCCGGAAGACGCTTAGCCCAATCCGGGTCGCCCTCAATGCTCCAGCCGGCCTTCGCCAGCCAGCCGAGGTGAACCTCGAGGACCTGGCCGATGTTCATACGACGCGGAACACCGTGGGTGTTCAGAATGATGTCGACCGGGGTGCCGTCCGGCAGGAACGGCATATCCTCCTGCGGCAGGATCTTGCCGATAACACCCTTGTTACCGTGGCGACCTGCCATCTTGTCGCCGTCCTGAATCTTGCGCTTCTGCGCAACGTAGACGCGGACCATCTCGTTGACACCCGGTGCCAGGTCGTCATCGTCTTCACGGGAGAAGACGCGGACGCCGATGACCTTGCCGGACTCACCGTGCGGAACACGCATGGAGGTGTCACGGACCTCGCGGGACTTCTCGCCGAAGATAGCGCGCAGCAGGCGCTCCTCCGGAGTCAGCTCAGTCTCGCCCTTCGGCGTGGTCTTAGCGACCAGGATGTCACCGTCGCGAACGTCGGCACCGATGCGGACGATACCGCGGTCATCCAGATCCTTCAGCATCTCCTCGGATGCGTTCGGGATGTCACGGGTGATTTCCTCCGGACCCAGCTTGGTGTCGCGGGCATCAATCTCATGCTCCTCGATGTGAATCGAGGTCAGGATGTCCTCCTCAACCATGCGCTGGTTCAGGATGATGGCGTCCTCGTAGTTGTGTCCTTCCCACGGCATGAATGCCACGAGCAGGTTCTTACCAAGTGCCATCTCACCGTTGTCGGTACCCGGACCATCAGCGATGACCTGGCCGGCCTCAACACGCTGGCCTTCGTCAACCAGTGGCTTCTGGTTGTAGCAGGTGCCCTGGTTGGTGCGTTCGAACTTGCGCAGCAGGTAGGTGTGGCGCTGGCCCTCATCGTCCATGATGGTGATGAAGTCTGCCGACACCGTCTCGACCACACCGGTGGCCGAAGCGACAATGACATCGCCGGCGTCGTAAGCAGCACGCTGCTCCATACCGGTACCGACGAACGGAGCCTCCGAACGCAGCAGCGGCACAGCCTGACGCTGCATGTTCGCACCCATCAGGGCACGGTTAGCGTCGTCGTGCTCGAGGAACGGAATCATGGCGGTAGCCACGGAGACCATCTGACGCGGGGAAACATCGAGGTAGTCGACCTCATCGGCGCGGACGGACTCGACGTCACCACCCTTCTTACGAACAGACAGGGTCTCCTGAACGAAGTGGCCGTTCTCGTCGATCGGGGTGTTGGCCTGCGCGACGACGTAGCGGTCTTCCTCATCAGCGGTGAGGTAGTCGACCTCGTCGGTGATGACACCATCGCGGACGCGACGGTACGGAGTCTCAATGAAACCGAACGGGTTCACGCGTGCGTAGCAGGACAGCGAACCAATCAGGCCAATGTTCGGACCCTCTGGGGTCTCAATTGGACACATGCGACCGTAGTGGGACGGGTGAACGTCTCGAACCTCAAGGCCAGCACGGTCACGGGTCAGACCACCCGGGCCCAGTGCGGACAGACGACGCTTGTGGGTCAGGCCCGACAGCGAGTTGTTCTGGTCCATGAACTGGGACAGCTGGGAAGTACCGAAGAACTCACGGATAGCCGCGGAAACCGGGCGCACGTTAATCAGGGTGGTCGGCTGGATCGACTCCACGTCCTGAGTGGTCATGCGCTCACGAACCACGCGTTCCATGCGGGACAGACCCACGCGGACCTGGTTCTGAATCAGCTCGCCTACGGTACGCAGACGACGGTTACCGAAGTGGTCGATATCGTCGGTCTCAACCGGGATTTCGACGCCTTCCGGCGAGGTCATAACATTCTCGCCGTCGTGCAGACGCACGAGGTATTCGATGGTGGTAGCAATATCCTGCTCGGTCAGAACCATCTCGCCGGAGGCATCAGCGCCCAGGCCCAGCTTGCGGTTGACCTTGTAGCGACCGACCTTAGCCAGGTCGTAGCGCTTCGGTTTGAAGAAGTTGTTCTCCAGCAGAGCCAGCGCGGACTCGCGCGTCGGCGGCTCACCCGGGCGCTGCTTGCGGTAAATCTCCAGCAGGGCCTCGTCGGTGTTTGCAACACCGTCCTTCTCCAGGGTGGCCATCATGATCTCAGAGAAGCCGAAGCGCTCCTTGATCTCCTCGGTGGTCCAGCCGAAAGCCTTCAGCAGAACCGTGACCGGCTGGCGACGCTTACGGTCAATACGAACGCCGACGGTGTCCCGCTTGTCGACGTCGAACTCCAGCCACGCACCGCGCGACGGAATAATCTTCACCGAGTGCAGCGGGCGCTCGGTGGACTTGTCGATGGTCTCATCGAAGTAGACGCCCGGAGAGCGCACCAGCTGAGAAACAACGACACGCTCAGTTCCGTTGACGATGAACGTACCCTTGTCCGTCATCATCGGGAAGTCACCGATGAAGACGGTCTGGCTCTTAATCTCACCGGTCTCGCGGTTGGTGAACTCCGCGGTGACGTAGAGGGGAGCCGAGTAGTTGATGTCCTTATCCTTGGACTCATCCACGGTGTTCTTGACGGAGTCGAACCATGGGTCCGACAGCGTCAGGGACATCTTCTGGGAGTAGTCCTCGATCGGAGAGAGCTCTTCTAGAATATCTTCGAGACCGCTGGTAACCCGAGCGTCTTCTCCGAGCTCCTCCTGGCGACGAGCACGCCACTCAGGCGTGCCAATGAGCCATGCGAAAGACTCACGCTGCAGGTCGAGCAGACCAGGAACCGCAATCGGCTCCTGAATCTTTGCAAACGAGTACCTCTTCGAAGCTCCGGGAATACCGGTTACTGCCTTGGTCTGGCGGGAGACTGCCAAGATGCGTCCTTCCAGCACCTCACGCGGTGGAGCACACCGGCAACCGGTGGTGCGCTCCGCCCGCTTGGTTTATACGCGATTCAAGTTGCAGGAATTATTTCTGTTGCGCACCGGGATACTTTGCGTCTAACCTTTGGTCACACACGAAAGTGATTCCCCCGCCACTTGGCCTCCAAGACCAGCCTTTAAAGGCGAGCCCCCGAGCCCTAACGGCGGCGTCGCAGCAACTCCTTTAACAGCTAGATGCACGAAAAACGGTGCTACATAATAGCCCCGCGCTCCGAGCGCAAACTATAAAAGAGCTGGCGACAGATACACTAATTCCAGCGCAACGATTTAGCCTATATCAAAAACTGGCAGTTGTCTAGTACAACTTGACAAATCGGGCGTGTCGCATTCACCCGTTACCGATATAACGATGAGGCCTGGGCGCTATGGCCGTCGTAAAGCGTTACTCTGTTTTACGACGGGTCGAAGGACGCACGATACCCACGATTGCGATGAATACCAGAATCGAACCGGACGCAATGAGGCCGATTGACCACGGCTCTAGAGCTGGGCGCTGGAAATTCTGTATTGCGCCAAAGAGAAGCTGATTGGAAAGGCCTTCGTCCATCTTGCCGTTGAAGCGCAGGTAGTCCATGATCGGCTCGCCATCGCGGGTCTCCCACCAAAGGTGGATGTCCTCGGCCATATCGATGACCGAGCCAGACTTGGGCTCAACCCACAAATCACGGGTGCCCTGGTACTGGAGGAAGCCGGACTTGTCATCCTGGGTTAGCTGAGAGACATAAGAACGGTACTTCTGGGCGAGATTCGTCTTCTCAATGTCCTGACGGAAATGCAGGACACGGTTACCGCCGCGCCCCTCTTCCCCGACAAACTTTGCCGGCAAGGAATCGTGGAGGAGATCATCAAAGATCAGGTATTCCTTTTCCTCCGTGTCGGCCGGAAGCTTCACCCAGTTCCCCTCGAAAGCCACTGACCGTGGAACGCCTGCCATGCGGTCGACAAGCGTCGCAGGAGCCAGCGCCTCGCCAGTGAGGCGGTCGATGGTAACTGTCCAGATATTGGCCTCGATAAGCTCCGTCAGCGGGTCGGTGCCTATGACCTCAGGGGGAAGCTCACGCATTTCAGTCACACCGACACGGAGCGAAACCTTGTCCGCATCCGCGGGTTCGATGAGCACGCCATGGAGCTGTCGCTGCAGCGGCGAGTGCACTTCCTCCCGCTTGCCCTCTTCGTTAATCCTGGTGGATACGCCGTCTTCCGCCCGCAGGGTATACGACACCGGCGGCAGGTCAAGCGGCATTTTGGGATCAACATTGAGCACTTTGGGCAGCAAAATGCCAGCAGCAAGCAGTGCGGTGCCTAGACCCAACAGAAGGATAGACAAAATTCTCGGCCGTGAGAGCATGTTAGATACTTTACAGGCCAATAAGGGTAATCAAGACAATGAGTGGGCTGGTTTTTGCCTCAACTCCCTGTGACGGGTGAGATTAGTGAGGTTTTGCCCGGGTCAGGTGGGTTAGCAAAGGCCCCAGATACAAAAGAACCGCCAACCCCGGGCACGAAGCCCAGAACTGGCGGTCAGAATTGGTAGCTTTAGGCCACTACCGGGGCCGAGGCAAGTAATTGAATTACTTGAGGGCAACCTTTGCGCCAGCCTCTTCCAGCTTAGCCTTAGCAGCCTCAGCGTCGTCCTTGGAAGCACCCTCCAGGATAGCCTTCGGAGCGGACTCAACCATCTCCTTAGCCTCCTTCAGGCCCAGGCCGGAGACGATCTCACGGACAGCCTTAATAACGCCGATCTTCTTAGCGCCAGCGTCCTCGAGGACGACGTCGAACTCGTCCTTCTCCTCAGCAGCAGCCTCGCCGCCAGCAGCGCCTGCAGCAGCAACTGCAACCGGAGCAGCAGCGGTGACGTCGAACTCTTCCTCGAAAGCCTTCTTGAACTCGGTGAGCTCAACGAGGGTCATTTCCTTGAAAGCCTCGAGCAGTTCCTCAGTGGTGTACTTAGCCATGGATATTCTCCTATGAGTGTGGTGCGGCCGCTCCCCTCAGAGATCCCTGGGGTCGAAGCCGTCAAAGTGATATTGAAAAGTTTTTCGCGTGATTTAGTTCGCGTAGATCGCGAGCCGCTCGGGATTACTTCTTTTCCTCGAGTGCCGCAGCAAGGCGGGCAACCGAGGAGGTCGGAGCGTCGAGCAGGCCAGCGACGTTCGCCAGAACGCCGTTGAAGGCACCAGCCAGCTTTGCCAGCGTGGTCTCACGGTTATCCATATCCGCAAGAGCCTCGAACTGTGCTGCATCCATCGCAGCACCGTCCATGTAGCCGCCCTTGATCACGAGGTTCTTGTTGTCACCGGCGAACTTCTTAATCGCCTTAGCCGCATCCACAGCCTCGCCCTTGATGAAGGCGACTGCAGTCGGGCCGTTCAGGTGCTCATCAAGACCCTCAATCCCTGCCTCGTCGGCAGCGATCTTGATCATGGTGTTCTTGGCGACGGAGTACTTAACATCAGCACCGAGGGCGCGACGCAGTTCCGTGATTTCCGCAACGGACAGGCCGCGGTACTCAGTCAGCACGATAGCGTTGGACTCTTCGACGTCCTGCTTCAGCGCTGCAACAGCTGCAATCTTCTCAGCATTTGCTGCCATGTGTACTCTCGCCTCCTTCCTGGTCTTTGCAATTTTCCGCTCGGCCAAGTGAAGGATTCTTTTGCGCAAATACAACAAACGCCCCAATCCTCGCACAAGGATGGGGCGCACAATTCTTGTGGCGTGTTCCACTTCAACTCCGCCAACCCCAAGGCCAGCAGGTGAAGTCAAACTGCGCAAGCGCTTCCAAGTCCTCCTGCGTGGGCCGCTCACTGTATTCCTACAATGAAACCTTCAATCCGCTTCTTTCAAAGCGAATGACCGACGGTCTTCGGTGAAACTTGAGTACCAACCTCCATCTTCCCAACTCGATGTTGGTACCGATTGGAAGCCGGTCAAACTTCGTGAAGAAACTTTATACCAGACCCTGGCAATTAACCAAATCGCCTATCCAAACCGCGCCGCACCTGGCTCTCCGAAGCGGCCGAACTCCAGGTCCTTCTCACGTTGCTGGACAATCATCTCGAGCTCGGCAAAGTACGCATTCAGGTCGTCGTCGGCAAGCCAGAGCACTTGGTCGGCGTAGTCGAGCACCACGCGCACCATGTCGTCGGGATGTGCGTCCAATCTGGCGGCGTCGAGAATATCCACGGTGAGTGTCAGTGCCACGCGCACAACCGGCGGGATCTGCGATGCCAGGCACTGCTGCGCCACGACATTACGCAGCTCGACGGCCTCCATCCGCGCGATGATGCGCAACAGCCGCACGACCACGACCTGCGCCGCCCGAGCTTGTAGAGCTTCCTCCTCACTCATCCCCGGAAGCACCACAGAGTCCTGGATATTGCGGCGAAGGACCTCAGCTACGCGCTCGTCCTCCCCTAGCCCCGTCAGTACCTCGCCCAGCAGAGTCTGTCCCGCGATGCGCAGGCAGGGCATGTCATAGGCGTCGTCGCCCAACGAGTCGAGATACGAGATGAGCTGCGGTTCAATAATTCCGGAACCGTCGTCGAGCTGCGCCAGGCGATTAATCTCGCCGAGCGCCTCCAGCCCTTCTTCGGGTTCCAAAATTAACGTCATAGTCGCGATTTTAAGCAACAAACTTTGGCTGTGAGTCCATTTCGCCTGGATTAGTTGTTTGGATTAGCAATTCGCTTTACGACGTCTACCGCGCCCAAGCCCCCACCGCGCTATCGATACCCCTTATGCCAATGCAAAACCGCCACCTCACACACTCTGGAAAGTGCGCGCGGCGGCGGTTTTAAAGAGCTTTGCTCAGAGTCACTCTCGAGTGACTCGTGAAGAGCACACTCGCCTATCGGCTGATGCTGATTTAGGCGGTGTAGTCCTTGATCACGCTGGTGTCAACCGGGATGCCCGGGCCGTTGGTGGCGGAGACGGTGATCTTCTTCAGGTACTTACCTTTAGCAGCGGACGGCTTGAGGCGCATCAGCTCGTCGATAAGCGCACCGTAGTTCTCGGCCAGCTTCTCAGCGTCGAAGGAAGCCTTACCGATAACAGCCTGCAGGTTTGCAGCCTTGTCGACGCGGAAGGAAATCTTACCGCCCTTGATCTCGGTGACAGCCTTAGCGACATCCGGGGTAACGGTGCCGGTCTTCGGGTTCGGCATCAGACCACGCGGGCCGAGGATACGAGCCACGCGGCCAACCTTAGCCATCTGGTCCGGGGTAGCGATAGCAGCGTCGAAGTCGGTCCAGCCGCCCTGAATCTTCTCGATCAGCTCCTCGGAACCGACGAAGTCAGCGCCGGCCTCTTCAGCCTTGGTGGCGTTCTCGCCAGCAGCGAAGACGACAACGCGGACGGTCTTACCGGTGCCGTTCGGCAGGGAGACAGTGCCGCGAACCAGCTGGTCAGCCTTGCGCGGGTCAACGCCCAGGCGGATGGCAACGTCGATGGTGGCGTCGTAGTTCTTGGAGGAGGTCTCCTTGGCCAGGTTAGCGGCCTCGAGCGGAGAGTAGATGCGGCCGGCGTCGATCTTCTCGGCGGCGGCGCGGTATGCCTTAGAGTTCTTGCTCATGAAAAGTCCAATCTCAATTAAGTGAAATGGTTGGATTGTGGTGTGTAGCGGGCCGAAGCTGGCCCTACCACTTGATGAAGGAGCAGCTAAACGCTGACGGTTTACTTTGCGCCCTCGACGGTGATGCCCATGGAGCGAGCGGTACCGGCGATGATGCGTGCACCCATCTCGATGTCGTTAGCGTTCAGGTCCGGCTTCTTCAGCTCGGCGATTTCCTTGCACTGCTCCCAGGTCACGGAACCGACCTTGTTGGTGTGCGGAACGCCAGAGCCCTTCTGAATGCCAGCGGCCTTCAGCAGCAGCTTAGCTGCCGGCGGGGTCTTCAGAACGAAGGTGAAGGAGCGGTCTTCGTAGACGGAGATTTCAACCGGGACAACGTTGCCACGCTGGTTCTCAGTTGCTGCGTTGTAAGCCTTGCAGAACTCCATGATGTTGACACCATGAGCACCCAGTGCCGGACCAACCGGCGGAGCCGGGTTAGCCTGACCAGCCTGAATCTGCAGCTTAATAATCGCAGAAAGCTTCTTCTTCGGAGCCATCGGATTAACCTACTTCCTAGTTACCGGGGCACGCCGCCCCGATGAAAAGGCGACTCACCCCGTCCGGATGCCGACGCTTTACGACGACCCTTGCGCCCTCGACCATCATGGCCGCTGGCGCTGGTCATCGAGTTGGTGCCAGCCACCGGGGATACGAATTACTTGGCGCATCTGTGCTCAAGGCACAAAAATGCACGCCTGGCTACGTTACCGCAGCGTATGGCGTGCATCAAAATCCGTTACCGGATTGGTTGTTCGAGAGAGCTAGCTGGTACCTTTGCTCGGCGCTTGGCTTGGCGGTGCTCTCCGCTTGGCTCTGCGCCTGGCTTGAGGTCGGGCCTAGTTCAGCTTCTCGACCTCATCGATGCCCAGCTCGACCGGGGTCTCACGGCCGAAGATGGAAACCAGAGCCTTCATGCGGCCGGTGTCCGGGTCGATCTCGGAGATGGTCGCAGCCACAGATGCGAACGGACCGGACAGGATGGTGACGGACTCGCCGACCTCGTAGTCGATGGCGACGGCCTTCTTCTCCGCCTGCGGCGCCGCTGCGACAGCCAGCTCACCGTCAGCATTTGCAGCTTCTTCAGCGGCGTCCGCGGTGATGGTCTCCTTCGGCATGAGGAACTTAGCGACCTCGCGAATCTTGACCTTGGACGGCTGGCCCTCGCTACCGACGAAGGAAGTAACACCCGGGGTGTCGCGGACGACGGACCAGGACGGGTCATCCAGGCTCATACGAACCAGAACGTAGCCCGGCAGCAGCTTGCGCTTAACGATCTTCTTCTTGCCGTCGTCCTTGCGCTCTTCGACTTCCTCAACCGGAACGATGACCTCGTGGATCTGCTCATCGACACCCATGGTCTGGGCGCGCATTTCCAGGTTGGTCTTCACCTTGTTCTCGTAGCCGGAGTAGCACTGGATGATGTACCAGTCGCCCGGACGACGCTTGAGCTCACGCTGGAACTCGCGCAGGCGCTTACGGTACTCGGCATCTGCGTCAGCAGCTGCCTGTGCCTCAGCGTCAGCGGCAGTCTCCTCTGCCGGCGCTGCTTCTGCTGCAGCAGAGTCAGCTGCGGCTGCGTCGGCTGCGGCTGCGACTGCACCCTCGGCCGGAGCTTCTACCTGAGCCGGTGCGTCCTGCGCATCCTGCTCAGTTGCGGCAGCATCCGCGGACTGGGCGTCGGAGAAAATATTCTGACCATCATTCATGTCGTGCTAACCCCTCTTGTATCTACATCAACGGTTCGCGACATTGGCATCTTCGCCTAAAGAGTCCTAAGAGCCAATATGCCATCCGCAATCACTTCGCACAGCCAGACACCAGCTGCGCTAACGAATAATCCCGCCGTCCGGAACTCGGAGGCGGGATGAAAAGCATCACTGCGAAACAGTATAACCGATTACTTACCCAACACCGATCGGACACCCAGACCGGCCAGCGTGTCCACACCCCACACGAGAGCGATCATGGCAATCAAGAACAGAATCACGATGATGCTGTAGGTGACCATCTGGCGGCCGGTCGGCCAAATCACCTTGCGCAGCTCGTCAACAACCTGCTTGATGAAAACCAAAGGGTTACGAGTCGAAAGCTCGTTGGTCTCCTTCTCACGCGCAGGCTTCTTCGCCACGGTGGTCTGCGCGCCCGTCGCCTGGCGCTTACCGGACGGGCGAGCCGCCGCCTGGAAAGTCTGGTTTTCCTCAGACACGATGCTCCTTCGCTACTTCGTGCATATGAGACCTAAAGATACTGCACAGTGAAACTCAAACGTGAATTCTTCAAGGGCAAACTCCGGGGAAGTTCTCCGGAGCCAAGCCCCCACTGTGCAGAGCAAGTCTGGTTCAGTGCGTAAATTCTAGCCGATAATCCACACTATCGAAGAAATGCCCTTCGTGGGAACCGCAGGCTTCGAGATTCGATTCTGACAACCCCAAAGAGCTACGGGCTGCTCGCTCGGGGATGCGAACTTGGGGCTGCAAATGTGAAACTGTATGGGGTTATGACACTTTCAAGCCATTTTTCGGGCTGTTTTTGTCATAAACGCAGTCAGTAACTCGCATTGCCCCACCGCCACCGAACATAAACGAAAAACCCGCCACCCAGACGCATTTTCATACGCCCTGGATGACGGGTACTTGCAGGGGCGACAGGACTCGAACCTGCAACCTGCGGTTTTGGAGACCGCTGCTCTACCAATTGAGCCACGCCCCTTCACCACCAGCGAAAGAACTTTTCAGTCCTTAGCTGACAATGTCCCACCTTACTGCATTGCTGCATAATCAAGGCGGGGTTCGACGAACATCACTGTCCGTAGTAGCGATGGGGGGGATCGAACCCCCGACCTCACGATTATGAGTCGTGCGCTCTCACCATCTGAGCTACATCGCCCCTATTCTCTACCGGACATAAGTCCGTATAAAAGAACAGAGCCCCCTGACAGAATCGAACTGTCGACCTTTTCCTTACCATGGAAACGCTCTGCCGACTGAGCTAAGGGGGCATCAGCATCCGTTGAACCCAGCACGTAACTCTGTGGCCAATTGTTGACCGCTTCGTTTCGCTCTGTGCTCTCCGTGAAGCCTTGCAAAGATTAACCCGAAATCACCACTAAGCACAAATCAGCAGGTAGGCAGCGGTATTTCTTGTCACGTTTGCAGACATTTGGCGCGCACTTATGGATAATCTATTCACTTATCGATGAGCCCCAGCGGAACCATAAGTGAATAGCTCATCGATGAGTGGCTGACCTCTAACTCGAGCCTCTAACTCGAGCCCCTGCCCCCGCTTAATCCAGAGCCCCTCACTCGAGCCCCTACCCCAAACCCCGGGTTAAGTAAAGAAAAGTGTGTCCGCATGCCACCATAACCCCAGACCACAC